>Ga0209290_1001661_pt1 | contig 9891 bp, 8 predicted proteins | sample EN1Hudsemesocosm_2_FD_184632 | JGI IMG/M metagenome (GOLD analysis project Ga0209290, IMG submission 184632) | Methane-oxidizing microbial communities from mesocosms in the Hudson Canyon - EN10B Hudson Canyon (SPAdes) (version 2) | ecosystem: Environmental > Aquatic > Marine > Cold seeps | place... | reverse complement strand
AGAAGGAATTGCCGATAAACTAGCCCTCAAGAATCAACATCGTTTAACTGTAAGTGGATAAATATTTTCATGGCAAAAAAGAACAAGCACAGACCTGTTTGGCACCCCGCATTATGGCTCACGTGGCTAGTCGTTTTTCTGCTATTTTGTATCTCCCTTCTACCCATGAAAACCAAACAATCTATGGGCGAAAAGTTAGGGCGTTTGTTGCATTCAAAACTGAAAGGGCGAACCAAGGTCACCAAGAAGAATATAGCCGGCTGTTTTCCTGAATTGAGTGAAACCGAGCAGGCAAAATTGGTGGAAGACACCTTTATCGCATGCTCAAAAGGTTTTATGGAAACCACTCATTCCTGGTGGCGAGATGTTTCGCCTTATGTTGATAATGTTATTATCACCGGTCGGGAAAATCTTGAAGAGTCTCAACGACGTGGCAAGGGTGCCTTATTGCTTGGCGGACACTTCAGCCTCTTTGACTTTGCGTTACCGTTTTTTGCTTCAAAGCTGTCAAAGCCCGGTTACATGTATCGCCCGCATGATAATCCGGTTATAGATCGAATGATCGAAAAAGGACGTCGCCGACATTATGGTATTCAAGGTTTTAATAAACGCCATTTAAAAGGCATGATTCAATTCATCAAAGGCGGCGGCCAAGTTTGGTATGCGGCTGATCAGGACTTCGGTAATAAGTGTGAAGTCTTCGCGCCATTTTTTGGTGTGAGCGCAGGTTGTATTACGGCACCGAGCTGGATTGCCAGAGAGACCGGTGCGAGTGTGATGGTGGTGAGCCAATTTCGTCACCCTAATGGCCAGTATGAAATCAATTTCTCCCCGGTTCTCGAAAATTTCGGTGAAGACGAGCAACAGGATGCGATTGCATGGAATGCTCATCTCGAAACGGCAGTGAGACGTTTTCCTGATCAATACCTCTGGTTACATAAACGTTTTAAAACCAGGCAGTCTGGTGACCCGTCTTTTTATTAGTGTGCGGTTATATTATTAGTGAGCTGTCATATTGTTGGCGTGGTTTCATGAATTAAATGCGCATTTTCTAAGACTGATTCACAAATTCTAGCTCTTGAGCTGTAGGGATAATTCTCTGCACCGTTTAGGTAGGATTCTCTCAACAGAAATCTATACAGTTTACCTTTCTAGTGCATGGATGCATTATTTACTCTTAAACATATGAAAGGTAATCCAATGCGCAGTAAAATTTTTCTTTTCGCGATCAGTTTCATGATGGCCTCTTTCTCTTGGGCTGAATCCTATATCTATCTTACGAATAGTACGATGGAAGAAGTGAGCTTAAATACCATTCAAACCGGTCACACTAATATTACCCATGGTGATCAGTGGGAGCAGTTAGCGACGACTGTGCCGCCCTTGGCGACAGTTAAATTCCTTCGTTTCAATCGTGATGACGGTATCAAATGGGGTAAAGCCTATCAATTCATTACGACTGTACAAGGGGCGAATAGCTCTGTTGAATTGCAACAGTGGTTAGAAGGCACTTGGAATTTCAGTAAGATGTGGCTTTCAGCAGAAAGCGATTCTTGGATGTATGATCGTGATATTCATACCATTCCTATGGACTTTGACGGCAAAGATTCAACCCTTGCTTATCGCTCTCAGTATGCCCGTGCCTCGGGTGATGATATTTATTATGTGATCAACAACGACTGGAAAACTGAAACACGTGATGAAACAAATACTAGCTTTAAAGTGTTGAACTATAACGTTTGGAATTTATTGCCGGGTATTACAGCGAAAAATACCCACGCGCGTTTAGATACGATTGCTGACTATGTAACGGGTTATGACGCGGTTGTATTTGAAGAGTTATTTGATCCGGCATTAACGGCTCACTTTCGCAGTAAGATCAGTGCAGAATATCCTTACTTAACGGCTATTCCATTCAAATTAGGTAAGCTTCTTACAGGCGGTTCATTTATTGCGAGTCGTTACCCCATTATTGAACAGGATGACGCGGTATATGATGCCTGTCGTGCAGATGGCTGTTTAGCGTCTAAAGGTATGAACTACGCTAAGATCAATAAAAATGGCAAGATCTATAATCTATTTGGTACTCATACGCATGCTTACACAACTGACGATGACGTTGCCGTTCGCTTCGCGCAGTTAGCACAATTGAAGAGCTGGATTGACAGTAAAAATATTCCAGCTCAGGAACCAGTATTAATGGGCGGTGACTTCAATGTCGATAAGATTAATTTCCCGCAAGAGCATGTGGACTTCCTTGAGCTGATGAATGGTACCGAGCCTATGGCTTTGGGTGAATTTGCTTACTCTTATGCTGGCAAAGTGAATGTCTTCGCAGAAGATCAATATTCTGAATACTTAGACTATGTCTTGTATTCAAATGACCATGTCGCGCCAATTTACTCAAGCAATACACTACTTGTGCCACGTAGTATTGACTCTGATCATTGGACCACTTGGGACTTATCTGACCACTACCCGGTTGCCAGTGAGTTTGTATTTCCTGCCGAGTAAGTGGATCTGAATGCAAAATGGCCACATCATGTGGCCATTTTTTTTGCTATTTTTTACTTAGGATAAACAGATAAACAGATAAACAGGTTAATTGTCTTTGATAAACTGCGCGCGATATTGCTTGGGCGTCTGACCAAACCAGCGTTTGAAAGCACGGTGGAAGGCACTGGAATTGGCGAAGCCTAATACATAAGTGATTTCACTGAGGCTATTGTCTTTTTGTTGTAGCATTTGTTGGGCTATCTCTTTTCTGACTTGATTGTACAGTGCTAAATAAGTCGTGCCCTCACTCTGTAAGTGTCGTTTAAAAGTACTGAGACTATAGCCAAAATGTTTAGCGGTTGTTTCGGCTTCTGGTATCCCTCGGCCTAAGCTTAGTTTTTTACCTATATAAGACGAAACACTGTCTGCTAACTGTGATGTTCCAAGCTCTTTAACGAGTAACTTATCGGCCATTTTGACCATGACATCACGCAAATCGCTATTGGGTGCATGGATGGGTAAGTCCATTACCTCGTCGCGACAAACGACTTTATTTCGAGTTTGCTCAAATTTTACCGGGCAGGCAAAGGTCTCTTCATAAAATGCTAGAGGGGCATTCGGCTGGTGTTTAAAATGAACCTCTTTGAATAGGACTTTATGTTTATGACTTCTTTCAGTTAGAAAATGCCCTAAATGAAGAATGCTCGCAAAGTCTAGCTCAACCAAAGCACTGCTTTCTTGTAAAGGGGTGTTTGTAAAATCTAAATAGAATGCGCTGTCACCATTTCCAAGCGAGTTGAATTCAGAGTGAAAAGCTTTATTCATTAGGTGCTTATAATGAATAGTGAGTTGTGCTGCTTCACGTAAATTTTTACAGTTCATCCAAACGTGCGACATAATGCCATAATCGGAAGGGTGAAGGTGTATGCCAGCCTCAAGCCCCAAGCTATTGCATTGGGTGAGCTCAGCTGCTTTTCCCCAATAGAAGAGTACATCACTAATGGGCAAACGTGCCTTTTTATCGGTGACCGCGCTACTGTCACGGTCGCAGTAATCTAGGAAAAACTGTTTGTCTACTCCGTGACGTTTCAGCGTCTGGAATAGAATATGTAAATAGAGCTGAGAGGCTGTATTGTTCATTATTAAGCGATGCGTTTACCAATTATCATGACATTGGCGCTATTACCATCCCATTCTTTAAAGCAGCTGAAGTTACGTTCTAGAATAGTCAGCTCAAAGCCAATTTCAGTCATCCAGTTTTGTACCTGAGAAATATTCACAGCGGTCATTGTATGATGATCATCCCATGTTTGTTGGTTTAAACTTATGGATAAGTGTAGGTCGAGCTTATCGCCTTCGCCAGTATAGTGCCAACGGGATTGAAAGCTCAGGCTGTCTTCGCCATCTTGTATTTGGTGAGCCACACCTGCATCATTTTTAATGCCGTCTTTATCGACCATATCAAATAGGAAAATACCGCCGGGAACCAAAGCTGAATAAGCGCGTTTTAATGTTTCGATAAAACAGCTAGAAGGTTGACTGTAGTGCATGGAATAAAGAAAACAAGTGATGAGGTCGAACTCTTGCTGGTTTTCAAACTGCGCTAAGTCGCAGCATACTAGACTTGCTTCAGGGCAGCGTTGCTGTGCTTGATCTAACATATCTTGGCTATTATCCAAGCCTGTTACATTAAACCCGTGTTGCGCCAAATTCTGTAAGTGTTGACCGGTACCACAGGCGAGGTCGTAATACTGTTTTAGCTGAGCATCATTGAAGGCTTTGTAGGCGCGAAAGGCAAAGTCGCACTGTTCAGCATAGTCAACATGGCTACAGAATTGATCGTAATAAGATGAGAGGTCTAAATAGAGTCTGTTTGTTGAATTCATGACATGCTTTATCTTTTTTCTGTGGCTGATTACTTGGGAGGCTTAGGTGCTAGCGCCGTTATTAAACCACAAGCGCCGATATTAAATCATAAGTACGGGCATTAAATCATAAGCATCGGCATTGATAAAAAACAAAGTATCATCCCAAGTGGTCTTATAGACATAAATAATCATGAGGCTCCAGAAAGAGCCTTTATCAACTAACGTTCCCTGTCAGCCTTTTCTGATTTAAGTAGTCCTTGATGTATGACTCTTCAATGGGCTTGGAAAAGTAAAAGCCCTGAAGAAAATGTACGCCCAGTTTAGACAGTTTCAACATTTGCTCTTCCGTTTCTACACCTTCTGCGACAACGAAATAATCAAGCAAAGCGGCAATGTGCATGACCGCGGTGATAATCGCAAAGCCGTTACTATTGATACTGTTAATGAAAGATCGGTCTATTTTAACGATGTTGACAGCTAAATCTTGCATCACAGAGAGGGATGAATAGCCGGTTCCAAAGTCATCTATCGAGACTTTAATGCCACGGCTTTGTAGGCGTTTAATTTTATTCGAAATGATGTTTTTGTCAGTGGCAAAGACTGATTCAGTAATTTCGATATGTAATAACTCCGGCGTCAGTTTACTGTCGGCAAGTGCAGCATCCACAATTTCAATAAAGTCTTCTTCTTGTAGTTGTAGTACCGAAACATTGACGCATACCGCGACCTGCTGTTCTTTATCCCAGTCACTGGCTTGATGGCATGCCGCATTTAATACCCAAGTTCCTATTTTCTGGATCAAACCGTACTGTTCTGCGATGGGAATAAACTGTTCGGGTGAAATGTCTTCGCCTTCAAACTTCCAGCGGAGCAGGGCTTCGAAGGCATTAATCTGACCATTGCTCGTGGACATGATTGGCTGAAATACCAATCTGAGCTGTTGTTGGTTTATCGCGTCTGTCAGCCCGTCTTTTAAGCGTAATTCTTGTTGCTGTTGTTTATCTAATTGTTCAGAAAATACACCCGCGCTGCCCGGTGCATGTTTTTTCTGATAATACATGGCGGTATCAGCTTGCTGGATTAATCGATGACTGACCACTGCATGCTCTGGTGATAAAGCGACCCCTATTGTAGCGCCTACTGACAAACGGTTATTCTCAAATAAATGAGCTTCAGAAAGTCGCTCTATAAGCTCTCGGGCTTTGGCGATAGCCTGTGACTCGTTTGAGCCAGGGAGTATGACCAGGAATTCGTCTCCGCCCCAACGACACAATAGCTGGCTGTTTGGTATGTCGGATCGTAATCTTTCGGCGGTTTTTTCAAGAATAAGATCGCCGGCTTCGTGCCCGATGGTATCGTTAATCTTTTTAAAGTCATCGAGGTCGATAAATAACAGTGCCATAGAGCTATGGGTCGTTTTCGATTTATCCAACTCGCGAGTAAGGTGATTGATAAATGCCGTTCGATTAAATAAACCTGTTAGTGGGTCAAGATTTGAAAGCTCATATATCTTTTGAGTGCGCTGATTTACCTGTTCTTCCATGTGATTCACAAGTAAGGCATTTTCATTTTTTAATATCACCGCATTCGAGGTGAAGTCTGCTGATTTTTTGGAGACAATGATCATCACTAAGCTAAAAGAAAGACCTAATATACCGAGTATCTGGTGCGCATAGATATCAGATACAAGCAGTCCAATTGAAGACGGTGCAAGTAAAATGAAGGAGTAAAACATAGCGGTATATTTATGGGCGGCTAATACAGTCACCGATCCGCCAGCTATCGCTGAGATAATAATGATAGAGGTCGTTAATTCAATACTCTCGGTATGGGATATGATGTAGATAGCATAAACAGACCATAAAATAGCAGTACAGTTTGCGCCTGTTATAAAATGTAGCAGCGCTTTTTTACCATTAAACTCAGTGTTCTGATGCTTGTATGTCCAAAAAATCAAGTCGACAAAACGTAACGATAGTATGGTCGCCATGAATAACCACCACACCAGCTTAAAATCTGCTGTTAGTGGATTGCTAAAAGCAAATGCTAGAAAGCTAGATGCAACGACAGAGATCAAAATACCTGAGAAGGCATTTCCATATAATAGCTCAGCAGCATCACGGTGCATGCATTTTGCAAGTTCTGGTTTAGGTGAAATCAAAAACAATCCTTATGTTGACTCATATTTAAGGCGGCATTGTATATTAATTAACCTGTTACATTTGCTAACATTTGTAAAACATGACGTCACATAACATACATAATTTGGTCTGAGAAACTGATCTCTAGGTTTGAGGGGTCAAAGTTAATTGACCATCACACAGTTACGACCAGAATTTTTAGCCTGATATAAGGCTTTATCGGCTCTTCCCAGAATCTGATCCCAAGGTTCGTTACCTGGCTTGCTGGTTGTTATACCGAAACTGGCGGTGATAGATATAATTTGCTCACACGACTGACTGTCGTGTGGCAGGGCCACTTTCGAACGTAGTTTTTCTGCAATAAACCTAGCTTGTTCGATCTCTGTGTCGGGTAGCAGTATGACAAATTCTTCACCGCCATAACGGGCAACAATATCATGGCAGCGGGTATTTTGACTTAGGGTGGTGGCAAAACATTTAAGTGCTTCATCACCTGCCAGGTGCCCAAACCGATCATTGATTTGTTTAAATAGGTCAATATCAGAGATGATAACGGCAAGCGTTTTATTATTTCTTGAAGACCTGGAATACTCCCGTTTAATCAAGTCATCTAAAGCGCGACGGTTATAAACCTGGGTCAGGGGGTCACGCGTTGCTTGTTCTTTTAAATCAGACTCTAAAACGTTAGTGGCCATCCAGATGGTCGCGAAGGTAGTACACAGTGCGATAGCCTGAATCATCAGAATCGTCATGCTGTGTATACTCCCCGCGTCCATAAAATTTAGGATCGGGCTATCATTCAAGGTGTAAATCACCCTGACAAAGAAAAATAAGCCAATAATGATAAGCGCGAAGCCTAAGCTTTTACTGGACGCATGAATGGGGTGTTTTGCCGTTTTTGAAAGTAATGTGTGAGCAATGAAAAAACATAAGATACTCAACATAGTACTGGTAATGATTATTCTGTTATTGACGCTATTTTGAATGTAGGTGAAATACATAAGGGTAGCAATGAGCAGTAGGAGCATTAATAGTTCGATGCGCGGTATATTTTTTTGCTCAAGCCCTCTGAAAGAGGCAATACCTCTGTGAGTGAATACGACTCCTATCATTACCAGCAGATTAGCCAATATGATTGATACGAAATCGGGCGCATACCCTCGCAAGCCAACCAATAAAATACCGGTACCAACAATCAGGAATCCTGATCCTATGGTGGATATTCCGATAAATTTTTGATGGCTAATTGAATATAAAATAAGACCTACGCCGAATAAAAAGTAGATCAGCATACAATTAATCATTAAGGTGCGCAGGTCTAGAACTTCCAACATTGTGTTGTCCACAACTGTCTATTGATAGTGCTTTTACTGTTCGTGATATTTACTGATATTGATTGAATCTCTCGGCTAAGCTAGCTATTTAACACGGCTATAGCGCTTTAACTATAGTTTAGCTTTGGCTTGCTGTCAGTTTATTCCCTTCCATGTTTGAGCGTGAACAGAGGTGCGTCCGATTGTTTCCATTTTGCCCTGAATAATCTCAGATCTACACTATACTCATGCTATTGAAACTACGCTTGGCATGAGGTCGAGCTTAGTTGAGTGTTATGAATCATTTTGAGGTCTAAATGGAAGCAGAAACGAAGATAGTGAGTAAGGTATTGGTGCATGAATTTGAGAGCACATCCCTAACCTTACTGAAGGATGTATGTACTGAAAATAACCTGATTGGCTTGAGAGTCGGTTCAGGTGACAAACTCGTAGGAATAAGAGATGTATCAGATGAGTTTCATGAGGTGCTCGCATCCAATCTTGACCTTGGTGCTGTGTTTTTAACAGAGGCGGTTGACCATAATGGCATTTCTGGCCTCGATTTGTGTGAGCGTATCAATAAATCCCGGCCAGAGCTTCCGATCTTTTTACGCAGAACAAAATCAACCCCACTTCCAGAAAATGTCGAAAATGCGATCGCCGGTTGTTATGAAAATAATAACATCCAACAATTAAATGATCTGATTAATGAATACCTCTGCAGTATGTATTACCCCCTTGATTTGGCGCAGGGCTTTCAAGACATTGCGGTTCAAGTATTTGAGAGTTTAATTCCTGAGGTCGTGGTGAGAACTGAACACCCTTATTTAGTGAAAGATCAGCTCATATATGGCGAGTTATTTAGTCTGATTCCGCTCGAAAGCGATTGGTGTCGAGGTTATATGATGCTGCAAACAACCGAAAAAGAAATACTTGATTTGATCCGTTCGGGTAGTACCTCTATTCATTCGGAAAGACCTTGTCGAGATGAAATAAACTCTATTTTAAGTGAAGCGACTAACCTGATTTGGGGAAAAGCACGTTCATGTTTTTTCTCTAATGAAGTTTGTTTGGACTCAAATCGTGTCTACGTGCCAATCATGGTTAATCATTCACAGAAACATATGTCATTTGGTTCTACTGAGCCTCAATTATGTTTTAAGTTTAAATTACACGACCCTCAACGTCGTTTTGCAGATATGCTTGTCTATTTGCGCTTGGTATTTAATTTGACTTGGTCACCTGAGAAATTTGCAGAAAATGATCACATAGTAGAGCATTTTGTTGAGGGTGGTGAGCTCGAAGTATTTTGATTGTATTCATTCTTGGACAATCAAAATAAGTCTGAACTGCAGCGCTAGTATAGGCAAGAAGGCAACACTATGCCTTCTTCAAAACGACATTCATTCGGGTCTGAAAGGTGATTTCATAGCCTTTCTCAAGTGCGATCTTGACGGCGGGGTTGAAGGTTTGTTTGCGGTATTGTTCGAGTTGAATATAGTCGGGCCAGCTGTCTGATTCAGCTTGTTGCAAGAAGGCCTCAAGCACCGGAAACTCGTACCCTTCAATATCCATCTTTAATAAATTTACTTTTGCCTGATTGCACTGCCCCATAATGTCTAGCAGTGTTAAACCCTGAACTAGAATGGAATCACCCGTGCGTTCAGAGCGCTCGCCTTTATCTTCGTCTTTACCCACAGCTACTAAAGAACTACAGCCCCGGTTTACTGTATCGACAAATAATTCAACGGTGCCAGTGGCGGGGGTCGCAGCGGCCTCAACGACAGTGCAGCGACCTTCAAGGTGACTAAACTCAATGTGGCGCGATAAGCGCTTAGCCATAAGTGGGTCGGCCTCAACGGCGATAAGGGAAATATCGGGCCGGGCTGCAGCTAATAATAAACCATAACCACCAATGTTGGCGCCAATATCCAAAACAAGGGCCTGCGGGGGGAGGTTTTGAGCAAAAAAGTTGCGTTCAATGCCATCCAAGAGGCTGGGAGTGCAGAGTAAACGCTTATCAGAGAGGTTGTTTTTAGGTTCTAATCTAAAGCATACATTTTGAACGATGGT
>Ga0209290_1001660_pt1 | contig 9897 bp, 7 predicted proteins | sample EN1Hudsemesocosm_2_FD_184632 | JGI IMG/M metagenome (GOLD analysis project Ga0209290, IMG submission 184632) | Methane-oxidizing microbial communities from mesocosms in the Hudson Canyon - EN10B Hudson Canyon (SPAdes) (version 2) | ecosystem: Environmental > Aquatic > Marine > Cold seeps | place... | reverse complement strand
TGGCTTTATAGTCGGTAATATCCTGAAAAATACCGGTTAGTCGAATGGGGCTTCCATCTTTTTGGGTGACGGTACAGGTGGTTCTTACGTCAATTTTTCGGCCCTTGGTGGTATACGTTTCTAGCTCCAGATCATAACCAATACAATTATTAATGGCATCATCCAATGCCTTGGAAATAATCTCTTTAGATTCAGGCAAAAAATAGCCCACCCCAGCATCTACCGTAGGGTTAAATTCTTCGGGGGAAGTATCGTGTATTCGATACGTTTCATCGGTCCAATTTAAATTTCCCGATAATAAGTCTAATTCCCAACCACCTAAATGGGCCACTTTTTGGGACTCATTTAATAGCTGACTGGTGACCACTAACCGATCTTCATTTTTTTTAAGCTCGGTAATGTCTAAATGGGTTCCGATCATGCGTTTTGGCTGTCCGGCTGCATCCCACTCCACCAATTTGCCAGATGCCAGTACCCATACGTAGTGCCCAGATTTGTGTTTCATGCGCGCTTCAATTTCATAGGTGTCTATTGCACCATCAAAGTGCTGCTTTAATAACAAGCTTGCTTTTTTGTAGTCTGCGGGATGCAGGTTCTTTGACCAGGTATCAAACTTAATAGGGTGTAATTCTTCTATTTTATAGCCAATGATCTCGGCCCAGCGGGCATTAAAGGTTAACTCCCCGGTTTGAATTTCCCAGTCCCATATCCCCACACCCGCAGCCTTAATAACCAGCGCTAAACGCTGGTTATTATCACTTTGATTATGACCTACCTTGTTGGGGGAACTTGTCACGGAATGGCCCTTGTCATTAAATTGGACTTGTTGCAGTTTCATATAAGAATAGTCCTAATATTAGCCAACTGAAATAACCAAAGGCTATATATAGCGCCATTCTATGCTTTGAATGGCATAGACAGTGAATACAAGGCTGCGGGAACCAAGCCTCGTGGGGCCCGGGCCGTCTTATTAAAGCGGGGATAACACTCGCTACATAAAACCACAAAACAGCCACATATCAGCACATATGGCCCCGCTGCAACCTGCTACCCTACGCGCCCAATTTAGCTACGAGCTCAACATTGACTTAGGAAGCAACTCTTCTGGTAAGAATGCACTACCTGTCAAAATGACCACCATGAAAACGTCTATATTAGAAAGAAAGATCAATGAAGAGCCTCTAACTTGGGGGACACCTGAAATGATTCGCTTGGCTAAAAAGCGGCTTAAAGCTGGCTTGCCTGCTGCCTTACCTGCATCTGGTAATACAGACACGCCAAGCAAGGTGTCCGTAGAGGTGCCGCCTAGTAAAAATTCACCATCAGTGGCCCCAAACAAAACTGCGAAAGTTAAAAGCCAAAACCTGGTGGCACCCATCGAGACACCCTGTTATCCAAAAATTCGCGCTAAATATGACTTATTAATAGCAAACGTTATGGCGTCTAAAAGCATGAGTCAAAGAGACAAAAAGGCAAGAATGAAGAACATTGAATTAAGGTATGAAAATGAGGTTCAAGAAAAGAGGTATCAAAAATATACGCTATTGTGTTTAGCTGGATTAATTGTAATAACCAGCTCTATATTATACACCAAACTTTATCTTATCTAACATTAGCGGGTTAGCATCGGCACAGGCCTACCCCATTTTATGCACTTAAGATCGCCCTATTGGGTGACCTTCTGCTGCTTTAAAATGAAATAGACAGCCCAGTGGTTACACCATGCAGCAGCAATATTGCTATGGTGTGGCTAATGTCATTTGATGGCGGCTCTGAGGCATATAAGGCGGTAAGATCCAAGTTATTCCATACATTGGCCCGTAGCTGGTAACCAACATTTGCCACCACTGAAACGTATTCTGCTTTGTAGCTGTAAAACCAACCAAATTCATAGGTGCCTGCACTGCCCCATAACCACCATGATTTACCATCCATATCCAAAGCAGATAATTCAGCTGCATCACTGGTTTTAGAGCGGCCCAAGGCAATAGGCATAGTGGAGGTTGAGAAATACCAATCCAGTTTTTCGCCCTTTTCGTCAGACATTAACAGGTTGTAAATAGGGTCGTACAATACACCCCAGCCAAAGCCTTCAAATTCATAGGCATCATCCTGAATATGAATCCCCCCTGTTTCACCATTATTATATTTAAACAAATGAGGGGCTGCGTATTTTTGATAGCTAAAACCACTTAAGTAACCATCTTGGTAGGGGTCTCTTTTAAATAGGTCTATTCGTTTAAACTTATTATCAAAGGAGCCCACATACCCATCTTTATCGCTAATAATGTTACCGCTAATGGCGGCTGTGGCAATGCGAATGACTCTATCTTTTAAGCCAATACCCACAACATAGTCAGTGACCTTATTATTTTCATCTAGGTCTGCCCCGGCTACAAACTCAAAAACCTCCTTACTCTTATAAGCAAATTTCCATTGGGTTAAGGCATTTTTGTTAGACTCGTAAGAACGATCAAATTCAGAATTTAAATATTCCGCATCGGTGGTGCTATACCCCAGATAGCCTTTGGCATAAGAGTTTAAGGCACAGCTAATAAACATGATTAAAATAGCAAGCTTGACCATTTTTATCCCCATTATGTTACTAAGGTTATTCTAGACGGCTTTAGCCATTAACCCCAATGACAGAACAAAAAAGTAGCTTACACAAAGTGGCTGGCTAAACCATTCACAGCTGTTAAATGAATAACGACTCGCCCGCCACTTGTTAAACTAAACAGCCAGAATCAAGGCGTGTTATAGGGCCCACCATAATATTTAGTCATTAGCCGCTGGCAAATGCTCCATTACGAAATCCACACAGTGTTTTATTTTGGGTATTTGGCTTTGGCTTTGGCTTTGGCTTTGGCTTTGGCTTTGGCTTTGGCTTTGGCTTTGGGGTACAAAATATATGGCGCGATACTGCATGGCGAGGCACAAGGCTAGCTCTTCATCAGTCAAAGCAGTTTTACCAAAGCGTGTTTGTAACTGTTTAAGTAAGGGTGGGCTGACCACCAATTTAAAGGCGGCTTTAGGCAATGTCCACTCCTCAGCCCCACTAGATAGAATTAGGAGCCCTATTTTATAGCCTCCTAAACCTATGTTCATAAAGCAATAACCAGCCGGACTTTTGCCATTCCCCTTAAATATACTAGCCTTTACTTAGCTGCCAAATAAAGGCTAGTTCCATGCCCTACCCCCCCAGAATCAAATACCTTAATACGACTTACTGTGTCATGCCGGGCTTAATGGCGGATGAACGTCTTAAGAGACATTCATGACTGATCACTGTGAACAAAAGTCAAAATTAGAAGCGGCATTAGCGGCATTGGAAATGCAACGGACTGTTTTAGGTGATGAGTCGGTAGATATCGCCTTAAAGGGAATACATCTGCAATTAGCCGAGTTAGAAACAACTTCTTGTGCCCCTCACTCCGAAGGGGAACGTCGTCAAGCCACCATCGCCTTTTCTGATCTTTCGGGTTACACCGCCATGAGTGAAAAGCTCGACCCTGAAGAAGTACGGGATCTTATGAGCCAGGTTAAAGCGGGGGCCATACGCATTATGGAGAGTCATGGGGGAATCGTTAACCAATTTATTGGAGACGAAGTGGTGTCTTTATTTGGCATTCCTACAGCCTCTAAAGACGACCCAATTCGAGCTGTGCGCGCAGTATGTGAACTCCACCATCTGGTTATAGAGATGAGTGAAGAAATGGAACGTAAATTCGGCATCGCATTGCGAATGCACACAGGCATTAATACCGGATTAATTGTCACCCACCTGGAAGATAATCGAGATGGGCATTATGGCCTAACCGGAAATACAGTAAACACCGGCGCCCGTTTACTAGCTGAAGCTAAAAGCGGCGATATTCTGCTAAGTCCTACTACTCAGCAATTGGTTTCAGATTATTTCGAAACCCAGGCTCTGACCGCCGTAAAGATGAAGGGCAAATCTAAAGCAATCACTCCTTTTCTTGTGGTAAAGGAACTAAAGTCACCGGTGAAGGCATTGCTGTCGTTTGTGGGTCGACAGGAAGAGCTAAAACAATTTACAGGCTTTCTTGAGGATATTCGCAAGACCGGAAAAGGCCAGGCTCTTTTAGTACGGGGGGATGCAGGCATTGGCAAAACCCGATTGATAAAAGAATTTGAAACTATGGCCTCTAGCCATAACTTTGCCCGCCATAAAGGCATGTTGCTGGACTTTGGTGCTGGAAAAAGCCGTGAAGCGATCCATATGATCGTTAACAGTCTGTTGAAGATTGATCCAAACAGCACAGACTCAACTTGTCGCGCCATCGTTGAAAAAGCCATAGATGAAGGTTTGCTAAACCCTAAACAAAATTTGTTTCTTTACGACTTGATGGATTTACCCCTCCCTTTAAAGTCCCAGGATATTTATGAATCCATGGACAATGAAACTCGTAACATAGGAAAACAGAAAACCCTTGGCGAACTTCTTAAAAAGGTCAGTGCAAGCCAACCGGCTTTAGTCATTATTGAAGACACACATTGGGCTGATTCACAAACGCTCCCTTACCTAGCAGAACTCACTGAGATAGTTTCAAATACCCCGTCATTGCTGGTAATGACCTCACGCATTGAAGGGGATCAATTGGGTCAATCCTGGCAAGCCGATCTTCATGGGGCGGACCTTTGGGTGATGAATATAACGCCCTTTAAAAAAGAAGAAGCGTTAGATTTAGCCAGTGAGTTTGATGACATTACCATGCAGGTTGTCACTAAGTGTATCGAACGGGCTGAAGGCAACCCTTTGTTTTTGGAACAATTACTTCTTAGCGCAGAGGAGAATCAGGGCGAATTTGTGCCTGGGCTACTTCAAAGTATCGTCTTATCACGATTGGATCGCTTGGAACCCAAGGATAAAATTGCCGTTCAAGCGGCTTCTATCATCGGACAGCATTTTTCTTTGTCGTTATTACAGCACTTGATTAACGATCGACAATACCGGTGTAATGGACTAATAGAGAACCAGCTGATTCGCCCCGAAGATAATGATTATCTATTTGTTCATGCTCTGGTTCGAGAAGGTATTTATGACTCATTACTAAAATCAAAGGCACGTAACCTTCACCAAACGGCGGCACAGTGGTTTTGTGAAAAAGATCTAGAGCTGTGTGCCGAGCATTATAGATGCGCTGAAGACTCCAAGGCCCCCAAGGCTTATCTTAATGCCGCAGAAGACCAGATTACAAAATACAATTACGCACGTGCTCTAAGTTTAGTGGAGCAAGGTTTAAAGCAGCCACGGAATAAAGGCAGTGAGACAAGCGTTAATGAAGAACTGATGTGCTGCAAAGCACAAATATTATTGGAAATGGGCGACAACCAACAATCCGTAAAAATATTTAAGCAAGCTTTAGCATTATGCGTTGAAGCACCTGAACAGGTTCGCGCCATGCTGGGCATGGTGGGCGGCATGCGGGTATTGGGTCAATACGAGGAAGGGATCAAGGTATTAGAGCAGGCCGAAATAAAGGCCACGAACAGCCACTTAACCAAAGAGTTAGCCAAAATCTATCACCTGCGAGGCAATCTTTGCTTCCCTTTGGGTAAAATTAAAGACGTACTTAAGTATCATACACTAGCACTTGAGTATGCAAAAAAAGCCTCTTCAATAGAACTTGAAGCCAATTCTTTTGGTGGCTTAGGCGATGCCTATTATGTGAGTGGGCGCATGAAAACCGCCAACAAACACTTCCATGATTGTGTTGAAATATCCCGCCAGCATGGGTTTTGCCGAACCGAGGCGGCAAATCTTTCTATGGTGGGCTGGTCTTGTTTTTTCCTAAACGAATTTGAAAATGCCCTTCAAGCCGGTGCAGAAGCGGTGATAGTCGCTAAAAAAATTAACCATTATCGTGCAGAAATTGTCGCCCATCACATTATTGCCGAAGTGAATTATAACCTAGGAAATTTTGAGGAAACCAAACAGGAGTATCAACTGGCATCCAGACTAGAAAAGATTATCAAGACAAACATCTTTGAGGCGCAAAGGTTTCATAAACTTGGGTTAATCGCTCACAACGAAGGAGACCATGCACTTGCTACCAGCCTGCTTGAACAAGCTGAAAAATCTTGCAGGAACCATGGAACGGAGTTTTCGGGCCCGGCTATTTTAGGGGGTATTGCTGAAATAACAACCGACCCTATTAGACGCAAGAACGCGTTGGCAGAAGGTGAAAAACTACTTGAAAAAGGTGCGCGCCACCAAACCTATTTTATATTTTACCGTCATGCCATGGATGCCTGCCTTAACAATGCACAGTGGGATAAGGTCGACAAGTATGCCGATGCACTAGAGCGTTTCACCGCCCCTGAGCCCTTGCCTTGGAGCGACTTTTTTATTGCTAGAGCGCGTATATTAGCCTCATTGGGCCGAGGCCAGCGCGATGAAATGATTCATCAAAAATTAAACAGTTTATATAAGCAAGCTGTGCATACTGGTATTAAACTAGCCATTCCATCCCTTGAACAAGCCATGACTCTATGCAATACCCGTAGTCGCTCATAGCTCGCGTTTAGAAGGAAAAACACTGCCTTACATGGGCTAGGCACCAACCTTTCGTTCCAACCATTGCAAAATCACCTGGTTGGTTTCTTCTGGCATTTCTTGCTGAATCCAATGGCCGCAATCTAAACTGGTAACGTCTGCGTTGGGCACAAACTGGTTAAGTTTTTCAAACTTTGGAATCACATCTCGCTCACCATAAATCATCAGCGTAGGCTGTTGGATGATAGGGTTCACGTCTGCCAATACCTGCCAGTTGCGATCAAGGTTTCGGTACCAATTTATACTGCCCGTAAACCCTGATGATTCAAAAGCCGATACAAACACAGAAAGTTCGCTGTCGCTCATGACAGGCTCACCCAGTGGTTTTTCTGCCGTGGCAAGGTTCACCATGGCATTACCTGGCTGGGGCGTTTGCAGCGGTTCGTTCTTGCGGTACAAATTGCGAAGGAACTGGGGCGTATTACTATCCAATACGGCGTCTGCCACGCCTGGCTGCTGATTAAAGTGAACAAAATAATAGTCACTGCCCAGAAATTGCTCCATCACCTGAAGCCAAGGTGTATCGCCCCGTTCTTGGTAAGGCAAGCTTAGGTTGATGACTTTTTCAACTCGGTTTGGGTGCAATAAGGTTAACCCCCACACCACCATGGCGCCCCAGTCATGACCCACAAAGGTAGCGCTTTGGTAACCGTAGTGATCCAGCAGTGCCACAAGGTCACTGGCCAAGTGGGTAATGTCGTAGGCGGTAACTTCCATGGGGCAAGACGAGTGACCAAAACCGCGCTGGTTGGGAATAATCACATGATAGCCCGCCGCCACCAGGGCAGGCACCTGATACCGCCAAGAAAAAGCATGCTCTGGCCAGCCATGACACAGCACAATGGGGTTGCCAGCATGTTGCTGACCCGCTTCAAAAACTTCCAGCTCCACACCGTTTACTGAAATAAGGCTGGGCTTGGGGAAGTGGGTTGGATTAAACATTACAATTCTCTTTATCTATTTTGGGTGATCAGAGATATTTCCGTACTGATCTGGGTAGGTAATTTATATGCCATAATGGTGACAAATACTGTCACCATTGAATGCTAACCTTACTAAATGAATGTTCGCCAACGACAAGACGCCATTGTGCGTAGCCTGCGCCGCAACGGCACGTCCACCGTGGCCGCCCTGGCCCTAGAGGTAAGTGCATCTAAGCGCACCGTGTTACGGGACATTAGCGCCCTGCGCGATGAGGGCTTTGTGATCCATTCAGAACCTGGGCGTGGCGGTGGCCTGCAACTGGATGCACGATCGGTTCAAACCACGGTGCGGCTTTCGGTGGCCGAGGTATTTGCGCTGCTTATTAGTGTTGAGTCCATGCGTGCAGCCGGCGGCGTGCCCTTTTCGGGGCTGGCTGAGACTGGATTGTCCAAAATAGAAAAAGCATTGCCAGCCGACAAGATACGAGACCTGCGCCGTTTTTTAGATTGTGTGTTTGTGGGCAAGCTGGCACCGCAGGTGAACCTATCCAATATGGGCGTAATGGATGCCGCGCTACTGCCCGCCTTTGAGGCCGCATTTTTGCAACGGCTATACCTGCGCTTTGAATACCGTGACGCAAAAGGGGCTGAAACCCAGCGCTACGTTGAGCCGCAAGCCATGCTGATTTTGCCCCCTCTATGGTATTTGGTGGCCTGGGACCCTTCACGGGAAGACTTTCGGCATTTTAGAATGGACCGAATCAGCGCACCTGAATTTGTTGAAGGTACAACATTTCTGCGCCGCCGTGTGCCGTTTGAAGAGCATGTATCGCCGCTTAGAAATATGGCTCGCTGAGTTTCTTTAGAGGCCGCGCCTATATGATTATCAGGTTTGGTTTTGTGCGCTTAAGGTAAAACGCAAGACCTGCACCTCGCGCCTTGCTTTTGGGTAATTTGTACTAAGTCTAATAGGTATTTTGTACTTAGTTCACAAAGTTATTTGTATTAGGCTCAAGAAGCAATTTGTTCTTTTGTACTATAAAGGGGGGTATGTTAAATTCCACGTTTTCGTTGTCGCTCAAAAATTATTCAAGGATGAATAAATGAAATACCTCCGTAGCATGTGCCTGCTTGTAATCAGTTTATGTATCTTCTCCCCCGCCCATGCCAATGAGGCGCTGTTAAATTACGTTAAAACCACCAGTCAAGCCATGTCGGCTTTTTACATGCAGAGCTTAAGTGAAGGCAATGACAAATATTTAAAAGAATTTGAAATATTTAAAAGCCAGTCTTTCACGCTGCTTAAACAATATGCCCGCGCCAATGGCCCCCAGGCAAAGGAACTTCTGCACAGGTGGCAGGGTTTAAGTGATCGCTTGGTGCTTACATACGATAAAGAGTATGGCTGGGAAGTGGATGGCCGGGTACGTCAGGATTTCAGAGGCTACCTATCTGACATTTATCATTTAGTAGACATACAAAAAAACAAATACACCAGTAAGACTCACAGACAATTGTTATCGGTGGTGCAGATGGAGGCTATCGCTGCCCGCTTCTTTGATGTCTCTAGTTCTTACAACGTAAAAGTGTCTATTTTTGCCAGTGACATGAGCAAACTTAATCCAAAAATTATCAGTTCTGACTTCAAGAAAAACCTGGATACCCTGGCTAACCTGAGCGACAGCGCTGCCACTAAACGTCAGTTAGCATCGGTCAAATCAAAATGGGAATTTGTAGAAAATAGCGTGGTGGGTTACGAAGGGCACGGTGCTTACTTTGTGGTGTACGCCACTAAAAATAAAATCCAGCAAGCATTGCTAGTACTCTAACAGAATTAAAGGGACCTTGTTTTTTGCGCTTACGGCAAACACAAGACCTGCCCCGCGCACCAATAATCTTTTAAAGGAAGTGCACCCCCCCTTCGTTTATTTCCTGCTCCTTCGCTTTGCCGGTTGTCACCAAGTCTTCAAAAAAGGTAGTTTGGTTACGACCACTATCTTTGCTGTGGTACAAGGCTTTGTCGGCATAATCCATTAAGGTGACGTGGAAGATATCGCTAATTAATTCGGTTACGCCAATGCTAATTGTCACGCTGCCCACTCGGGGAAAATCGTATTTGGCGACCTTTTCTCGCAGTCGCTCCAATGCTACCTCGCACGTTGTTCTACTTTCACTTCGTAAGATAACAACAAACTCCTCACCGCCAAAACGAAAAATCATATCGTCCTCGCGAAAACACCCTTTAATAATTTGGGCGATGAGCAGCAAAACTTCGTCGCCGTAAAGATGCCCAAAGTTATCGTTTACTTTCTTAAAGTGATCAATATCGAACATTGCGAGCCAATACTTGGGTGTATTATTAGACCGCTTGTTACCGGGTTCGGTTGAATTTTT
>Ga0209290_1001659_pt1 | contig 9899 bp, 7 predicted proteins | sample EN1Hudsemesocosm_2_FD_184632 | JGI IMG/M metagenome (GOLD analysis project Ga0209290, IMG submission 184632) | Methane-oxidizing microbial communities from mesocosms in the Hudson Canyon - EN10B Hudson Canyon (SPAdes) (version 2) | ecosystem: Environmental > Aquatic > Marine > Cold seeps | place... | reverse complement strand
TCACGAATACGACGGGCCGACATGGTGGTAATTTCCGCAGGCATGGCCACTATGACCAATGACCCCAAACGAGAAATAGTAAGGGAGCGAATTTGTGACTGAAGCGGTACCTCACCGGAGCCGGTTTCAAACAAAATGGCCTTGGGTGCTTGGCAATCTTTTACGGGTTGGGTCCAACCCGGAGTGCCGGTCACCATTCGAATGGTAAAATCTAACCACCACTTTTGATCTTTCATGCCTTCGCTAAACAAAAAGTGGCCGCCACCGTCTTCACTAGAGCCACCGGCAAAGGCATAACCATAGGCAGAAGGACAGGTCAGCTGCTCTCCTGCTTTCGTAAATTCATCCCTCACCAAAAGACTCGACATATCAATGTACAATTGGCGGCTTTCAATGGGGCCGCTGATTGGCTGGCTTGCGGTATTAAAAAGTGATTGCGCCACGTCCAGTTGGCGCTGGCCAATAATTTGGGTGGAGTCTATGTCGGTTTTTCCGGGCCCGGTGTTATTTAAATTTAAATTGGGTGTCACATCCCCTGGCGTAGATTGGGCAAAGGCCGCGATAAAGTTTTCGTCAAGTACTGCCTTTTGGTAATCCCCCCTGTTTTGCTCCCACGTGAGGGACGCATACCCTTTGTGGTCACCGGATATAAGCTGGTTATCAAATGTCATGGAAGTTGGGTGCACCGCAAACCAGTTTATAGCGGCCAACGCACTTTGTTCGCCTTGTAGCCGTAACAAGGTCATGTCTAAATCCATGGCACCTTTATACAGGGCCCGCTCTTCACTTGGGTTGGCGTTATAGGCTTTCATAGAGCGGTTCGCGCCGGCTCCCACCACGTCCCCGTTATTAATTAAAATGTTGCCGGGCTGTAAATTACCGTGGGCGGCTTCTATGGATTTTACGATACCACTAACAATGCGATCAAAATGCGTAGGGTTTAATGCCCCCACTAACCCGGCCGCCATGCGAGTATGGCTGTAACCATCTGGCCCTGAGTGAGTATGGGTGGCCGATAGAATGGTATTGTCTTTATTATATAACCCTTGAAATTTCACCTTTAAGCGATCTAACACTTCTAGAAAAATATGGTGTTCAATGCTGCCCACATCCACGCTGGCAAACAGCAAGCGGTTTTGCGTTTTAGGATCTACAAAAATAAAAGCTCGGGACTTTAAACGAGTATGAATGCCTTCAGTGTTTTGCCCGGGCTTGGCATATCCCCACATGGGGCTACCAAAGGCCGGACCCGTGACATCAGCGATGCCTGTGCCAATTAAATATTGGGTGGCTTCACCTACAGGGTCTTTGGCTAAAGCCTGATTGCTGATATCTGCACTGGCGCTTGCCATAGAAGAAAACAGTAAAAAAAGAATGGAAAGGGCGTACCGAATCACCATTTTGAACCTCGTTGTTATTATATTTAGCTAGGTGTTTAAATGCTCATAAGAACTATGAGCCAAGGGGCGGTTACTGACAATGTCCTCACTGGCCACATAAACGTTAATGCACAGCGTTCTGGTGTCCAGTTCAGAGGAAAACAGTGAATGAATCGAATTTTAAAGCATTGCTTAACTTAAAAGGTAACGCGCTTAAAAATGCATCCCATTACTTCACAACCGCCACACTAACAGCCCCCAACCAGCCTGCACTTACGGTGACGTTATTACCCGCTTTAAGAAATTTATTGGCACTGCTTTCTTTTTGGCTGATGGCCAACTTTTCAAAACGGTCTAGGTTAATTAATTTGGCCAGTCTTGCCTTCCACCTAGGCACGTTAAAGATGACACCACCTGGAGTACCGGTGAGTATAATGTCGCCTTTGTTCATGGCCGTATTAGGGTACTTTTTGTGAATAAAACGCAGCATATCTGTGGGAGTGTAAATTAAATTTTGGGTATTTTCATTTTGTCGAAGCTCTCCATTCACATGAGTTTGAAGTGTGACACACGGTATGGCATTGGGTAGGTGAGCCTTGGGCACCCATACCTGGTTATTAATGGGAGTAAAGCCTGGATGGCTTTTAGAAGCGCCCCAATAGTCATACCGATTTTTTTGATCTTCTCCCAGTATGGCGATGCTTCTGGCAGATAAATCATTGGCCACCACAAAACCAATTTTGGGTACAAAGGCGTGGTCGGTAATATCTTTAGGGCTAATGTCTTCAAGCAGCACAAACGCCAGCTCTGCCTCATAATCTAATAGGGATAACAGACTAATGTCTTTTTTTTGCAGTAACTGCCCTATTCCAGGCTCTAACTGCTCTGCCGTTATTAACAATTTGTTTTGCGCAGGGATAGCCACCTTACTGTCCCCTTTTACCAAACTTATGGCATGCTTCTTAAAAACAGGTGGGTCTAGATTTGGGTCAAAACTGGAGGCGGTTTCGTTAATGTGTTTTGCATAAGCTAAGCCAATACCATAGATGTTCTTATATTGAATAGCTTCGTGGCTGAAAGCTCCCTGTTCAGGGGTTAAACAGGTAAACTTAGCAGGCCTAATTTCTTCGCTCAGCCCCCTATCTAGATACACAAAAAAAGCAATGAATGGCAATGCCAGCAATGGTATTACTTTAAGCAGTAACGTTTTAGACGTTATCATTTTTATTATCCTAACGATCAGCATGAGTCTAATTAAGGCTTAATCTATTGCGCCCTTAGATAAAACACAAGAGCCGGCGTAGGGCGTATTTTATTATGCCGTATAACCTTATCTATCTAGCAAGGTTAGGTTTATTCATTTTGGCAAACAGCCATGTGGCCAGCATGCCTAACACCGCAAAGCCGGTTAACAATAAAAAGTAATTCTGAAAACCCTCAAGGCCCGGAGCCGCATCTAGAATTCGCCCTGATATGGGCGCAAAAAAGATATCCGGGGTAAACCCCACCACCGAGATAATGCCCACGGCGGTGCCGGTATATTGTTTATTCACTTTGGATTCTTGCACTAAGGCAAAATAAATTCCCCGAATGCCATACACCGCAATTAAGGTGACCACCAGATTGCAGTACACCAGTACCGAAATTGAATCCACAGGGGCAATGAAGCTTTGCACTAAATAGCCCACAGCCAACAACGTAAAACTGAATAATATGGTGGTGCTTGCCTTAAAGCGATCGGCTAATAACCCTGCAAAAATTGCCGCAAAGGGCCGGGAATAGGCAATGATGGATGAGAAAAGTGCGGCGTCTACCTCGTTAAATTGCATAACCTTCACCGCGTAAAGTGAATAGTTATCTACCCCTTTAAATCCGCAGTAAGCGCAAATCACAATAATGGCCTGTAACAAGATGGTTTTTTGTTTTAATACCAGAGCCACTCCATGCAATAACGGCTCACTGGCGGCTTGCTGGTTGTGATCAGCAGGCAGCTTCCAATAGATAAACACCGCCGCACAAGCCGTTATGGCCGAGTAAAAATAAATCACCATTTGAATAGCGTGTAACCTAGCTTGGGGTGTGATGTGGTCGATGGGCATGTAATAAGCAAATACAACCACCGCCATACTGGCCACGACCGCAGACACTAACCCCCTACCGCCATCCATAATGCCAAAGGCTAGGCCTTGTTTCTCAACCCCGCCCCAATCCCGCGTGGCTTTAATGAGTGCCGCCCAGAATAACAAAATGGTGGTTAGCCCCCAGAACCCATAGAGCCAGATTAACCCTTGAGCATCGCTGATATTGGCAAAAACCACACCACCCGCAGCGGTAATAAATAAAGAAACGGTAATTAAATTTTTAGCACAGAAACGGTCGGCCAATGCACCGCCGGGGAAGTACGCCAGCATCGCCACCACACCGTAGGTGGCAAAAATATCCCCTAGCTGGGCATTCGATAGGGAGAACACTTCCAAAACGGTAGGACGGAAATAACGTGTAATATGAAACGGCAAACTAAAGATCATTTCACCGGCAAAAATTAGCAGTAAAAGAACAAACCAGGAGTTGGGCTGCTTTTGATTCATGTGGCCTCCTGCTATGTTTGTAGGCAATACTCTATATCAAGCGTTCATTTAAACATATAGCAAGGTGCTACATTTTATAGCAAAGATTTACCACCGTAATGATTCACTATGTTTATTGAGTTTATGAGGGCTGCCTGACTGTACTCAACCCATAGGCAAAACCCGCCCAGAACGCCAGCAGTAAAGGGAATATTATTGCGCTGAATTTAAGAAAAAACACTTACTCTCGCAGTACTAGTGCTGGATATAGCGTATGAATTTAATGAACAGAAATAGATAAAGTGGGCTGCTTACCATGAAAATATCATTAGTAAAAAATAGAAGGGCACTATTATGTTTGTCCTTGCGTATCCTGTTGGGCCTTGCCATTACAGGTGCAAGCTTAGGAGGGTTAGCCATAGCAGGTTTAGAATTTAAACGGTCCCAGGCAGATGAAAACCCGGGCCCCCTTGAAAACCCACAACTGGCATTGGCATTACTGCAATCATCTGACAATGATGCATCCACCTCCTTTATTCAAATGTCTGATACACAGTTAGGGATGATGGGTAAACCCTTGTTATTTTTGGCCATGGGATGGTCGTGGCGTGACGATTATTACAAGGCCGAAGCCAAGAACTTTGAAACCGCCATTGATTTTTCAAACAAAGCTAATCCAAGCTTCGTTATTATATGTGGAGACTTGGTTCATGCCCGTGACCACAAGGGGCAAATCACCGAATTTAAACGAATCAGTGCACTGTTAAAGCCAAACATACCGCTTTATTTAGTAAGCGGAAATCACGATGTGGATAATAACCCAAGCGAAGAAAGCCTCGCTTACTTTAGAGACACCTTCGGCCCAGATTGGTATTCATTTCAACACAACGATATTTACGGCATTGTGTTAAATAGCTCGCTTATATATGCCCCGGAAGGTGTGGCCAATGAGGAATTGGCGCAACGGACTTGGTTGGCGACTGAGCTTCAGAAAGCAAATACAATGGATGCCAAACATATTATTGTTTTTCAACATCACCCTTATAATATTAGTGACGATACCCAAGAGAATAGCGAGGCCTCTGACGAGTTCCCTAAAAGAAAATTCTACCTCGATTTATTTTTAGACCATGGAGTTGAAGCCGTCATGACAGGCCACCTTCATGATAATGTGGTTGAGGAGTATAAAAGCATGGCCATGATCACGACTGGGGCCGTGGGTATGCCTAGCCCATATGGCGATTCGCGCTCTGGATTAAGAGTCGTTAAAACTGATGGTGAGGGCATGCACCATGCTTTCATTGCACTCAAGGACCTGTAGTTATTAACGCTACGTTATCTGCGATTAGGGCTTGCTTTGTAGGCAACGCAAGACCTAACTCAGAGCATACTAAAATATATTTATTTAATGCTTTTATTGCGATATATATTTTGTGCGGCTTTATTACAGTACCTCGCCGCCAAATTCTTCGCTTAAATTATCTAACGCGCCATTTAATACCAGTGACATCATAGTAGGCATGATGTACTCACCTTTGAACCCGTTTGGATCGAAATATTGGCGCCAGGTTACCAATGAACCGCCTAAGCCGTCCTTTTCAATGGTGATAACCCCTAAATGGTTTTTAGCAGGGGCTTCTTCTGAATCCCGCACACTGTAGGAATAGCCTTTTCCCGGCACCCAATGTATTACGTCTTCGGTGAGGGTGTCGCCGCCAAATATGCAAACTCTGGTAGTACCCACGTTGTTTTCCCCAGGCGTAATAGAGCGACTGTTATCCACTTGAATCTCATGGTCTAACATGGGTAGCCATTCACCCATACTTTTGTGATCGCCCATTCGGCTAAATACCACATCAGGGCTGGCCTTAAAGTGCGCACGGGCTATGGCTTGAAGCGGCGCTTTGGTGGCCTCATCCACCGAAATATCGCCAAAGGTTCGACTATTTACATCGTACTGCGTGGCAAACTCATCCACATTATTAAGGCTAGTGCAGCCTTGAAATAACAGCACGGCCAAGGCAATAACAACCCCTTGCAGTACTTTAACGGTCTTGTGAGCGATGATACGGTTCATAAGGGCATACTCTTTTAGTTGAAAGGGCGTAACGTGGCAATCATCTTAATGCTCTGGCCTAGTACAAATATAACGAGTAATATTTGTTTACCTCACAAATATGCATTGTGCCAAATATGATTGATTTAAATAAAGCCAGAACCTTCGTTGAGGTTGTAAATGCTGGCACGGTAACCCAAGCTGCCAAAAACCTGTTTCGTACGCAGCAGGCCGTTTCACACCAACTAAAGGTACTTGAGCAAGAACTTGAAGTGATATTGTTTGACCGAAGTGCGGCAAAAATTGTACTAACCCAAGATGGCCATGAGCTATACGAGGCATTTTCAAAGAGTGTATTGCTGGCCGAAAACGCCGTGGCGCAGTTAAAAGAAAATAAGGCGCAAGCCCTAGGCACTATTCGCATAGGCGTATGGCAAGAACAGGTTTATACCTATCTACCCGACCTACTTAGTGAATTTTGTAAAATATACCCAAAAATTAAATTTGAGTTTTTTATTGGAAGTGACCAAGAACAAGAACAAAAGCTGAAAGACAACGAAATTGATTTTGCCATTATGGTGTCGGTGGCCAATAAAAATCTATATGAAGCCGTGCCGGTATTTCGCCGCAATATGATTCCGGTGGCCTCTAAGCAATATTTAAAAAAGCATGGCCCCATTAATACGCTAAATGATTTATTGGACAAAAACCTTATTGACTACCCGAGCGGGTATGCCGCTTTCCCTATTTACTTTAAAAAGAACTGCCAAGGAACCTATGCAGAGTACGCCAAGAAGTCGGCTTATATCACCATTAAAAATGACATTGGCCACCTAAAGTTTGCTCTTAAAGGATTAGGGGTATCTATTATTTTTGAAGATTTACTACAAGACCCCAGCAATAAAAAGCACCTGGTACGCTTGTTACCCGACACTCAATTTTTAACGGCGACTGTGGACCTTGCTTATAAAAAACGGCAAGTAATGGGTTATATTCAAAATGAGTTTTTGAAGTTTACATCCAGTAGACCCTTAACCAGTTTTTAACACTGTATAGGTAAAAGCGCAGATAACCATAGGTAAATTAAGGATGCCAGGGGCTCAGGCAACATGCTAGACCTGCTAGAATCTACCTACAGTGGGAGGGGTGCCTCCCCACAACAAAGCAAGAACATCCAAGAAAATCTTGATATAGGTCTATTTCTCTGCCCATGAATAACATTAACGTAACCCTCAACAACTAATCTTTGAGGAATGACCGTGTTTGATTTCATGAATACTCTAAATGTTGATGGGCAGATTTTTGTGGGCTACATAGGTTTTGTGGTAGTAGTAACAATAGCAGGGGGCTTTATGTTAAGGCACTATATTAAGAAAGAAGCGGACTAGCATTTCCTAGCGGGGGTGCAGTTTTGGAAAACGTAAAACTTAGCAGCACACTATTGCCATTCTATTTCATCCAACACAATTCGTGCATCTAAAAGAGTGCAGTCAGTTAAAGACATTAACTGATTAACCGTCATGGATGGATTTTGTATGGCTACGTTTCGAAGTTCTTCACGATTGAGTTTAGGCTTCTCTTCAATTAACTTTTTTGTAAGCCAGCGCCAGCTATCCTCTCCTGATTGGGAAATAAAGTTAATAATTTCGCGTATTTGTTCACTATTAGCCTGTATCAGCCAATTTCTGGAACGCCCTTTACGGCTTAACGTTGCGCCAGTGGATTTTATAGCCACCTTAAGTGACTCGGTATCTAAGGTTCGCCTTACAAATCCATTAAGTGTGATAGTAATTAGCTTTGCCATATTTGCCTGTTCAGGGCTTGATCCTCGTAACTATTGAGCGGTATGGGTATCCACATACGCTATATAGGGCCCTCAAAAAGATACCGCCTTAGGTGCTTTGGTATATTTAGTACTAAGTGGGCTGCTCATCGCTGTGCGCTAATGCACTCTCGTTAACGTGTACCGCATCGTGTTGCCATTCTGCTGGCCGCCATAAATAGTGTAATTTATCCTGCCAAGTGGGGGCACTTACTAATCTTACCCACAACCACTGAAACCCTGCCATCTGTATTTTAATGGGGTTTAATGTGGTTAACGGCGTAACCAAACCAAATTTTACAGGTTCGTCTTCTTCTTGATAAGTGCCAAATAGTCTATCCCAGAGGCATAAAATTTCACCATAATTTTTATCAATATAGTGGGCTTGAGACCCGTGATGAACTCTATGAGCACTGGGTGTCACCAACACGCCCTCTAACCAGCCCAGTTTACCAATTGTATTACTATGGGTTAGAATCCCCCAAAAATTAGTGAAAATAATAATCACCATAAATTGTACAGGGGAAATACCGGCCAAGGCCATCATAGCAAATATGGGTGAGCGCAGTAGACGATTAGCAAAAGAGGACCGCTGTGAAACAGGAATAGTAAAAATATTAGACGAATGATGAACCTGATGCATTGCCCAAAAAACACCTACCCGGTGTTTAATTCGGTGCTGCGTATACCAAGCAAGATCATGCAAGATAAAGCCAACCAAGAACCCCCAGATTGACTGTGAAAAATCAATTAACTTAATATTCTCAAACACCCAAGTATATAGGGTGAAGGCAATGAAAAAATCGATAAGCATTCGAATGGCCCGAGCCAGAAGGCCAGTGGCAAGGTTGGAAAGCGAATCTTTATCTGGGTATTGTTTGGGCAGGTAAATAGCGTAATAAAAACGTTCAGCGAGCATTAAGATTAAAAACATAATCGCCATAATGGCCAAATAATGCCCTTCAAGCCAATAACTAATATCTAGCCAATTAAATTGCTGCACCATTGAGCCCTCAAAATTTAAATATCAGTAAGACCAATATACTAGCGGCTTTTATCCAATTGATTCTAGGTCAGCGGTTGCCAAAAATGGTGGGCGTTTACTAAGACAGTCTTGCTAAGAAAAGAATTACAAGGGTGCACCTGACAATCTTTTCCCAGTTATAGATGTAAAGCCATAAGTAGGCAACAAATCCTTAGTACAGGCCAGGGAAGAGATGAAATTGAATCTATTACTTCGAAGAAATTTGGTAATAGTGAATTTTTCAATATATTGTTTCGCCTGTGGTCACGTGTCCTTTGTGACCCCTGCACTTGTTTCTGGCACACCTTTTTAAGTCTAAAGAATCACGACGAGCAGCTAAGATGGGACAATCCACCCACCTCAAAAAACTCAGGAGGTTTCAATCGGTAATATTTTTCCTCTACTTCCTTCGACAGCTCTGCATATGGCTGTGTCATCACGTCCTGAAGCTCTTGAATTAGAGCGTAATCACCCGCAGTGGCTTTCTGATAAGCCGGCACTACAAACCACTCTCGCAAAATGTATTTTGGGTTCACGAGCTTCATCTGCCTGGAGATTTCCTCACGGGATCGGGGTGCCCTAGCGTTCGCGTCATTCCTGTCATTCGTATCACAGCTGCTATTGAGCAGCGTTTTCCATTTTTCGAGCCACTGCGTCCAGGGCTTATCCATCCATTGTGTATCTTGTGTCGAGCTATTGTAGAAACTTTTCTTGAGTGGGCCAATGTCATCAGGAATTGACGAGAGCTCGCGGAAGAAAATGGTGTAATCAACCGGCGTTTGCATCATAAGTGTTTCTAGCTCGCTGAACAGTGCGTTGTCCCAAGTTCCCATATCAAGATCCAGTCCCAGCTTCGCAGCCCACATCTTTTCCATTTGCGTGTGTAAGACGTTCGAAAATTCACTTTGAATTTCATCGAGTTCTAGCAAAGAATCCTGATGCGATGCCAGCAACACCCGTAACGCCGAACAAAACATGTCGAAGTTTTTTTGCGCGGCATTTGGTTGGTTCATGAACGAGAAGTGATGACCACCCCCCGTCCAAGGCTGAT
>Ga0209290_1001655_pt1 | contig 9914 bp, 8 predicted proteins | sample EN1Hudsemesocosm_2_FD_184632 | JGI IMG/M metagenome (GOLD analysis project Ga0209290, IMG submission 184632) | Methane-oxidizing microbial communities from mesocosms in the Hudson Canyon - EN10B Hudson Canyon (SPAdes) (version 2) | ecosystem: Environmental > Aquatic > Marine > Cold seeps | place... | reverse complement strand
TAGTTCTCATCTAGGTAGTTCTAATTTAAGTAGTTCTAATTTAAGCAGTTCTAATTTAAGCAGTTCTGATCTAAGTAGCTCTAATCTAGGTGCATTATTGAATGCTTAGCTAGCTGTTTGTGATATCAACAAATATCGTTAGTTTTTGCCCTGGTTGTAAGTATTTCTTACGCTTTAGCTTATTCCATACAAGCAAGTCTTTAATGCTGACATTAAACTTGTCTGCAATTCTAGCAAGAGAATCCCCTTTTCTGACACGGTATCCAATACGTTTAATCATTTCACGCTTTTGAATTAAAGGTGCTTCGCTTTTGGCTGTTTCCTGAATATTCTTTTTTGACCAGATGAGTAATTTCTGGCCTGGTTTTATTGGATCTGTTGGCGCGATACCGTTCCATTTTGCTAATGATCGAACGCCAACCTTATGGGCTCTGGCTAAATCCCATATAGTGTCACCGGACTTGACCTTATAAGTGATTTTTTGGCTACCTTTGACGCCTTTGAGTTTTTTCTGCTTACTTTGCAATCTATTGACTTGGCTAAGGTCATAATAGTCTTTGCCCTTTGAGGCAATGGGAATAAGTAGCTTTTGCTTTGTTCTTATTTTATTTGAGCTTAGGTGGTTTACCTGTTTAATTAGTTTAGGTGTGGTATTGAATTTCCTAGCTATTTTAATAAGAGAATCACCACGACGTATCGTGTATCGGTTCCAGTTCAAACGTTTTTCGGGGGGAAGTAACTTCAGCGCTTCAGAAAATGATGCAGCTTTATCCGAGGGAACAAGTAAGCGGTGTGGACCTAAAGGTGCACTAGCCCATTGGTTAAAGCCAGGATTTAGCTTGTATATTTCATTGATATCGACTTTTGCTAAAGATGCTGCTTGAGCAAGGTCGATCTGAGCTTTCGTTTTGACAACAGCGAAATAGGGGCTATCTGGAATAGAGGGGAGTGAAACGCCATAAGCTTTTGGGTTTTGTACTATTTTGGCTAATGCTAAGAGTTTCGGCACATAAGCTTGTGTTTCACGAGGGAGTTTCAGAGACCAAAAATCTGTTGGCTTATTTCTCTTCTTGTTCTTTCTTATGGCTTTGCTTACTCTTCCTGAGCCGGAATTGTATGATGCAAGTGCATGTAGCCAATTGCCATTAAAGCGTTTGTTTAAATAAGTTAGGTAGTCAAGAGCTGCTTTGGTTGATGCAAGTACGTCTCTACGTCCGTCATACCACCAGTTTTGGTGGAGGCCATACATTTTGCCGGTACCAGGTATAAACTGCCATAAGCCGGAGGCTCTGCCATGACTATATGCAAAAGGATCATATGCACTTTCAACAAAAGGTAATAAAGCTAATTCCATTGGTAAGTCACGCTTTTTAACTTCTTCTACAATATAATGTAAATATCGTGCTGAGCGTTTGAAGGTGCGGTCAAGGTAGTTAGGATTCCTGACATACCAATTCAGTTGGCTGCGGATTCTTTTATTATCTAATTGAAGGTCAAGTTTTAAATGACTACGTAGTCTTTCTACTAAGTCTGAATCAGTTTGCTCTTTGAGGTCATTTTCTCGTAGTGATTTTAATTCGTGGTTAACAAGGCGTTCTAAATCGTCTGTTGGTGTAATGAAACCATACTCAGAAAAATCACTGCTTGATTTCGGTAAAGGTAAAAGGGCATTTAAATTAAATGTCGTATCACTTTTTTTCTGGGGTAGTTTTGTGTCATTGAACCCATGTTCAGGTATCGAAAACAAAGGGATAAAAGGTAATTGCGAAGCTGCATTTGAAAGTTGAATGTCAGTTGTCATTTTATTTGAATTGGGTGTGTGAATCGTTATAAATTGCGGTTCATCAGCTTCAAATAACTCTTCAGGTGTAGTCGGTTCAACTTTCCCCTTATTACGATGGCTAATTTGAGGCTTATAGGCGTCACGGCTATTTAAATCGGCCTCCTCATTATTTTCATACTCTTCAGACTCTTGCGCAGCACCTAATGTTAGGTTTTTGGCTTGTGTGCCTGCTTTTACTTGGTCATCAATACCTTCTGCTTGATGACTAAGTTGGGGGTTAGCTTCTTGTTCTTGTGTCGGCTGGTTGAAGCTTAAGTGTGTGCAGGCAGTTAGTAGAAATAACAGGTATAAAATAAAAAGTTGGCGCATATAAGAGGAGGCAGCAGTTGAATATGTAAGTGAAAAATCTAAGAAGCTAAAGTCTAGGGATATGCAGACTATGGGTCAATGTGCTTTTGAATTCTTGGCATTAAATTTATTCCATTTGAGTATTAAAATGCATCTTTTGCCTTTCTTATCGCTGCGAATACCGTTTCTGGACTGATTGAGTTACTGGTTTGGTTTAATTTTTCGAGAATTTCATCATCTGTTACCCGCATAAAGGGATTTATTTTTAATTCGGTTTCTATCGTTGATGGAATGGTTGGCGTGTTTTTTTTGCGTAACTGTTCGCAGTTGAGTTGATAATGGTATAGATTTTTGTTGTTTGGCATAAGAGAAGAGGCAAACTCTAAATTACTTAAAGTGTATTCATGGGCACAATAAACTTCGGTCTCCATTGGTAGTTTCGAAATAGCTGATAGTGACTGATACATTTGTTTAGGCGTGCCTTCAAATAGGCGTCCGCAGCCGCCAGAAAACAAAGTGTCACCACAAAATAGCCACGGCTTATTATGCCGGTTTGAAGTTTCTTTATTATTTGATGATTCAGATGACGCGTCTGTTTGTGAGGCTCTTGCATTTAAGGTGCTTGTTTTTGAGAAATTAAGAGCAGCTGGAGAATAAAATGCAATATGATCAAGAGTATGACCAGGTACTTCAAGTGTTCTGAATAAACAGCCTAATACAGTAAACTCGTCACCTTCATTAAAGTGATAATCAAGAAATGTTAACTTAGCCTCTTTGAAACCATATACTTTTGCGCCATATTTTGTCTTAAGCTCTTTGACGCCCCCAATATGATCAGGGTGGTGGTGAGTGATAAGTATCGTTTCGAGTTCTAGGTTCTCGGCGGCTAAGAAATTTTCGACGACTTGGTATGAACCAGGGTCTACAACCGCCGCCTTCTGTGTGTCAGGGTCATAAAAACACCAAATATAATTATCTGAAAAAGCAGGTATCGCAGTAATATTAAGCATTTGGTATCTCTTTATTTAGACCGGAAAGAAAACTATTCCTCTATATAGATTATATGAGAGGGCTCTGTATTCTAATCAACACTGATTCGCAGTATAGTGGTTAGTATAGATGTAAAGCGATTATATCTGAGGTAATGCGACTTAGGTATAGTGTGCCTAAACATAAAGGTTTAGATAAATGTCAGTTTTTGAAATTGAAAGCCTACCAGAGCAAGATAAACAGAAACAATTAGAGAATTGGTTCCAGAGCGCGCTTGGAAGAAAGTTATTAGCGGATCAACGTAAGAAGGTTGCGAGTAAAATTCATCGTTTATTTGGCTTTCATCAGGCAGAACTCTGTGTTTCTCACCGCGTTCCAATGGGTAATCCGAGTAGTCTTGGGCATAAGTTTTACGTATTACCTAATTGGGAGCAGGATTTGCCTGAGAATTCGATTATTTCTCGGTCAAATGAAATCGCAATTGAAAGTGATACAGTAGATTTAGCTATTCTTCATCATACTCTTGATTTTTCAAGTGACCCTCACCAAACGCTTCGGGAAACTGCCAGAATATTAAAATCTTCTGGCCATATTATGCTTGTCGGATTTAATCCTTTAAGCTCTTGGGGGGTGCGAAAAGCCTTTACACGTTCAAAGTCAGCGCCTTGGAATAATCGGTTTATTTCTGGAAGAAGAATTGAAGATTGGCTGAATTTGCTTGATTTTAAAGTATCTGGTTTGGATTACCATTATTATGGTTTACCCTTTAACCACTTAGGTTTGATGAACCGATTTCAATGGTTAAATGAAATTCTAAATAGCAAGGTACCTTTGGGTGCGTATTATACAATACTGGCTCAAAAACAAGTGGGCTCAAGAATTAATGTATATCCGCGATGGCAAAAGAAAGCGAAAGTAATAGGCATGCCTTTAACAAAAAATGGACATACAGTTTCAATGAATAGCAGTAATGAGGATGACTTGAAGTGAGACAGGTAGTATTGGATACAGAAACAACAGGTATTAACCCACAGTTGGGTCATAGAATTATTGAAATCGGTTGTGTTGAATTGATAGACCGAAAACTAACGGGTAAACACTATCATACCTATGTTAATCCTGAGCGAATGGTCGAAGCTGAAGCTATTGGCGTTCACGGTATTACGAATGAGTTTTTAGTAGACAAACCCTTATTTCAAGATGTCGCACAAGAATTTTATGAGTACATCAAAGGTTCAGAGTTGGTTATTCATAACGCAGCTTTTGATGTGGGCTTCATAAATCATGAATTTAACTTATTAGTTTCAAAGATAAAGCCTGTCGAAGAGTACTGTGAAGTACTTGATACCTTGGCGATGGCTCGGAAGAAACACCCCGGACAAAAAAATAATCTTGATGCCTTGTGTAGACGATATGGCATCAACAACAGTCACCGTGAACTTCACGGTGCTTTGCTAGATGCCGAGATTCTTGCTGACGTCTATTTATTATTGAGTGGCGGGCAGACAGCGCTGCTGCTTGATAAAGAAGGAGGAGGCTCGGGTGCATCGGGCAGACGGCGTATCTCAAGTGATCGATTACCTTTGAATATTGTCAGAGCAACAGATGAAGAGATGCAAGCGCATCAGGAATATTTAGAGTCAGTAAAGAAAAGTGCTGGGGCGCTCGTCTGGGATTAGTTTGTGCATCGAGCAGATATGCAGATTTTGAGCTTATATTGACTCAGAATCTTTCCTGATTAATTACGAAAACAAACAGAGCGAAACTTGTTAAGCAGCAAAAATGTGTTATAAATTAATGAGCAAGGGATTTTATTTAATCCTGATTTGAAATGATATTTACCTGAATAATTAAGTTGGTACCACATTGATATTTGTTTTAGCTTACCTGAACCGGATGAATTAACTTATGGCGCTGTCATCAACAAGCTTAAGTTCAATTGAGCTGGTTCAACCTGAAATTGAAACAACGATTCAACAAGCTGAGCAGAGCTTGGAACGTTTTCAGGAAAATCGCGATAGTGGGGAAGACCTACAGAATTGTATAGATTACCTCAATCAACTTCGTGGCATTTTTGTATTAGTCGAGGTTCAAGGCTGTGTTCTTCTGTGCCAAGAATCTGTCGCTTTAGCAAATGAAGTACCTGTCGGTGCGAATGTCGATAAAAATAGTTTGTTAACAAACTTAAGTAATGCGATTTTTATTCTTCGCAGATATACCGAATATTTCTGCCAACAAAAAATAGATCACCCAGAGCTGCTGCTTCCTATCATTAATGAAATCAGGATGGCTCGTAAATCAAAACCTTTCCCTGAATCACATTTTTTTGAAGTTGCATCAAGTAAAGCCTTTGATCCTAGCACTATTTGGGGCTTAAGCAACCAAGCCAAACTAGAAGATTTTGAGCATCATGCAAGGCGTTTTCGGCATATGTATCAAGTTGGTTTGCTCGATATGTTACGTGATCGAAATAGCAAAATTAGCCTTAGTCTTTTAGCACGCGCCGCGCATGGCTGTGTCAAGCTTTGTGCAGGGGAACCCCTAGCAGAATTTTGGGCTTTGGTCGCTATTGTGTGTGAGGCGATTCTGAAAGAAGGTTTGAATACATCAGATTTACGCAAACGCATGTTTATGAAGGTTGAAAAATACCTTCGTGAAATGGCTTTGGTTGGTAGTGTCGTAAGAAGTAAATCCGCACCGGAGTCACTTCATAAAGATCTTTTATATATTCTTGCATTAAGTGGTTCTGAGTCTCAGCAAGTAAGACAAGTGCTGGATGGGTATCAAGTTGAGCCTTTGGGGTTTAATGAAAAACGTCTGAATGCAGAAAGTAAGCGTTTGTTTGGACCGGGTGTTGATGTTTTGCGCTCGCTATCGAGTGCCTTGCAGGAAGAAATGACTCAGCTTAAAGATAAGTTGGATATTCTTGAACGCGGGGATGCGCCTAAAGTAGAAGATGTTGATTTTATTTGCGGCGTTTTTGAGCGTTTGAGTAGCACTTTATCCATGTTAGATCTGGCGGGAATTAGTAAGGTCTGCGATCAACAGAGTGTAGTCGTGGCAAAGTGGCGAGACCCAGCACAATTTTCTGAGACTGCATTGCTTGCTATCGCAGATGCTGTGCTTGGCATCGAACAAGCCATTAAACGTTTTGAGGATACGGGTATTCAATCTGTGGTTGACCTCACATCTGCTGTCGATGACGATGCACCCTTTCTCTCAGAGGCCATTATTGTTGTTATTGAAGAGTCATTGGCAGGCTTAGTGCTTGCTAAGCGATCTATTACATCTTATGTTGAATCCAATGGCGATAAACTTCACTTAGCAAATATCAACCCTGTGATGGATTGTATCCGCGGTGCAATGTTGGTATTGGATCAGCAGCGTGTCGCACAGATAATTATAAACAGTATGAGCTGTATTAATGCTGAATTGCTTGAGAATGAAGTGATGCCCGAGGATCGTGTCCTTGAAACTTTGGCTGATGCTTTAACGTCTCTTGAGTATTATATTGAAAGTATGAATGTGAAAGAGACCGTCAACGAATCCTTACTTAAACTGTCTGAAGATAGTCTCGCCTCTATTGGCTATGTAGATTAAGGTTTATGCTGACTAGGGTGCATGTTGGTTAAGACAATGGTGATAAAACTGTAGGTCATATGTTCTCAACGCTACTGGGAATTTTTTTAGTTTTAGTTATTTTTCTATTACTTTATTTTGCCTTTAAAGTACTTCTGGCTAAAGGCATATTTAGGGCTTGGGTTCGTGGAACTCTTGCTTTGAGTTCGCTTTTTTTCGCTTTATTTATCCTGCTATATTCTTATGACTTCCTGAGTTATTCAAATTATCAAAAAGAACAAAAAGTGGCTGAAGTCACTATACAGGCTTTGGGTGAACAGCACTTTCAACTAGGGTTAACTGTTTCAGGTCATACCGTTAGTTTTGATGTCTATGGTGATATGTGGCAGCTTGATGCACGTTTGATTGTCTGGAATGACTTATTGTCAGGTTTAGGTTTAGATACTGTATATCGTTTAGATCGCCTGTCAGGTCGATATGATTCTATAGATGATGAGTACTCAAAACCTCGTTCATTATATTCTTTGTCTAGTTCACTGGAGGTGGGTGACTTATGGCAGATAGTCACTGATTATCCATGGCTTCCTGGTATTCAGGCGCGATATGGCAATGGAACCTTTGTGCCTATGGTTGAGGGGGCAAAGTACTCTATTTATCTGAAACAAGGTGGCTTACGTGCGAAGCCTGAAAATATTCAGGCACGCTTAGCGATTCAAAAATTTTAGACGTTTGAATGAGAGTTATTATCTTGTGTGATTATTTAATTTGCTCAAGCTATTTAAATAATCTATTGCGCGCTGTTCTGACCAGTATTTTTTTTGTTTATTAAACTGAATAAAACCCACATGCCCTCCGTGTTTTGGTGTTTCAAGTATGACATGTTTATTCTTAGCAACAATCTCGTGAGGGAAGCATTCAGGTGTTAAGAATGGGTCATCTACTGCGCTGACCATCAAGGTGGGGCGCGAAATAGCCTTGATATATTGTTTGCTACTACTTTTTCGCCAGTAATCCTCCGCGCTGTTAAAACCATGCATGGGCGCAGTATATTTTCCGTCAAAGGCATGAAAATCTTTGATTTTAGAGAAGCCTGTTAAGTCGACTTCTTTAGGGTAATGAGCTTTTTTCTGTTTTAACTTTTGCTCTAAGCTGGTGAGGAAGTTCTTCATATAAAGCTTGTTGACGGGGCGGGCAAGATTTTCTGATGTGCTGACTAAATCACAGGGTACAGAAAATACTACCGCGCCGATGATCTGTTGAGCTAGTTTTTCACTATTCTTGCCTAGGTGTATTAGTGTTTTATTGCCGCCTATGCTAAAACCAATCAGCGCTATTTCATCGTAGTCGTGTGTTAAGGCATGTTCAATTACGCACTCAAGGTCGTTTGTTGCGCCACTATGGTAGGAGGGAAGGTGTTTGTTAGGTTCACCGCTGCAGGCTCTGAAGTTCCATGCAAGAGCGTCCCAGTTTGCATCATGAGCTGCTTTTGCCATGCCTAGAATGTAAGGGCGACGGCTATGACCTTCCAAGCCATGGGTTAAAATGACGAGGCGTTTATTGTTACTTTTGACCCAGTCGAGGTCAAGGAAGTCATTGTCGGGTGTGTTGATGCGTTCCCGGACAAGCAAATCATCTTTAAGTTTTCGAAATAAAGCAGGGTAAATGCTTTGAAAGTGACGGTTTCTAATCCACCAGCCTGGTTGATAGTTCATGATTAATCCCTTTTTAGTATAGGGAAATTATGCGATAAATTACGCGATTATCAAGTAAGAATTACGCTTATCGAGTTAAATTTAAGCGTAGCTAGATTAGTTGTTGTACTAAAAAACTAACCATTATGCTTGTAATTGCAGTAGCAAGAACAATATCAATGAAGGTAAAGGGTTTACTTTCCTGTCTCATGATCTAATCTCTTCAAAGTAAGTGTGGTGTGTATTGTAACCAATGTTGCTAGGTTTGTTACGGCTACAATTTGAAACATTGTAAAATGTGAGTTTGTGTAACTGACTAGCATTAGGTCTGAACAAACATTAAGTTTGAGCAAGTATTAGGTTTGTACTGGTAGAAGGTTTGAGTAAAAGTTAGGTGTGGAATAGGGCTCCTTTCAGCTTCTATTGAATTATGTATTTATTGAGGTAATAGAATGAACTGGGATCGTGATCGGCTTTTAATGGATTTAAGTAAGTTCAGCTTTCGTACGAAAGCAATGGTGCAGGGTGAAATTGCTCACTATTACGACTTTTATGGTATGAACTTTCATCAAGAGTTTGAGGGCTTGGAGCAGAGAGCGGGTTGGGTAGACGCGAATGATTTTCGTATTGTGATGCAGAGCTTTAAGCCTGTGAATCCCAAGGCCACGGTATTTTTGTTTCATGGCTATTTCGATCATGCTGGAATATATCAACATCTAATTCGCTTTTTACTAAAGCAAGGTTTTGCCGTGGTGATATATGACTTGCCAGGGCATGGCTTGTCGAGTGGGACGCCGGCATCTATACGTAGTTTTCAGCAATATCAAGATACGATGACAGCTTGCCTTGAAGCTTGTAAGGGCAAGTTGCCGAAACCTTTTCATTGTGTGGGTCAAAGTACGGGAGGCGCAGTGCTAATTGACCGGCTGATGAATGCTGAATCGCATGATGCTGAATTTGATAAAGTTGTTTTACTTTCTCCTCTGGTGAGGCCACGTGGTTGGGAGTCTATCAGTAAACTTCATTCGCTTGTTAAACCTGTTCTAAAAGTTTGGCATCGTTCCTTTTCCCAAAATAGTGGTGATGTGCGTTTTTTGCAGTTTCTAAAAGAGCACGATCCGCTTCAATCTAAATGGATGGCTGTTGACTGGATTGGCGCACTGAAAGATTGGGTTCCCCGAATTGAAAACGGTAAATGCTTAAAGCGTAAGGTTCTTATCGTACAGGGAACGGGCGATAAAACGGTTGATTGGTCGCATAATATTGAGGTGCTGAGGCGTTTATTTAGTGAAGTTAAAATTACCTATATAGAAAAGGCCCAGCACCACTTGGTAAATGAGTCAGTCACTAAGAGGCAGGCTGTTTTTAATGCTTTATTGACTGAACTTGATGAAACATGAATTGGGCTGCTAGAGAGCAAAAAAAAGGGGGTAGACTGATGGTCTACCCCCTTTTTTGTTTTAAGCTAGGCTTAAAATAGTACCCGTTACTTAAAATAGTACCCGTTACTTAAAATAGTACCC
>Ga0209290_1001650_pt1 | contig 9955 bp, 5 predicted proteins | sample EN1Hudsemesocosm_2_FD_184632 | JGI IMG/M metagenome (GOLD analysis project Ga0209290, IMG submission 184632) | Methane-oxidizing microbial communities from mesocosms in the Hudson Canyon - EN10B Hudson Canyon (SPAdes) (version 2) | ecosystem: Environmental > Aquatic > Marine > Cold seeps | place... | reverse complement strand
TCGCCTGTAAGCGACTTCTACCGATAATATGATGGGACATGACAGCTACACTTCCTTGTTTTTATGCTGTCGTAATTATACCAAACTTAGTACTTTTGAGGTGATGCTTATTAGATTATTTGCTCATGTTTATAAATTATCTACAGCAAGAAATAGTCCGCAGTTTTCACACAGGCTGGAGCAAAAGCGCTACCTTTTTGAGCCCTGAAAAACCGCAGACTTTAGAGTATAAAGCGATAGTTTTTACTAGATGCTTTGAAGCCGCTCTGATTTTCTCGAATTAGATCCGCTCTAGTCGAACCACCTAATTCAAAGGTTCAGCAAAATTCAATACCAAAAGACCTTCCTATCTAATTAGGGTACTTAGTCGGCAAAATAAGACGACATAACCATTACCTGCGATAGTTTTAAGCTCGTTTCCTATACCAAACACCTAACAGGATAATACCAACCAACGTGCTACCCCCAGCAATATACGGGATAACTGATACAGAATGCCCTGAAACTGGCTTTAAAAGATATACTGCACCAGATTCATCTGATGTAGCTCCATTACCAACGATATGGCCATACGCGCTGGCAAATGAAGCGCTACCCAAATTTGACCAGTCATACTTAGATACATCGAGCCCTTGACCTAAAGCTAATTCACCTAAATCTAACATGCCGCCTTCAAGGGTAAAATAGAAGGCACGCTTTCCTATTAATTTGTCGTCTTCACCAAAAAGAGAATAAGCTCCTAAAACTACCCCCTTGTCACTTAAGTAGTACGCTTGCGAATATGCGTAGCCTTCACTATTTTCTGATAAGCTCAGTTCATGACTAGTATCGCTTTTAGGGTCGTAGAACCAAGAAGTTTGCCCATTATTCTTGTCACCATTATATCTATGACTCCTACCAATTACTTGCCCTAATTTATTTGGGTAAAAAGCGAAGCTCTTCTGAAAACCATCTTTTCTAGTGTATTGATGACCAGTTAAACCAACTCTTTTGGTTTTATTATCTTTATAAACCCAAGCAGACTGTCCTATTTCTAAATTTCCGACAAAACGGTTACTTCTCCCAGTAACGAATCCTTCATCGCTAAGGATGTGCGCTTTGCTGTCTTGATAGCCATCATCTCGAGTATGATCCGCATCAGTCAAACCAATGCGAACTGTATGATTTTCCCGATATATCCAAGCTGATTCACCTAATATTTCATGACCTTCAAAACGCGAGCTAGTGCCAATGACTTGACCCTTATTATTTAGCGCTGAAGTGAGACTGTTCTGGTAGCCTGTATCTCTAGTATGTTCACTATCTGTTAACCCAATTCGAGTTGTTCTACCTGCCGAGTAGATCCAAGATGACTTTCCTGCGCCAGAATTATCAATGTATTTTTTAGTATTACCAGCGACCTGACCTAGTTCATTTATATTAACTACGGTGCTAAACCTATAGCCATCATCCCGAGTGTGCTCACTATCCGTGAAGCCTATTCGCTGAGTCTTTGTACCGTCAAACAACCAAGGTGAATTCCCAATACCATCTCTGTATGCAGCACCACTACCAAAGCGTATACTCACCCCCGCCACACGACCAGACTCATTTACAAAATGCGGTTTACTAGATTGTTGATTATTTGCAGAACTTGTATGTTCACCATCGATTAGACCAATACGCTTTGTTTCGCCATTGCTGTATAACCATGCAGATTGCCCCATAGTAAATCGACCTTTGTATCTTTTACTAAGCCCAATTGCTTGCCCTGTATCATTCAGTTTTATGACGTTGGAGTCACCATACCCCTTATAGTTAGCATAACTTTCACCAGATAAACCGATACTTTGTGTATCAGTACCATTATAAAACCATGCAGATTGCCCTGACTTTTTACTTCCATTATATTGAATACTGTTACCTGCAACATTCCCGTTGCCACTTAAGTTGCGGAACATAGATTTTTGATACCCATCTTCGCGAACATGCACGCCGTCAAATAAGCCAATACGTTTCGATACTTCACCGTCAAATATCCACGTAGCTTCCCCTGCATCAGAACTACCCTTATAGAGTTTACTGAAACCAGTGACATAACCCGCTTCATTTGCATCATGAAAAAAACCGTAATAAGTGCCATCAGCTTTTTTGTTTTCATTCTCGAATAAACCTAACCGCTCCACAGTAAAGCCGTTCGATAAAGCTGCATAAGTGTAAGTTGAGAATATGAGTAGAAATAGAGCGGCAATATACCTGTAAAACTTCAATGTCCAATCGTCCTTTGTGGAATATACAGCAAACAATAAAAATTATGCGCCTAAATAGAAGCATCAAAAGTCTATTAGATTCACTCTAAAACCACCAGGATAAAAATGTCCGCAATAACAAAAAATATGAGATAGCTATAGGTAGTGCTTTGACCAGTTGAACCTACAGTTAATACCGATACCTTTAGGTTGCTAAAAAAGTAATTTACATAGATGCCAATGCGACCCCATTTTACTTTTTAAAAGATAGGTATTTGGCGGGTAGGACGAACTGACGTACTCAGATATACTTCATTGCCGATTGCCTGGCCCCCGCTAAAGGAATATAGACCTAAGAATAAGAGAGCTTTAAAAATGTATTTATCTAAACGCTGTATTTACCGGAAATATAACGAAACTCGCATGAAACATAGTAGAACCAAAGTACTAATCGGTATGCTTGCTTTCGTTTTCTGTCTGAGTATTAGCGCAGAAGAAAAGAATGAATATGAGTCGACGGAAGAATTAACTAGCTTAGTTATGTCTGCGCATAGCGGCTCGGCTATTAGAGCAGAGGAAGATTGGCAGAAAATGATTGAACGTATTCATAGTCTCATTAAGCAAGGTGCGAATCCAGACTTGTATATTGAAAGAGCTCGCGGCACCGCCTTGGGCATGACTATATTTCCGTCAATACAGGAACGATTGTTTTTTGCTCTTGCGCCATATAGTAAAGACCTTAATATTCCCCACTATAAAAATCAGCCCTTGATGCAAAGAGCCGTCCTTGATCGAAGTATTAATATTATCAGTTATTTAGGGGAGCATGGCGCAGATTTAACAGGTGATTCGTGTTGCTTCGTTAATGGTAATAGGCCATTTATATATTCTGCTATAACTGGTAATGATTTTGAGCTCACCAAACTACTGTTAGATAAAGGTGCAGATATTAATGTAGAGCATAAGAATTCTAACCCTCTACTCCGATCAATAAATGCTGAACATTATGCGATAGCTAAAATGTTAATCGCCAGAGGGGCCAATGGGGGCAACTATGCGATTTTGCACAATGCAATTCAGAGGAAAGCCCCCGTTGATTTTTTGGAACTGCTCATAGATCTTGGCTACGGCCCATGGAGTGTTGGACGATATGGTGAAACAGCTCTGGAGCTAGCCAAACAAATAAAGTATACCGAAGCGATTAACTTGTTAGAAAGCTACGTAATTAGAAATTAATTTAGGATAAGTACTGATGTTAAATGGGTCTATTCTTCAAGCATCTAAAGTAAATGATTTCTTAACTTTAAAGGGGGCGCTTTGTTCTAAGAGCCAACTATTTTAGGCAAACTAAAAAGGGAGTGCTTTAACTCCAAAGCCTGAATTCTGCTAGCAAGCTGAATCATAATAATAAGGCCAAGTTAACCACGGCCTTCAGTGACTGGTTTGACACAAGAGTGCCATTAGGAGACATCAGGTGATTAGATCTCTGTCGTTTTAAAGACAATTTAGCGAACTAAATTTGTTTAAAAAATTGCTTCTGCATAGCAATCTGATGCAGACATCATTTTATCGGTGGGAAAAGTGCCTGCAAATCTGCCGATGGGCAGCCATTAATTGAGCGTCTCAAATACGCACAAATCATACTCTCAAGGTCACTCGATTACGCGTAATTTTGATAGGAACTACTTAGACCATTGTGCCATTTTCGTTCTGTTGCTTCTTTTCCAGATTTCGATGTGTAGTGTTTGAAATAAGACATTCTGAATTCAAAAACTGCTAACTTAGTAAGCCCAACCGTTAATTCCTATTTCACGCATTTTTTCAGGTGTATTTGATGAAGCTCTGTTATAGTTCCTGTAACAATTGGTTGTTAAAGTATTATAATGAAACGACCTAGACGATAGATTTATAAGAAGAATCGGTCAATCTACCAAAAAGCCACGCTATGAAAATTCTAATTATTGATGATCACCAGTTATTTCTTGAGGGCATGGAGTTTATTTTCAAAAGTCGCGATTATGACACTGTCTGCGTGACAAGTCTTGATGCGGCTATTGAGGAGCTCAATAGCCCGGACGACTTTGACTTAGCGTTGGTCGATATAGAATTGGCAGGCAGTAGCGGCTTAACACTCCTGCAGTATATCAAGCAGGAAAAACTGCTCATTCCAGTCGTGATTATCTCCGCCGATGCGTCGCCTTCCACTGTTAGTAAGAGTATTCGAGCCGGTGCCAGTGGCTATATTCCTAAGTCATATTCAGGTGCTCATGTCATGGAGGCTATTATGCAGGTGTTAGAGGGTGTGTTGTTTTTGCCCGAAAACCTGATAAAGAGTGTACAGATTTATGAACAAAAGCTAGAGAACATGGTTCAGCAATATGGTGTAGGTCAGCGCCAGTTAGATGTGCTTGGTTATATTGACCGGGGGTTGTCAAATAAAGATATTGGCGCGGCCATGTATATTTCAGAGTCAACGGTAAAGTCACATATAGTTGCTTTATTTAAGGCGTTTAAGGCAAGAAATCGGGTCGATTGTATTAAGCAAGCTCAAGCACAGGGGCTGCTAAAATAACAAACGGCCCCGGTCAGTTTATTGTTCTAACAAGGTATTTAATGCCAGCTTCAGTTTTGCGGGTGCTACCGGCTTGTGCAGCAGTAATAAGCCGCTTTGTTTGATCGCTTTCATGGCCTGAGGTCCCGTATCTCCTGTAATCAACAGCGTTGGTATCGATTGGTTCATCGTCTTGTATAAGGAATGAACAGCCTCAATCCCGGTGCGATTATTGGGTAAACGATAGTCTGAAATAATCACATCAGGCTTGCCTTGCGTTTGTACGAGATCACACGCTTCAAATTGGTCGGCGGCGCATAATAAATCAGTACAGCCCCACTGTTGCAACAACGTAGTCATCGCTTCACGAATATCCTGTTCATCATCAATAAGTAATATTCGACGTTGCGATAGAAACGATGCAGCAGCGCTTAAACTTGTCTGCCTCTCCGGTGTTATTTGTTCAATCATACCTTTAGGTAACTCAAAAGAAAATGTGGTTCCCTGATCGACTAACGAGTCTACTGCGATCTCGGTTTGCAGCAGTTTGGCCAATCGACGACAAATCGATAGACCTAAACCAAGCCCTTTATTCCTATCGCGCTCAGGGTTATGTAATTGGTGGTATTCATCAAAAATATTATCGATATCTTTGTCAGGGATACCTTTACCCGTATCAATAACACTGATGCGAATAGATTCATCGTGCTCTGTAATCATTACAGTAACCGAACCAGCGTCTGTATAGTTGATGGCATTCGTTAGTAAATTAGACAAAATCCTACCGACCAAAATTTGGTCACTGACAACAATACAATGATAAGAGATCAGTGCGAGATCCATTGTAAGCGCTAACCCTTTGCCAATGGCTTGGGGTTTTAGGCTGGCTAACAAGTCTTCACACTGTGTTTTTATATTGTAGTGTTCCTGATTAATATCAACAGTTTCGGCATCCAGTTTGGATATATCCAACAAACTATCAAACAGGCTACGTAAGCCTAGTACACTACGACTTATTTTATCGGACAAGTTTTTAACACCCATAGGAGTATCTTGCATATTCTTGAGGGCGTCGGTAAAAATGGACAAGGCATGCACGGGTTGGCGTAAATCATGACTGGCCGCTGCTAGAAATTTTGACTTAGAGATGTTGGCTGATTCGGCATGCTCTTTTTCAATGCTTAGTTGTTCTAATAAGCTCACATGCTCAAGACGAAGCCGAATACTGTCTTTGATCGTGAAATAAAAATTTCGACAATACACCAGATTAATCAACATAAACCCGACAGCCAACATAGCAAGATAATTTGAACCTTCGGCGGGTTCAATGATCAGTGCTAATGCTGATAATAGTGTACAAGGTACAGCAAAACCAATGTAAGCCGGCGGAAAAACGGATGAGGATGCCAAGCATCCAGCGATCATGCTCGCCAGCATAACAATGATGACTGCGGCGTAGACTGGATCGTTAAAATCAATAAACAGGAAGGCGGAGCAGCCCCAAAGGCAACCTGAAAAAACAGAAGCTATACCGATTTCCCAAGCCCAGTATGAAGGTTTAAAGTCAGCACTGTTTTTTTTCTGATGATAGCACCAAAGGCGTACGAGTCTTATGGCTATATAAATATCAACAACTGCTAACCAGCCAAGGATGAGTCCGTTGTCGGCATGACCCCACAAAATGTAGGCAAGCATATTACCAACGAGAAATATGCCCGCGATAAGAGGGGGTTGTTGCTTATGAAGTATTGAAACTTGATTATGAAAGATTTCGCTGCTGTTATTTGGCATAAATAAAACTATCTATTGTTAATAGTCCAAGACTCTCAAAACCATTTAACGAAGGCAATCTATTTGTGGGTTTTGATGCAAATACTCTGGTAAATCGTACTTTCGTATGATTACACTCTGGTGCTGTATCAATATAATCCTAAATTGTGCATATATTTTAGCATTGAAAATTGGCTGGGATTAGATTAAAGGTTCTGATGTTTTCGGTTTAAAAATAATGAAAGTAACACTGAAGAAGTAACTTGAGCCAGGTTATTCAATCGTGATCAAACGATACCGCAAAACGAATACTGGGCAGCTTTACGCATATAGAGAATTTTGGCCAGTTTGGAATTATATAGTTGTCAGGAAAATACCGAAAAGTTGCCACTCTGATTAAAATCAGAATATGTACGGTTCTTTCTTACACACTGCTGTTTTTGCGGATAACTTTTACGACAAATACATTAGACCAGCACCAATATTTTCTCCCCCCCCCCAAAAACAGCGACAAAACAAGACTTTTTTGGAAATGGTCGTTCACGCTATAGTACTGATTTCACATAATATTTTAACTACCTACCAACACAATGTGCAACGTGTATTAAAAAGCCGCATTAGCCATCATGCCGGTCACCATGATTTCAACAAGTATGATTACCTTGCTATTTCTATTTATCCACTCATTGAAGCTCAAAAATCATCATCACTTAATGGCAAATTGTCGCCTCACCAACAGTATCATGAAAAGCAATAAAAGCATCAAATACCCAACAGCACCACCTCCAGATGAGGAACTTCCTGAAGGTTTACTAACAACTTTTACTATACGCGTCTTTGTCACCGTATTAGCATTTGCATCGCTCACACTATATTGCACGGTATAATTCCCTTCTGTTGATGTATCAACAACACCTGAAGTTATTATCTGAGCGGTCAGGTCACCATCCACCAAATCTTCGGCGGCAGCACCCTCTTCGGTATAGGTAACTCCAATTGTTATAGTGACTGTTTCATTTCCTGATAAAGTAATTTCAGGGGCAGTGGTGTCCACCACCGATACTGTTGACTGACTCACACCTTTATTACCCTCACTGTCTGTGGCCGTAAACATAACCACAGTTTCACCCAGCGCGAAGGTTGCCGGTGCATTATCAACCACGCTGACAATACCATCCACATCATCCAACGCTGATGATGCATTCAGATAATCGACAATACTTGGTAGTGACGCTTCAATACCGGAGGCAGAGGTTGCTTCCACAGTGATATTGAGAGGTGCAGTAACAACTGGAGCAGAGCTATCCTGAACTGTTACTGTACGACTAATCTTTGTATTGTTACCTGCTGCATCACTGACATTATAGTCAATAGAATAAACGCCGAGGATAGCTGTATCCACGCTGCCTACGATCATGATAGATGCCGTCAAATCTCCGTCTACATTATCACTAGCTGTTGCACCCTGCTCGCTATAGGTACCTTTATAGGCCACTACTGTAGATGCTTCACCATTGAAGGTAATCACCGGTTCCATCTGATCAGTAATAGTCACCGTTGATTGTGCTACCCCCTGATTATTGCTTAGATCTGTCGCAGTAAAAGTTACTTTTGTTACACCTAAGGGGAACACCGAAGGCGCATCATTGGAAACGGACACTATGCCATCGATAGTATCGCTGGCTGTTGCCGTTTGTATAAAGCTGTCAATCCCTGTATTCGATGCGGGAGTACCCAATGTATCTGCAGCGGCTACCGTAATCGCAGAAGGTGGAGTAACTACTGGAGCATCAGCATCCTGCACGGTGACTTGACGTACTACGGTATTGGCTGCATTGCCGACCAAATCACTAACGTTATAACTGAGATTGTACAAACCCTCAGTTGCTGTATTAACGCTACCACTAACAGTAATATCAGCAGAGATATCGCCATCGACATTATCACTGGCAGTCGCACCCTGTTCCGTATAAGTATCACCAACTACCAGCGTTATTGAGGCATGACCCGTTAAACTAATAACAGGCGCACCCTGATCCTCTATCGTAACTATTGCCTGTCCGTAGCCCGTGTTTCCATTGGTATCCATAGCACTAAAGGTTACGGCAGTATCGCCTAATGGGAATATTGATGGCGCATTATGCGTAACGCTCAGCACACCATCCACTTCATCATTTGCTATAGCCGATGTCAGGAAGGTCGCAATATCTGCGTTGGTATCTGCTGTACCGTTGTTGTTGGTTGCAGCAACAACAACGGTACTTGCTGGCACAGTAATCACTGGCACAAAAGGATCTTGCACACTCACACTGCGGGAAACCGTTGTTGCTGCATTACCTGTAATATCAGTCACATCATAATTGACGGTGTAGATACCCACGCTATTGGTATCTACACTACCCGAGATCACAATACTTTCACTGACATCGCCGTCGACATTATCACTGGCCGTGGCCCCTTCTTCTGTATAGCCGGTACCAATCTCTACCGTTGCAGAGGTCTGCCCAACCAGCGTAATCTTTGGTGGGGTTTGATCCCTCACGGTCACAACCGCGGTTGCCGTACCGGTATTGCCGGAATTGTCTTCAGCACTAAAAGTTACCGTCGTCCCCCCTACAGGGAAGACCGCCAGCGCATTATGCGTAATGCCAACAATAACACCATCAACATTATCGCTGGCCGTTGCCAAAGTCAGAAACAAAGATATAAAACTATCGGTGGTGACCGTACCTGAAGCATCACTTGCTGCCACCTCAATATCCGAAGGCGCAATCACTACGGGTGCATCAACATCTTGCACTGTTATCTGGCGCACTACGGTGCCAGCTGCATTTCCAGCCTCATCACTGATGTTGTAACTGAGATTATACAAGCCCACTGCTGCGGTATTAACGTTACCACTGATAGTAATATCAGCAGAGATATCGCCATCGACATTATCACTGGCTGTTGCCCCCTCCTCTGCATAGCTGGTACCTATTTCTACTGTTACCAAGGGCTGCCCTACCAGCATAATCTCCGGCGCGGTTTGATCCGTCACGGTCACAACCGCGGTTGCCGTACCGGTATTGCCGGAATTGTCTTCAGCACTAAAGGTTACTGTTGTTGCCCCCATGGGGAACACAGAAGGCGCATCATTGGAAACTAACAAAATGCCGCTTACTGCATCGTTGGCTGTTGCCGTTTGTAAGAAGCTGTCAATCGCTGTATTCGATGCGGAAGTACCCAACGCATCTGTAGCCGCAACGGTAATCGCTGCAGGTGAAGTCACAACCGGTACATCAACATCCTGTACTTTGATCTGGCGTACTACGGAGTTAGCTGTATTGCCAGCTGCATCACTGACGTTGTAACTAAGATTATACAAGCCCACTGCTGAGGTATTAACGTTACCACTGATAGTAAT
>Ga0209290_1001647_pt1 | contig 9977 bp, 9 predicted proteins | sample EN1Hudsemesocosm_2_FD_184632 | JGI IMG/M metagenome (GOLD analysis project Ga0209290, IMG submission 184632) | Methane-oxidizing microbial communities from mesocosms in the Hudson Canyon - EN10B Hudson Canyon (SPAdes) (version 2) | ecosystem: Environmental > Aquatic > Marine > Cold seeps | place... | reverse complement strand
GCCTATTTATGATATAAAAATAGCTCCGTACATAAGCGGCGTTTTTTTGCGACTTCCAGCGAGTACAGGTGTTCATTTTCATGACAGATATAAGCTATAAAAAAGTTTTCATTAGCGGCGGTGGCGGTTTTATAGGTCAGTGTCTAGCCAGGCATTTCCGAGAAAATGGCAGTGAGATATGTGGCATTGATAGATATGCCCTTCCTGAGTTTAATATTGAACAGGGAGAATTAGCACTCCCAAGTACCTGGAAAAGACTATTAAAAGGTTGCGACCTAGTAATACATACGGCGGCAGTGGTATCTAATGCTCTTAGTTATGATGAAACCTGGAAAGTAAATGTAGCAGGAACAAAAGCCTTATTGGATGCTACTGTAGAATTGGGTGACACTAAACGCTTTGTACATCTTTCATCTGTAGCTGCGATGGGTTTCGAACATACAGGCCTTATCGATGAAGACTTGCCACTTAAAACCATAAACCACCCTTACTGTGACACTAAGATCACGAGCGAGCATTTAGTGCTTTCCTATCATGCATCAGGAAAAATACCCTGCACTATCATTCGTCCTGCAGATGTTTATGGGCCTGGCTCTAAGCCGTGGATTTTAACCCCAATTGAAGAACTAAGGCGCAAAACCTTTATGGCCCCTGAAGGCATGTTCGGGCCGGTGTATATCGATGATTTAATTAACGGTATCTATTTGGCAGCCATTAAGAAAAGTGGTGAAGGTGAAACCTTCATCATTTCTGGTTTTGGTGAAGTAAGTAATCAGGACTATTTCAGTTATTTGGGAAAGATGCTAAATATCAATAAAATCCGCTCAATGAATAATACCTTAGGCATATTTCTAACAGGCACCGCAGAGAAACTGGTAAACTTACTGGGTAAAACAACTGAAATTAACCCAAATAGCGTCAGGATGCTCAGCCGTCCTAGTGCAGACTACAGTCACGCCAAAGCCAGCAAACTATTAAACTATCAGCCCCAAGTAGATTTAAAAGAAGGCATGCAACATTGTGAGCAATGGCTGAAGTCGGAAGGGTTTATTTAGGCAATTGATGCATCAAGGCAACTACAAACACCGTAAATATGTCAGGCTTTTATACATATTTTAAAACAACCATGTTCCGATAAAGAATGTATCTCTTTGATATTCAATACAACTTAAGTTTGGGCATATATTATGCGGAGTAAATGTAGCTTTATGGCCTCAATCGATATCTATAAGCTGTGTTTCGAAGACCATACAATGCTGGAGTATTCCTGTGCACGTTGCACCTAATTTAGAAATTAAAATAGGATGTATCAAAATGCTTAAATCATACTTAAACCGTATTGTAAGTTTTACTTTTCTCGCCCTAGTCTCACTACAAGTAGCTGCTGGTGATAGCTCTTTCCCGTGTGACGATGATTTTTGTGGTGAAGTCATACAACTTTCCGAGCCTGGTGTCTTGTCACTAGTATTGGTCGGGATCACCATCATGGCGATAACCAAATTCAAGAATCGAAATAAATAGCACCCCTCCCTCAAGGCACAGAAACAGTGAATAATGTGACCCAAATAAGCGTCCGACTTTTCACACTCTGTGCCTTAGTCAACAATGTAAATAACCACAGATACCCAAGTGGAGTGACATAACAACTAAACAAAGCGCCATTTATGGTCACCGCACATATAGCTGCCGCAAGACAATTTGTTATACATTCATTCGCTACAGTCACCAACACAAAGAGACAGTGAGTACTATGACATACTATCTTCCTTTACTGCCTTGGGTCGTATTCGTCAGCATTATACTCTGTGAATCACTAAGGCCAGCTTGGTTACAATCTTCGTGTGAGGTAGCCGTCTCGGATTTAAAACGCTGGACTGGAAATATACTGCTATTTGTTAGCAATCATCTCATGGGGCGTAGCGCCAGTTTTTTGCTACTGGCTTTTATCAGTAGAGAAAACATTGGCCCCAGCCTTACGGAAGCAACGACCCCAATTGAGGCGTTTGGAATTGTGATCGGCATCGTATTGCTACATGACCTAGTGGACTATTGTAAGCATATAATGCTGCATCGTATTCCACTGTTGTGGCGTTTACATCAAATTCATCATAGTGACCTAAAACTCGATTTTAGTACCTCATTTCGATTCCACCCAGTTGAAGTGATGATATCTTTTAGTATCTATCTCTCCTTAGTCATTAGCCTGGGTATACCAGATTATGCTTTGCTAGTAATTTCCGTCCTTTCAATGATCAATGGTTTCTTCACCCATGCGAATACTACCATTTTCAATTCCATTGACCGTGCTTTACAAGTAATAATAGTCACTCCGCAAATGCACCAAGTTCATCATTCCAGTGATCATAACCACTTTAACAGCAACTTTGGTGTGTTATTTTCCTTTTGGGATAAGCTATTTGGCACCTACAAAACGACAAGTTATAACAAAACAACAGATTTTGAAAAAACTGATTATGATCAAACAGGTGCCGCAGAATCTGCTAGAGATAACCAGCTAAGTTATGGTGTAAAAGAATTAAAACCTTGGGGTGATCTGAATATTTTTCAGATGTTAGCGCTACCTTTCAGGCGTAGCGTTCACCGCAAACCTGAAGCAGCTAAACAAGCCACACCCTTATCGTAACTTGAACAGCCTAGTGGGTATATTAGCTTTTACTGAAGCCGAACAGAATGTGCTAACTACATGGCTGATTATTATACGCCTTGGGAACAAGGAGCTTGCCACTCAGAGAGATCAATCACCCACTCACTGGCCAAGCTAGTCCTAATTATTAGTGAACTGGCTTGGAAGAAACAGACTGCCTTGTTACATATAACCGACATATAGAGAATCACGACACTTTTTGTGGGGTGTAGATTTCTATCGAGTCTGATCCTATTCATTTCAGACACCATTGGTTTCAGACACTATTGATTTCAGCAATCATATTACGGCTTAGGAAGCCCACTCATGCGAGAAGGCCTCTGTTAAATACTTCATAACCAATTTTATTCTTTCTACATTACGTAAGTCAGGGTGTGTTAACAACCATAAGTTACTGGGTTTACTTTCTTGAACAGCAAATAATCTTATTAGCTCAGGCCGACATTGATCCTCAGGCAAAAAAGCCAAACCCTGGCCAGATTCTACAAAATAGGACATCGCAGTCAAATCATCACAACGTGTTATAACCTGGTTCGCAAAGTGTTTATCTAGCCAGATGAATGCAGGTAGACGACACAAGGCTCCCGTAGCACCAATTAAAGAATGATTTATCAACTCTTCCATATCGTTGGGTAAACCAAACTTATCTTTATATTTTTTGCCTGCAAATACACTCCAATTAAGAGTACTCACCTGCCTGCCAATCAAATGCTCTGGTGGTGAAGATGTTGCTCGCACCGCAATGTCAGCTTGACGATTTGACATATTAAATTCTTGATTACTCACTAACAACTCAACACGTATTTCAGGATATTTGACATTAAAGTCGGAAATATAGCGAGGCAAATAGCGATAAGCGATATTATTGGGAGCGGTGATCTTAACGACCCCCTTAGGTTGAAAATCCTTGCCGACAATGTGGCGCTCTATGCCATCAAAAGAGTTTTCGATATTTTGTGCAAGGCCAAGCAGCTCATGCCCCAATGCTGTCAATTCGTAGCCGTTATTTATACGTTCAAATAACTTCCCGCCTATTTTTTCCTCAAAGGCATTCAAGCGCCTGAAGATGGTTGAGTGATTAACCACAAGATCATTAGCAGCCCCAGACAAAGACCCTCGACGAACAATAGCAAGAAATACCTTCAATGAATTCCAATCCATACAAACCCTCTTTTATCAATTTTGCAATTTTGCAAAATCCCTTTGCAGACATTGCCAATTTATCTGCAATATAGCAAGAGAGATAATGCACAGACACTTAGTTGAACAGGAGGTAATCACAATGAACAATTTATTTAATTCAGACACCAGCACACTTATCTTACGAATTTCGCTCGCCACGGTGTTATTGGCACACAGCCTCTACCTTAAACTGGTGGTATTTACGTTGCCGGGCACCGCACAATATTTTAGCTCGATTGGCTTACCAGAATGGCTTGCCTATTTTGTTTTCCTCATAGAGGCAATCGCAGGTATGGCATTGCTATTGGGATTCAAAACTGCCTTTTTTTCAACGCTCATTATACCCGTTCTACTCGGCGCTACTTGGGCTCACTCTACAAATGGATGGCTATTTACTAACACGGGAGGGGGCTGGGAATATCCACTGCTGCTCACCTTAATGGCAGTGGTACAGATTGGCCTGGGAGACGGAAAATACGCTATCAGCACTTATCTTCCGTCAAGACCACAACCAACCAGATCATAGGAGCACTGTTGCATGAAACAGAAAAAATTCCACCTTGTTACTCACGTATTATGCCCCTACGCGCAACGTTCAATCATTATCTTGGAAGAAAAAAAATTATCTTACACCAGAACTGATATTGATCTTGCAAAAAAGCCAACGTGGTTTGAACAAAAATCCCCGTTGGGAAAAGTTCCGATTTTATTAGTTGATGAAAAACACACATTGTTCGAGTCCGCAATCATTTGCGAGTATTTAGATGAAATAACGCCTGGTTCCTTGCACCCAGTTGATAGTCTTGAGAAAGCATATCATCGTTCATGGATTGAATTTGGCTCCAGTTTATTGAGCAAAATTTCCAGCCTGTACAATGCCCAGGAAACATCACGCTTCCATACTATTCATTCTGATATACAAAGTAAGTTCCGTCTTATTGAAAGCGAATTAAGTGGCGGCCCTTTTTTCTCTGGGGAGAGGTTCCATTTGATAGATGCAGTGTATGGGCCAATTTTCCGATATTTTGACGTATTCGATACTTTCATTAAACTGAATACGTTTGACAATTTCCCTAATTGTCGACTGTGGCGTAAGGCATTGAAACAACGAAGATCTGTCCAAAAAGCGGTTTCAAATTCTTATTCATATCTTTTGATAGAATTTTTAATCAATAGAGAAAGTTATCTATCACGACTTATCCAAACAAAAAAGCTAGTAGCTAGGAAATATGCCGCCGCAAAAACGTGACTAAAAACAGAGTTCCGATATATGGCCTAGTTATATTTTCCTCGTATATTCAGTATCACAATCAAGTTTCGGGTGCCACTCAATACAATCAGAGTTACCTTTGAACCTTCTGGAATTTCAACCGAGACAATAAACGCAAATATTACGGCCGATTTCTGTGTATAGAAATCAATAATATTTGGCTAGTATCTTTTCAAAAGTACCATTTTTCTCAATGCGTTTTACATGGTTGTTGAACTTTTTGATAAGCCCGGTGTTTGCCCCTTTTCTAATCGCTATATAGATATTTCCCTCAAGTAAAGGTTCAGGTAATACTTCAATATTTTGTTTAAGTCGCAGATCATTGATTACATTCATTCCAGAAAGTTCGTTGTCAACAACTGTGTCCAGTTTTCCTGCATGTAGTAATCGGAATATCTGCTTTTGTGAACCGACGGTTGTGGTAAATAGATTGGACTCTCTGGCCTGATCAAACTCTTCTCCGTAACTCCACCCTAGTTTTACACCAATATGTTTGCCTTTCAGATCATTTATGGAGCTATATCGAAATCCCTGCCCTTTAGCGACAAAAAATACAGTTTTTTCTTTGTAGAAAGGCTTTGAATAATCTAGTTCTTGAAGCCTTTCGTCTGTTTTATAAACCCCCACGATAATGCCTTCTCCTTGAGTCGCCATGAATAAAGCCCGCTTAAAAGGATAAAATTGAAACTTATAAGGCTCCCCCATACCTTCGAAAACGGTTGTTACAATGTCAAAAAACACGCCTTTTGGTTGGTCATTTTCTATATAGCAAAATGGTGGAAAGTCCTCATAAAACAACAGGTTTTCATCCTGGGAATATGCAGTATTAATGACGGAGCATAAAATTATGAGTTTCATGACACAGGTACGGATAGAGTTGCACATCCTTTGTTCTCCGAACTATATTTGTACTTAATAATAGTACAAATGTTTGCGCTTTTATAATCTCGTATTAATTCCCACCTTTTCACTGAAATGAACAGTCGTTAGCGACAACTTTTGGCTCGAGTTTGTCGCACAACTAGGCTTTGAGATGCTTTATGGTATTCGCGCGACTTCAATAACATTGAGGTTCGCTTAGTTGACGTTCAGGCTGGTAGATTTGGGTGACGGGAATTTGTTGTTAGCACGTATTGCGACGAGCGTTATGATTGGCAAAATGTAGCATTGTGCAAACCGTCGAAGTCATCACTACTTTGGCTCAAATATCATGACCTTGCTTGCTTATACTATGCAGAAGCTAAGGAGTTAAGATAGCCCTTGTCAATAGACAAAGTCTTTCTCTATGGGCTCGAATGAGAAGGTATCGCTCCCGGTCGATAGCAGACATAAAGACTATAGTTATGATTGCCAAATTTATGTCATCAGCTGTCGTTTGGCTAGCTGGAACTCAAAGGCAAGTTCTGCCACTATGATTCGTCCCGGATAGATCGGACCATTTGATTAAGGCCTTATTGATCGATCTTCATAGTCTATGGGACTAGTACATCCTAAGTACCCATGAATTCTCTTTCGGTTATAAAAGCGTTCAATATAGTCAAAAATATCCATTAAGGAATGAAAGAATTGGCCCCTCTACTCTCAATTACAAGGGTAAGGTTTGGGACTGGGAACCCATATCTATTAGTCTTGTTATTAAATGTTCTTCCTTGATCATAGATCTATTTTATATTGAACAAACGAATAGTATGGTTGGTTAAATCTTTAGGCATAACTAAACGACGCTCACCATCTTGCCATTGCATCAAATAAGCCTTTTTACCTATTTGTTGTCCATTCGAGTCGACCCTGTAATGACCAAAGAGAGATCTGAATTTAAGCTTTAAGAGCTGCTCTTGTAAATCTTTTTTGGATAAAGACCCCGACAATCTAACTGCCGCTTCTAGTATCTGTCCTGCTGCATAACCACCTGCTGCTTGGTAACTAGGATATACCTTATTCTTTTGCTTATAGCGGAATGAAAAATCATAAGCTCCAGGTAAACGTTGTGATTGACTCCACTGTACCGCCGATAAAACAGCCTCAACATCGTTACCTAAAGCACTTCTGAATTCATCTGTATCTATACTGCCACTAAACACTAACATTTTTGGGCTGACTTTATGTTGTTTGAGTGCTTTTACGAATTGAATCGAATCTTCAAGGTAAGCGCCTACAATGATAATCTCTGGCCTCGTTTCAGCTAGGCGTTCCACATATTCTCGAAAATCATTTGTGGTATTAAACATTTCATAAAATATAACATCCATATTATTTTCTTGAGCAACTCGACGGGCACCTTGTGCTATTGAATTTGTATAGCGGGTGTTTGCATATGCTATAGCAATACGCCGTAAGTTTTTAGCAGCAGCTAATTTAATAACAGGCGTCATTAGTTGATCTGACTGAACATAAGTACCAAATAAATAAGGTTTGTTGCGTTTATCCCAAATCGATGACGCTGAAGCAGCGATTGCCAGAAGAGGAAAGTTAAATTTATCCGTTACTTTAGCAACAGCATTTGTAATATCTGATGAGTAAGGCCCTAGCAATAAGTCTACTTTATCTTTTAGGATAAAGGTCTCATAAATCTCTGCTGCATCCTCCGCAATAGAATGGTCATCCTGAACAATCAACTTTACGCGCTTACCAAGAAGAGCCCCTCGCTCATTGATATCATCACGCCACATTTTGACACCTTTTAGTTGTTGAGTTCCTGCTTCTCTAAACTTGCCGCTTAGAGAAGCAGTTAATCCAATAGTGATAGTTTCACCAATAAATGACGAAGCCCTAAGCTGGCTTGAGTTTATTAACCAGAATGATGTCAAAAGTATGATGAATATTTTTGGTGTCATATTTTTCTCAAGTTTGTTTTCTGAATATGATTACTTTAAAACTTCAATATTTCTTTTCGTACTATAAAGTAAGCGGACTAACTCATACTCAAAAGGTGAGCCTGTTTGGTAATACCTAAATGAAGTTTTCGCTCGTTCATCGAGAAAACGTAGGGGGTAAACCACATGTTTTCTGTCGGGGTGATCATCAAGTAATAAAGGCGATACAGTGAGAGAGTCAGTTATGTCACCCACTCCATCACGTAAATTTGAGGGTCCCATAATTGGAATCACCAGATATGGGCCTGGACTAACACCATAAAACCCGAGAGTTTGCCCAAAGTCTTCATCATATTTTGGTAGGTCAAAATAACTAGCCACATCAAACAAACCTAAAATCCCTACCGTTGTGTTGGTAATAAACCGAGCACTTGTTTGCAACGCTTCAGTTACTTTGACCTGTAAAACTTGGTTAACTACTGTTCTAATGTCATCCAAGTTATTAAATACATTTGATATACCTGATTCGATAAAATCGGGCGTAACATATTGATAACCCGTTAAGGCAGGTAGATACACGTATTTATCAAACCTGGCATTAAATCGATAGCTTGCCCGGTTGACAGATTCAAGAGGGTCCCAAATATCTAAGGGGCTCGATACATCATCTTTCACGACCCTTTCATAACGGTAGGTCGGGTCACTTAATGACTGTTTTGATGCCGGATTCATGCTGCAAGCCCCTAAAAAACTAAGCATCAACAATAGGGGGATATTTTTTAGGTACATTTCGCAAGTCCCTCATCTGAAAGCTTTGACGCATTCATCATTTAAAATAGTTAACGATATAAGCCAGAGTATCTTGCTGTTGAAGGTTTCCAAGATGTCCTCCTCTCGGAAATAACTTTGCGCGGACACCAAACATATCCTCAAAAATATCAATATCTCCCTTAACAAGAATGATGTCGTCGCGGTTATGCACCAAACCAATTTTTGCAGTGTTTTTTAAGTAACTTTCTATATGTAAAAGACTTAACTGATTAGCTAATGATTCACGAGTCAGTAACGGTTGCCTGTTTTGAAAATACGGAAAAAGCAATTCGTGATAATAGTCGGTAAAACCGATTCTCATACAAAGTCTAAGGTATGCATCTAAGGAGTTCCCTGAGTTGAGCGTTAGCTCTTTAGACTTAACAAACCCTATATTGGTGATGACATCAGTCGTAAATATCATATTGGCTGCAGATAAGCGGAATGCTGTTCCAATAATAGCGGCTAGTTGTTCATCACTAGGGCGATCATATTTAAAGGCTTCATAGATTAAGGCTTCATTAAACTCAGCTTTTGAGGATCGACGATATACAGCGGATATTCGTTGAACCAGCATGTCAAAAAACTTATTAAAATGATCCACGCCCCCCGGTATGTTTTCTAACATCCGGTCTAATTTTGATATAGACGCATACATAGATAAGGGAGGGTTAAGTAACAAGACTCGTTCAAAGGAGAATGCCTTTCCATGCTCATCTAACTTACTGACGAATGCTGCATGAGCCCCACCAAGGCTATATCCAATCAACAGGTATCGACTAACGTCTGCATTGCCTTCTAAGTTTTGACTGATCCGTTGCATTACTTGGTAAAGATCAAACGCATCTTCTTCCAAATGCCCAGGAATACCAGTGCGTGATGCAGTCGTAATAAAATTATGATGGCTTGGTGAAGAAAGTCCAATAACATGAAATCCTGCATTATAAAAAGCTTTTAACAATACCAAGTTTTTTTCAGATTTATGATCGGCCCCAGTACCGGCTATGACAAAGATAAGTGGCGCCCTAAATTTTTGAAGTGCTACTGAATACTCAAAACCACTTTGGTACCAAAAAATATCGGGAATTTTGGGACCAACCTCTTTATCAAGCGAGTAGGTTTGAAGAGGTATCGTTTGAGGAAGTACTGCTTGGTACTCTTCGGGCGTTCCCACAATAGTGGATATATATGGATTACTAAAAGGGTAATAATAGTTTTCGGCCAAAACTCCCGAGGA
>Ga0209290_1001645_pt1 | contig 9980 bp, 7 predicted proteins | sample EN1Hudsemesocosm_2_FD_184632 | JGI IMG/M metagenome (GOLD analysis project Ga0209290, IMG submission 184632) | Methane-oxidizing microbial communities from mesocosms in the Hudson Canyon - EN10B Hudson Canyon (SPAdes) (version 2) | ecosystem: Environmental > Aquatic > Marine > Cold seeps | place... | reverse complement strand
AGGTAGTCTAAATGAAATTTATAAAAACAATGTGTGCCATTGGTGTTGTTGCAGCAAGTGTTAATGCTGGCAATGTGATGGCGAAAGTATCATCGGAAGAAGCTGCGAAGCTAGGTGGTAGTGAATTAACACCTTTTGGTGGAGAAAGAGCTGGTAATGCTGATGGATCGATTCCTGAGTGGACGGGTGGGGTAGTAGCACCTGCGGCATATAAGGTAGGAGAATCTTATATTGATCCGTATGCAGGGGATAAAATTCTGTTTACCATCACAAAGGATAACATGGCTCAATATGCCGACAAGTTGTCTGATGGTCAGAAGAAAATGTTGACCACTTACGATTCGTATAAAATAAATGTGTACCCTACTCATCGTTCGGCTAAATATAACGAATTGATGATTAAAAATGCTACTAAGAATGCTACCACTGCTTTCTTGGTTGATGAAGGGAATGGCGTAGACGGCTTTGTTGGGGCAGTCCCATTTCCTATTCCAAATGGCCCTTTGGAGGTGCTTTGGAATCAGATTATGCGAGATAGAGGAGAAAATTTTAAACGGACTCAGGTGCAGGTTACGCCTACGGCAAATGGAACGTTTTCGCCAATTCAGTTCTCAGAAGAATTTTCGCCACGTTATCTGTTGAGTGATGTTGCAAAAAATAAAGATAAAGGTGTGTATTTTTATTTTAAGCAACAAGTGACGGCTCCTGCGCGATTAGCGGGTAATGTACTTTTGGTTCATGAAACGGTTAACCAGGTAAAAGACCCTCGCAGAGCATGGATTTATAATGCTGGTCAGCGTCGTGTACGTCGTGCGCCTCAAGTCGCTTATGATGGTCCGGGTACAGCATCCGATGGCCTTAGAACGACTGATAACTTCGATGGTTTTAATGGCGCGCCAGACCGCTATAATTGGGTATTGGATGGCAAACAAGAGTTATATATACCGTATAACTCTTATAAACTCGATAGTAACGATTTGAAATATACGGATATTGTAAGTGCTGGGCACCTTAATCCTGAATATGTACGTACGGAATTGCATCGAGTTTGGAAAGTAACGGCAACCTTAAAAGAAGGTAAGCGACACATTTATAGTAAACGTGTGATGTATTTTGATGAAGACACTTGGAGCATGGTCGTCGCTGATTTATTTGATGGTCGTGGCGAACTATGGCGCTTCCAGAATGTTCATAGTAAGGCTTATTATGATACTCACCTATACGGACCAACAATTGAGACGGTTCACGATTTAGTATCAGGACGATATATTTCCGGTGGTTTAGCGAATGAATTACCGTCTCGTTATGATTTTTCCAAGACGTTTAAGACTAAAGATTTTACTCCCGCGGCCCTGCGTCGTTCAGGTAAGCGCTAATTTAGCGTTACAATCTATAATCTTTAGAACACCCAAAACCGAGTTAGGTCACTAGCTCGGTTTTTTTTGTTTAATTGTTTGTAAAACAATCAAACCCTTCCTATATTTACTTAGCGTTAATCAAAAGCTATTTCGCATACTTGTCAATGCAATGTAGGGACTTTACAGTGTATGAAGGTGCGGTAGTTGTTTATGGATGAAGGGAGTTTATCGTGACAAAAAATTATGAAGTGCTCGTTTATAATCAGGCTGATTTGAGCGAACATGCATCTGAATTGAATCATCATTTTCAAATAAAAGAATGTCATAGCTTTGAGCAGCTAATCGAACTTACCTTAGCGAAAGAATATCATTTTATCTTGATTGACGTGCAGTTAAATGGCTCTGAAAGTATCGAGGTCTTAAAAAAGATAAAGCAATCATCTCAAGCTTGTTTAAGTGATACCCCTGTTGTGTTGTTGGTTCAAAATATTAGTTTAGAGATGCAGCTTTCTGCCTATGAGGTCGGTGTTGACGATTGCATTTCAGCGCAAGAGCCTATTGATGTAATCGTTAACCGCTTACAAAGTACTATCTATAATAACATTGCTAATAAACAGCTTAAAACCCAGCTCAAAGCTGCAACCGATGTGGCTATGACAGCGATGTCAAATACCAGTGATCTAGGCTGTAATATTCAGTTTTTACTCGATAGTCATCAGTGTGAAAATTTTGATCAACTCGGCCAATTACTATTTCAAAGCTTAAATCACTATGGCTTAACATGTAGTTTACAAATGCGAGGGTGCTTCGCCATAAAAAATATGGAAGCGAATGGCATGGAAAAAACAATGGAGTCTCAGCTGTTAAGCGAATTAAAAGGCAAGGGGCGTTTTTTCGATTTTGGTTATCGTACGGTAGTGAATTATGGTTCTGTTTCATTGCTCATTAAGAATATGCCGCTGGATGATGAAATAAGATATGGCATCATTAAGGATAATATTTTTGCGCTGGTGCAGGGGGTAGAGGCACGAATTAACGCTTTGGATACGCAAACCAGTTTGCTTCAAGAGCGTGATATACAGGCAAGCTTACTAACAGAAATGCAACATGAAACTCGACAACTTGACCAAAGTTATAAAGCGTTAACGAATAATGTTGCAGGTGTTGTGAGGAATATGGCTGCTTCTATTGAAGATGCTATAGCCACTTTGCTATTAACGGATGAACAGGAATTAGTGTTATTAAATTATTTGGAGCAAGGGCGGAACGCTGTTTGTGATTATTTTGAACAGAGTGCCGGTATGGATGATGGCTTGAAGGAAATTATTGAGCGAGTCTCTTTAGCAAATCAACCATCTGAGCAATCACAACAGCAGTTAGTGAATGGCTTGAAGAAAATCGCCTGAATACGTTGAGCGGCTAAAGTACGAAGGGTGAGCGAAAAATTAGAGCGATTTTTTTAGTCTTCATATGAGATACCAACTAGGGATAAGCTTTCAGTTGTCATACCGGTAGTCTTTTGGGCCGGTACCCACATCTTTTAAACATAATATTGGAGTAAATGAATTCCCGACTAAAACATCTCGGAAATGACTTTTGTGTGGTGATCTAGGAATTACACCGGAGGTGCAATTCCTGAAGTAATCGTATTGACGGACGTTCGAATCGAAGCTTGTCTATTATGAAATGCCATGCTTGGATTTAAGTTGCGTGATTAATGCATCTTTATCCGACCAAGTATTGTTTAGCCATACCTGAAAGTTAGCTTTAAACTCAGGGTCGGCTCCATAATCTTTTCCTAAAAATTCTTTAGGGATTTCAATTTTATTAAAATGAACGACAACTTTATTAATGCGACCACAGAAAAGATCCCAAGGACCAATATTTTGATCAGAGTATACAAGCGTAATATCGAGCATTGTGTGCATTTGCTCTCCCATGCTACCAAGTACAAATGCAGCACCGCCCGCCTTAGGTTTAAGTAAGTTGGTAAAAGGAGATTGTTGTTTGTCATGTTTCTCTTGAGTAAAGCGTGTGCCTTCAAGGAAGTTAAAAACAGATACCGGCGTTGTTTTGAATTTCTCACAGGCTTTACGGGTAGTTGCTAAGTCTTTACCTGCCAATTGAGGATTTTTACGCACTTGTTCGAGTGAATATCGTTTCATAAATGGAAAGTCTAAAGCCCACCAGCAAATACCGATAATCGGAACCCAAATTAATTCTTTTTTTAGAAAAAATTTCAACATTGGAATGCGTCGATTTAAAACCTTTTGAGTGATGGGGATATCTGACCATGACTGATGATTGCAGTTGACGAAGTACCAGTCATTCATCGACAAGCCATCGATATCTGATATATCAAATTCAGTCTTGAGGAAAATAGTCATAAAAAAGCTGTTTAGCGAAACCCAGTTAGTTGCACTGGCAATTAACACTTTAGTCGCTATTTTTTTAATGAAAGGCAAGGGGATCAGAAGCTTTAAAAAAGCACCGATAATCAGTATAGGTGTCCAAAATAAGGTGTTAAGAATAACCAAGGTTAATATCAGTGTGCCCTTAAGGCGTTCAGGTAAAAAAGTAAGCATAATTAGACTCTAAAATTTTTTTCTGAGTCTAACTGGCCGCTTATTTAATTTCAAGAAATTGAGCTGAGGCATGTGTTGTTAAGTATGGAGTAGGAGTTAATCTCCTAATAATTGGCCTGTTTTTTCATCTGCTTTCGACTTTATCTCCGGGGTAATATAGCCAGATAGTGTTGCGATGGCCGCAGCCATCACCGCGATATCATCGGTATACCCTAAAAAAGGAGTTAGGTCAGGAATGCCATCAATCATACTAATAAAGTAACTGAGGCTGCCAATAATGACGGTGCGGCACCAAACAGGTGTGTCTGGTGCACGTAGGGTGTAGTAGAGCGTAAAGGCTTGTGATACAGCCTCTCGACCTACTAAACGCAGTGATGTCTTTACTTTTTTAATGAGCCTGTTTTCAGAAATCGAAACTTCATCTTTTTTAACTTTCTTCATTGTCTTAGTCAAAAGTTGGGCTTAATTGTTGATCTTTAGTCGCAAAGACAAGTCCGAGGTTGTTATTTTGTATCCATAATAATGAGATCACATTACCGTGGACTGTACTAGAAGTAGTTTCGACCGTACCTTGTGGTGAAATGAAGCCTTTAAGCGTGAGTGCTTGGCCAAACATGCTGTTTTCAGCAGCTCCGGTTACAGGGTCAAAAGTTATTTCAATACGATTGCCATCAAGTGTGCAGGTTTCACTTTGGATTATTTCTGTTGTCTCGGTTCGCGGGGTTGATAATGTATTTTGGCCAACGTTATGTTCAATAAACGTTGACGCGCCTTCCAGAGTCGCATGGCAGTCATTACTTGTATTAATTCGGTCAGATAAAGTGAGAATTGAGTTATTCACATTACGTAGGGTGTTTGCATCCGAGTTTATGCCAAAGGAATTGCCAGACAAGGTATAACGAACGCCGTTATCTTCATTGTTATTCAGTACAGGGAAAATCGGTACTGTTGCACTAAGCTCGGTTGCGATGGTGATTCCTCGACCACGATCCAACCCATTTCTATCTAAACCGCTTTCATAAACAAAAGCTAGATGTTTGCCGTCTTGTGTTGAGTGACCTTTCGGAGAAAATGTACCATCAAGTGTGATTAACCCTCGGTTTTCGAACACTGAATTCTCTTGAGTCGCAACGGTCGAGATCGTACGTGTACTAATAGGCCCTGCGATCACATCATTTTGAGGTGTGTTGACCGAATTGTTTTGCTCTCGGCTCCGTATGTAACTTCGGAAGTGTGTTTCTGATGAGGGCTGGCTTAGGGTTACGGTCTGATTATTAACTTCCCATTGTTCCGTTTCTGCAAAAAGCTCGAGCACGGTGTCATTATCAACTGAAGAGCCGTCCTCGAGGTTTAAAGAGTAATTAATCACACCATAGACTTTGTTATTAATTTGGTCGATCGAAAACTCAGTATCCGTTTCTTGGCCATGTACTTCCCAAGAAAAAATGTTTAAGTCCTCAATTTGAGTGCCACGATCGAACTTATTGCTACTGTTTTTAGTAACGTTAAAACTTCCGCCGGTACTGTAATTTGAACCAATTAACCATGTTGGGCTGACACTGGTATTAGGTAAGTCTTCAAACCCAATGGGACGTGATACATCGGTGTCACGTTCATACTCATTGGCCTTATAAAGTTTGGTGAAAAACGGGTTGAATTGCCAGCCGACATTCTCTAAGCCATTATCTTTTGGAACCTGCTGAGATAAGGCACGAGCGTTTAATAAAAAGCCTTCCGTCGACGCTGAAGTATCATTTGGTGTCAACGTGGCTAAGAAGTTATTTGGAGAGCTTGTTTCGTGGTTGTAATTATTCTCTTGGCTAATCGCCAGTGATGCTCGAGTAAAAGGAATGTCTGATGATAGGATTTCTTTTCGTGCATCGAGAAGTGTGCTGAATTGGAAATAGGATGGGTAGATGGGGGCGGTATTACCTATATCTGGATCGTTTTCGATAATTGTCGAGGTTTCTGTGGCGATAATGATTTCGTTTTCGTTGTTTTCAGGGTTTAGGTTATTGAGAGATAGGGCGAACCAGAGACCGTTATAATCGGTGGGATATTGTAAGCGAGCTGAGCTTTCTAGTCCGTAATCACGGCGGGTGCCTTTAGCAATCGGTGAAACACTGCGCGAAATTTCTGCCACAGCTGTTTCAATGTGAGCTCTAAAATCGACTTGTTCATCAAGAAAACTTAAGGACTCAGTAATGCTAAAATTGCTCGGAACGGCGATCTCATACTCTTGCGCGGCTTTACTTATTTCGGCTAATAATTTTGCTTTAGCGAGTGGCTGATTTGGGCAGGTACTTGCTTCGCAGGGTAACAATGCATCTAGGTCTTCAGCTGTTTCTAGTGTATCAAAAAACTTTTTGAGCACATAATGTGAAAAAATATTCACCGGAATTGAACCAGACGTTAAAGTATATAGCGTTGAATAGAGTACGATGTTTTTTCCTTGAGAGTCTTTTCCAACAATCGCTTTTATTACCAGGTTAGACTGCTCAACATATAGTTTATCGAACTCTAGCTGGTAGCCGTCATCATCAGGGTGTGTTGTATCAGCAAATGGAATGACCGTAGGGTGGCCTTCCTCAAATTCATGATTCAAGGCCACAATTGAAATACTGTTAGCATTAATATTGTTGCGTTCAATAAGGCCGTCTTCGGTGTTGGTTTCAATGCGTACGCCAATCTTTTCCGCGGGACCATTAACGCCACTGCCACTTCCGTCTCCCGGAATTTGACCACTACCATCGCCCGTGTCGCTGCTTATTCCTCCACCAGTGCCGGCATTACCACATGCCAAAAGTGCCCAGCTAAAAAGAAAGATATGTGTGAGTTGAAAAACGTGTTTTAACATAATGAAGTTGTGCCTGTGGCTGATTGGGCTAACAAATAGACTGACAAATAATGGCTAGAGATTGACTATACTCCTCTATACCATAAATACTGTGATGTTTCTGTAATTTTAGTGCCTTGATTAAAAATTGCATAGCGCTGCGTTTTTATTTCGTCGTAAAGTGTGTTTTCCAACGATCACCTTGTATCGTTTGCCATTGAATAAGTGCTTTCAATTCACCCAGTAATGCGCTTATGTCTGAATCAAGGGTAGCATGACCTGACTTCATATCTAGGGTTTTTAAGTGATGCTCAGTGTTTTGTACAATGGCTCTAAGTTTTGGTACACCGCAGTAGTGGCAAGCCCCGTGTAATTTATGCACGATTTCTTCTAACTTTTTGAGGTCATTTTCTGCGTGAATTTGTTCCATTTGTGTGTGTTCGGCAGGTAATGAATCGAGAAATTTTTCTAAAAACAAGATAGCGAGTTCTGGGTTGTTATTACTTAATTTTAGACTTTCTTCGAAGTCGATACTATCTGTGCTGGTATACATAGGGGGCTCTTTTTTCCCTGAGTTACCCAGAAGGTGGGTTTTGTGAGGGGAAGGGGTGATATCAGAAGCGATAGATGGATCGCTGATTTGCTGATTAGCGGGTTCACTTTTTTGGCAAAATTGAGGTACAAATTCTTGAATAGCGGACTGTAATTTGGCTTCATCAATGGGCTTGGTAATTAAACGTTGGAAGCCTTGTTTTAAAAATGTTTCTTTCTCTTCTGGGAGTGCGTATGCCGTTAGCGCAATAATCGTGGTATTTAAAAACTCACCATCCAATTTACGAATTTTTTTCATGGCTTCGCCACCATCCATTCCAGGCATTTGGATATCCATAAAAATTAATGAATAGATATGTTTTTTACATTGCTCGATGGCTTCAAAGCCATCACGGGCTGAGTCAGCAGAAATACCTAAACTTTCAAGTATAGAAACGACCAACGACAGGTTTATGTCATTATCATCAACGACTAAAATTGAATGCATTGATTGTGGGACAGTAATTTTTGAGGCTGCTGCCACTGTTGGGTATATAGGGAGAATCGGCTCGATGGCTTTCTCGAACTGACGCTTGTGAGTGTTTGAGTAAAGATCTTCAAGTGCTTGGTAAAACCGTGTTCGAGTAAGTGGCTTGACGATATGAGAGCTTGCAAATTGAAGGGTGTTCTTATCGTAATGTTCTAAGGTTGGTGTGACTAACAGTATCTTTTGGCCAAGCGTATTGAGCTGTTGGATGAGTGTGCTGCTTTCTATTTGATTTAGCTCGTTGCGATCAAGGCAAAGTACGGTAATAGAGGATTGGGTTACTTTACTTTGTAACTCCTTTTTGGCCGTATGGTCTTGTTTTGCTAAGGAGAGCAGATGTTCATGCGAATCTGCAAATTTAAAATCCATCATCCATGCACGACATAGGTGCTCAATTGCTAAGCGAGGTGCTTCTCTGGTTTCAAGACAAAGTATTTTTTTATGAGTGAGTTGGTTAAACTGTTCTTCCTCAAAAGGTTGCTCATGTAGTTCGATTGGAAGCGTAAACCAGAAAGAAGAACCTTTACCTAGCTCGCTTTCGAAGCTAATTGTGCCATCCATTTGTTCGATCAGATTTTTAGAGATGGCTAAGCCCAGACCAGTTCCTCCAAAATTACGAGCGGTTGTTGCATCGGCTTGCGAAAACGCACTAAAAATAGAATGCTGTTGTGCACGTGAAAGTCCAACGCCCGTATCATCAACCGAAACTTTGATAAATTCTCGTGAAATACCCGGCGTTTCTTCCGCTAGCATCACTCGAACAACAATATCTCCCGATTGCGTGAACTTAATGGCATTATTGATGAGGTTAGTAATTACCTGTTTAATGCGCAATGGATCACCAATGATCTCGTTGGGAACATCCTGATAATGAAGGTGCACGAGCTCCAGGTTTTTTGCATGAGCTGTTGGGGCTAACATGGTAACGACGTCTTCAATTAGGTCTCTGAATGAAACCGGTGTTTTCTCAAGCAGTAATTTTCCTGCTTCGATTTTAGAAAAATCTAAAATATCATTAATAATTAAAAGCAGAATGTCGGATGATTTCTTTATGGTTGATAAGTGGTCTCGTTGATGGCTGTTTAGCGGACTTTTTAATAATAAGTTAGTAAAACCAAGAATGCCGTTTAGCGGGGTGCGTATTTCATGGCTCATATTCGCTAAAAATTCAGACTTGGTACGGTTGGCGAGTACGGCTTGTTTTCGTGCAATATCTAATTCAACATTCTGCACTTCAATCGTTTCGAGTGTTTCTCTTAAATCTTCTGTTGTTTGTTCTATTTCTAATGTCATATCCGTTTGAGTTTGGCTCAATCGTGTGGCAAGAGCATTGATCCCGGAGGCGAGTTCATTGACTTCCTTTGTATAAGCGCCTTCGATAGAAATATGATTTTGACCTTTAACCAAGTGTCGCAGTTTATAAGCCATGTCATTAATAGGCTTAACGATTTTTTGGCTTAAAAAACGGGCGGTAAAAAAGCAAGTTGTTAGAATGACAAGCAGGTACCAGATCGCTTGCTTTATAATGTCGCCAAATTTTGCCGTGGTTTGACTCTCATTTATTTTTATTAACAGCCAGCCACTGGTATTTAATGGTTTTGATTTAACCGCCGCTATTTTTTTTGTCTTATTATTCGTATCTGAATTGGCACTCATGATAGGCGCTATAAAAAAAGACTCACCCTGAAAGGTTATTAATTTAGGTAATTTTTTAGGAAATGTTCCGGGATTTAGGCGTGCAGCTAAGCGTGGCCCCTGATGGTTCATAACTTGATGGCTGCCATTTAGGAGTGTCACAGACTCAACGAGCTTAGAACGGAGTAAACTTTTAGTATAAACGCTAGTTTGAGCCGATGATTCTAAGGTCGAATTACCAAGAATACTTGTTGTCGTGAGTGTTAATTGTGCTAATTGATCGAGGTAGGATTGCTCGGAATCATTGAGTCTGTGCGCGATTAAATACCAAGCAAGGCTAAACGCCATGATTAAAATGGGCAGTATGACAATAACTAAAATACGTGCTTGGAGACTAAAAGACTTCATATTATTTGTGTTGTTTTAGCTTCATTAAGTGAATCCATTTCGCGAAATGTTCTTGCAGTGTATCATTTCACCAGATTATC
>Ga0209290_1001644_pt1 | contig 9984 bp, 6 predicted proteins | sample EN1Hudsemesocosm_2_FD_184632 | JGI IMG/M metagenome (GOLD analysis project Ga0209290, IMG submission 184632) | Methane-oxidizing microbial communities from mesocosms in the Hudson Canyon - EN10B Hudson Canyon (SPAdes) (version 2) | ecosystem: Environmental > Aquatic > Marine > Cold seeps | place... | reverse complement strand
ATTAAGCATGCCTTTTGGGTCAGGTCGAAGCCTTGAGATGTAATAAATTGGATGATTTTTCAGGCGTAGATGAAATCTTTGAGATCGCTAAAGATCGAGTAGTTAAGAGAGATGTTAGTTGAGAGATAGTCGTTCGAAGATAGCCGCTGAGAGGGCTGTCCAGCCCTGAAAAAAGCGGCTTAGCCCCCTCTCCTCAAAAATAAAAATATACGCTAGCTGCGTTAACGTGGAATTATCATCCTATGGTGCTTTTCTTGAATTTTTCTGAGAATTCTTTTCGATACTGGGCAGGCGACATGCCTTGATGCCAGCGTTTAAATGCTCTAACAAAACCCGATAAGTCAGCATAACCAAGACTATCTGCGACTATCGAAAGATTGGTATCACTTTTTAAAAGCAATTCACGAGATTTCTTATCTTTGTATTCCTCTTGTATCTGTCTATAAGTCACCCCTTCACTTTCTAGCTTCCTTTTAAGGGTTCGTTCCGATGCAGCAAAGTACTTTGCCAGCTCTGGAAGCGCAGGTAACTTTGAGCCAAATTTATCAAAATACTGGATAATACTATCTTTTAGAGTGCTACTCGTCGGCAGCTTACTGATGAGACTTTGACACTGACTTTCGCAAAGTTTTAAAAGCACTGGGTCATTTGTGGGGATATAGTTCTCTAATAAGTCGCGTTTTATAATGATTCTATTTCTAGGGGAATTAAACGTAACATTACATCCCATAAAGTAGAGATCATAAAGCTTAGAATGATCAGGTCTTTCAAACGTCACCTCAAATTCAGAGGGCAGATTGCCCAAAGAAGTAATCTGACCAGTAATCGAAAACAGACTAGTTACAAATGCTTCAAAAAAGAACTCAATTCTTTTCGATGCCATACCATAGAAATCGACATTAATAATCAAGTAGTTACTGTCTGAGTCATCCAGTGATAGATCGATTAGAGATATCCTGGATTTAAGGTATCTCGACCACATATCAAACGTTTGAGATACATTTTTAGAGCTCTTCACGGCATAACCAAGAAAGCCATGACTCTCTAACGTCATATCTCGACCAAACTCAAAACTAAGGTTGGGTGTATTTTGATAGCAATCAATCACAGGTACATCGGGTAATTTGGCATCAACAAAACTTCGCTGTTGAGAGATATCAACAGAATGTAGTCCAGACACAAGATAGTCTGGGCACGATAACCTTTCAGCAGTTCTTGCTAATAAGTTAATGTATGCCGAAGCATAATATTGTTTCGGGTAGCAATTCATTAGCTCTCCACGCGGCGTCAAACCGTAGTTTAGCCCATACAACTTACTAAGACATTGGAGGTAATTTTACCACTACTTAGAAGACCAGAAAATAAACACTTACAATATACAACAATTAAGACTGTATGCATTTTGCTTAAAATATTTTTATTTAATTACACTATCAAAATCAAATAACTTACTTAAGATCTCAACTTCATAAATCAACACATCATTACGTGATAGCCCCTTCGAACCCACATCGTATTTTGACCATAATTCTGGGTGTAAATAGACCTTGTATTTACTACCTATTGGCATCTTAGTAATTACTTCCGTCAATGCCGGCAGGCCTTTGCCTACTCTTGTAGATATAGGTTTATTGTTTTGATAAGTATCGTTAACGTACACCCCCATTAGTGAATTTGCCGTAAAGTGAACTTTGATTCTTTCACCCATTTTAGCGACAGGACCCGGGCCTTTTTTAATCACTTCATATTGAAGACCTGATTTTAATGTGTGGATTTGTTTTTTAGTCGTATTCTCTGCGATGAACTCATCTGCTAACTTACGCGTTATTCGTTGGCGATTTTCTCGCATCTTTTTGATGCCCTGGTTAATCGCCATTTTACGTGTTTTGACATCCAGTTTAGAGTTTTTACCATTGAAGGCTTCATTCATACCTGCTAGCAGATCATCCATAGATATTTCATCACGTATCTCATAAACAGAAGCCCCCCACTCATAACCAAAAGCGTAAGCTGTTTGCTTAGCATTCATCGGAGATGATGTTTGCGCACTATCTTGCTTTGTAAGCTTCTCTTGCGACATGGAAGCAGATGACGCTACCATCAACGTCAGAAATAACACTTTATACATATTCACACCTTTATAAATTTCAACTTTAGTTAAACGTTTTAATACTTTTTTGAAGCTTTTGAGCAAAATAGTTAGCGGCCCTATAGCCATCTTTCTTTTCGCCATCTGGAAATATAATTGCAGGCGTTCCATTAACTTGAAACTTACGCGCTAAACTCTCTATCAACGTCAGTTGCATATCAGGCTGACAACCTTGTACCGTGGCTGGCGGCAGAGTCTGCTCCATTTTATGCGCCATCAGGGCTGCGGCCTTATTCTGCGAGCAGTAAACCTGTCGATGCGCCTGCCAGCTCTCGGCAGCTTCGCCTTCCGGCGTATACAAGAGTGCATTCACGCGATAACCCAAAGCCAGTATTTCATCTAACTCACTAAACAGCTTCTTACAAAAGATACAGTTCACATCAGTAAATACATAAACATCCGACTTTACCTCGCCTTCGGGTAAGTACTGAATCAAGTCTATTTCATTGAATTGACCGAGTAGTGAGGCGTTATATTTGGTTCTGTATTTGCGGTTGAGATGCTGCAAGCTATCTTCCTGCATCAAAATAACATCACCTCGTATAAGCATTGAGCCTGCATTGTCTGTAAAATATTCCTGACCATCACTCATAATGAGATAGTGAAGATCTTTCTCTTCCACCCTGGTGATAAACTGGACTTCCATATCCATCCCTTGCAAACGGATGTTACGTTCTAATTCACAGACAGGGAGGTCAGTTTTACACCTTGCGTGTAAGTCATTTGATACGACCAATAAAGCTAATAACAGCAAGTAAAAATATATGCTCAACGATCTCATAAGGTCTCATTTAATAACTGTTTAATGGGGGCTACGAACTCTTCAATGGGCGCGTTACCTTTTATGACACTCCTTAAGTTTCCGCCTCTTCCCAATAAGTAGACATAATCTGTATGGGAAAATACATACTTAATATCGGCGTCGATTTCTCTCTTTTCATACATCGCCTGATATTGCAGAGAAACGTCTCTGAGTTTTGATGCTTCCCCACTCAGCCCAATAAAGTTATCTCCCCAAAAGTCGAGATACTTTGTTAATGATTGAATATCATCTCTTTCAGGGTCGATTGTGATAAAGAGCACTTTCGCGTCATCTTTATTCGCACCAGCAGCTTTTAAAGCCTTGGAGATTGAACTCAGTACGGTCGGACACACATCAGGGCAACTTGCAAAACCGAAATTAACCAGCACTAATTCCCCTTTATAGTCAGAGGGCTTTAGTAGGTTTCCCTTCGTACTAGGCAACTGAAAGCTCGGGTCAAAATCTTCAAAAACAGGCAATGTATTTAAACTTTCTTGTTCGTTAGACAGAGATATACTCGCGACACTCATTACCAGTAAGGATAGAGATAATTTTACGTAGCTCGTCAAGGTCGTTGTTTTTAGTTTCATTTTATTTCGTTTGTATCTGATCATATAAGGGCTCTTACTTTGTGTAACCACCTCTTTAGCGAGGTGGTTACTGTTTACTATCTTTTCATCAATTACTGAATAACAACGCTGCCGCCAAAGACGACATTCGCTTTATTAATCGTCCAGGTTTCTGTTGCATTTAAACGGAAGCCATCTAGTTCGGGTAACTCAATATTGCCAAGTTCGTTAGCAAATGCGGTAAGCGTCTGAGGCACCACATGACTGACTGCCGCTTCGACTCCCTTCGAATTAACTAGATCAGGCAGAGTTTCAGTGACTTCATGTACAGTGTGATCGGGCGAAGCAGTAAAACTTGCGAGCAGTTTGTTACTGGCTAAATTAACGCTAATATCCATACCTAACGAAGCGCTAACAAAAGCAGAGGCCACTGCTACATAGCTACTACTGCTAGTCTCTTTAACTTCTACGCTAACGGTAAAGCCGTCTAGGTAAACACGACCGCTACCTTGCGTTACATAATTGTTTTGTTGGGTTTCTTCAGTATCAGTGAATGAAACATAAGGCGATGAAACAGGTTTTATTTTTAGTTTGGCGGCATAAGGTGCATTACCCCAATCGTCACCAAACCAAGCCATAAACTGCGCGCTCACATCCACTTCTGTATCTAGCTCACCAGAGCGATTTAACTCAGAGTAGAACTGATTAATCATATTTGAAGACACCACAACCACGGCGGGGTGCTCTGTACCAGAAGGTGAGAGTCGGCCATCGGGTAGTGGCAGATTTTCATATAACGAACCAATAATTGTTTTCAGCGGATTATTCGCCGAAGATTGACCGTCCAGTTGTACTGAGGTGCCACCATAGCTGTTGAATACGCTATTTACGTCACCGTTGATATTTAAGGTCGACGAGCCAATTTGCATGTTCAAGTTAAGAGGTAAGTTCTCGATCGCATCGGCGCCGACGATCTCAATTAAGTCAATAGAAAAACCTTCCACCGCAGCCTCTATCCCTTTGTCAACAAGCCCTAACATAGAAGATAGCCAGTAAGTAAGTCCACCAATCTGATGCATGGACGAGCCAAGCACATTAGAATTTATGTTTATTACCGACAACTGCACGTCATTATTCGTCACGGTCATGCGCAAGGTGCCCGTCGCTACGACGTCGTCAATGCTCAAGTAGCCGTAATCATTGGAGCACCAAAACCACGAACAGCTTCTTTTATAGAGATCTACATTTAGATCATTGATGTTTAGGGAAAAATTAAAATCACTACTATTATTGATCGGGCTCACACTTAGCTGTAAGCCGCCATGATCATAATCACCACTTTGATCAACCCGAATATCGAATGACACACCATCATAGAGTTTGCCGCCGTTATAGGCTTTAATGGCATTATGAATTTCGGCACTATTTACATATTCCTCGATATATTCGCCAATCGCCCAAACACCATTTTGGTTGTAGCGGACATTCATGGCGCTATCGATTATTTGATCTGTTAATTTTATGGTACGAATGCTTGTATTGCCGTCACAATCATGAGAAGTGAACACAACTTCACTGATGGATGAAGTATCGATATCAGCGGTAATCAGACCATTTGCATCAGCCGTATAGACACTCCCGTTGATGTAAGTGCTTTGTACACACTCACCTATCGGTGCAAGGGTTAAACGGAGTTGGTGATCACCTAAATCTTCTATTTCTTTAATAAGTACATCGGCCTCACCTTCTACAGCGCTGGCAACCAACACGACATCATGGTCCTGACCATCATAAGGGACGGTAACATTAATGGTATCGGTATTGACGTAAGCGTTGGTCTCAACATTATCGATATACAAGGTCCAGACTTTTTTAGGGTCCATGTTATATATTTCATAAGATGTGGCGCCCCCGGAGCCACCACCGGTGGTCACTATCAAAGCATTTTCGCTTTCATCATAAATAGCGCGACGAACTTTCACAGCCGGCCAATTAACGCCCCTTACTTTGGGTGTCGTTGTTTTTATACCGACATAGTCCTCTTGTATTAGGTCACGCATACCATTGTTGGTATTTGCCCTTGCCATTGCGACAAGCGTTCCGGTCCACGCAACTGCACCTTGCACAGCTGGAAATTCTGAGGCATCCCATAATGGAACGCTTGGGGTCAGTGCACACAGGTCCATCCCGCCCCCTTCTTCACCAAAAGTGAGCCAGGAAAATGGTCCCCAAAAAAGACTGTTGTCACAATTACCATTACCTACTACACCCGTAAGATATAGTGGTGAAACCAAGTGCTCATTACGTGCTTCGGGAGGATACCAATACGCATCGGCACTAAATGGGCTATCACTTACAGCACCACTATTACCCCATTGCCCCAGATACTCTTTATCTGACCAGCTCAGCAATCGGTCACGAGCGACATAATCACCAGCCTCTCCTGCTAAAGAGGCAAAGAAGGGCGTGGATATTTGAGCAGCAAAACCATCTTTTGCATGAGCGACATAATCACCATCACCATCGATGCCAAGATCATGATAATGTCGTGCTTTGACCGTAGACCAAGCATCTTGTGCGCGTAAATTTCCCCACACGTCTTCCGAATACGAATTCATAAAGGTCACTGTCCAGCCTTCATTGGCTGCTGAAACGGCCGTATATGCGAGCATACCAGCGGGGTAACCTTCAGCTACCGCATCCGCCATATAAAATACTTTTTCCCACCAAGTTGCGCCCATATCAGCTGGATGTAAGGTTTCGTCTTGCTTTAATGTGTGCCAGCCAGCGGTACGATAACGAGCATTAGGGTCTGGATGATCCTCAACATAAAGGTTATTACTATCCATCCATTCTTTATATTCAGGCTTTATATCCTCAAAGTAGTTGGTACCAAATTGCTCATCATGTAATTTGAGTGAGATCATCACGTGGGTATTACAAGGTGCCCAGCACATGTTTGGCTCACACTCGATACACGCATTGGCAATCGCTTCGTTGCCATAAGCTAATTCCTGAAAGAAGTTGGTGTTATCAGGCCCTTTTGGTGTGTCCTCTTTTTTCATTTCCCAATAGGAAAGCTCAACAAGTTCATGAAAATCGTAATCATAAGTGCCGCCATCGGAGTCGGTGAACGTCAGACTGTTAGGCTCACTATATTTATAATCACCGTATAGTTTCTGGTACAAACCCACCATTTGAGTCATGTGATTCTTAAACATCGTATTACGAATACGAACAGGGTTTTTCTCTTCAGGGTAAGGAAAAGGGTAAATATAGCCACCAGTAGCGGCCGGGTTATTATTTAACAAAAATGGCTCTTGACCATAGGCACCGAACTGGCTCGTTTCTTCCCAATACCAGGTTGAGTTGTAGTGCTGCATACGCTGTATATACGTATCAATGGTGTCTTTGAAAAAGTCCGGCATGGCATTGAGTTTATTGAACTGCTCTAATGCGAGAGCATAAGTCCAAAAACTGATGATATATCGCTCTTCTTGAACAGTGAGCGACTTCGGCGCAAGGGGAATATTTTCAAGTTGCGTAGGCGGAATTTGAGCAAAAAAATCAGCTTCTGGTAAATTCGCCCACTCCTGGGCCCACCTTAACTGACCCAGCTCTTTATCAGTCATTCTCAGATGTTCGTAATTGTTTAGATCCGGGGCAGCCGCGAATGAGACACTCGATGCCAATACCGATGCAACAAGGGGTATTTTGTTTTTATTTAGCCCTAACATAGTGATTCTCCAACAGTGGAATTAAGCTGGTACTGAAATCCATTTCAGCTGCGAATACACTCCCGGTTATCCGATCTAGCACGCCCAACAATAAAGTGTAATGCGAGTGCTAAATACCAATTACAACACCGCTATTAGCTACCCTAAGGTTAATGCAGACAAACTAATGAATCATTAGAGGCCATTGCAGCATTCAATTCGGGCCACAAGACATCAATTGTGACAGCCACGGAGCTTGGCTTAAGCCTTTGATGAACGTCACAAAGCCAAATGAAAAGAGACCTTTGCACAGCTCCCAGCCCTGTTGAGTCAAATTGCTCTTATGTAAATCACGAAACGATTTGGCGGGAAATCAATAAAAAAAGGGCAACCATCTCAAATATTGAGACGGCTACCCTTTTGGAGAAAAAGTTAACCTTTAGACCTCGTGCTTAGGCTTCAACCAACACAATATTATGCTCCTGACCATCATGCGGCACAGTGACATCAATAGTCGCGGTATTTGAATAAGTACCACTGATAACATCATCAATGTATAAGGTATAGCTCTTGGCAGTGTCCATATCGTAAACTTCAAAAGAAGTATTGCCACCTGAACCACCACCTGTAGTCACCAGTAACAAGCTGGCTGAAGGATCATATACTGCCCGATGAACCTTGACGGCAGGCCAATTTACATCTCTAACTTTTGGCGTATCTGCACTGCTACCGATATAAGGGTTTTGTACCAGATCACGCATACCGTTATCAGTATTTGCACGACCAAGATGCACGACCGTACCGGTCAAGGCGCTGGCACCTTGTTGCGCTAGAAACTCTACTGGGTCCAAGAACGGCAGATCGATATCTAGTATCCCCTGCAAAGGAGATATTAGGTGTTCACGAGCTTCAGGTGGAAACCAAAAGGCGTCGGCACTAAATGGGCTATCAGTGACTGCTCCATCATTACCCCATTGACCTAAATACTCTTTATCAGACCAGGTCACCAAACGTTCCTGTGCTTGATAGTCGCCCGCTTCACCCGCTACAGCAGCAAAGAATGGCGTGGCGATTTGGTTAGTTACGCCATCATTGGCATGTGCTACGGCGTCACCCTCACTATCTGTACCAAGGTCAATATAATGCCGATTTTTTAAGGTTGGCCATGCATCCTGTGCACGCTGATTACCCCATATATCTTCTGAATAACTATTCATGAAGGTTACGTTCCAACCTTCCAACGCTGAAGATGAGACCGTCTGCGCCATCATACCCAGCGGATAGCCTTCACCAATCATGGTGCCAAAGTAAAGTGCGTTTTCCCATAAGTTGCCCCCTGTTTCAATTGGATGCAGGGTCTCATCCTGTTTTAAGGTGTGCCAACCTGCTGTGCTCCATGCTAGATCGGGGTTAGCATTATTTTCAAGATAGATGTTTTTATCATCCATCCACTCTTTATATTTTGCTTTAATATCATTGAAATAAGAGGTACCGAACTGCTCATCGTGTAACTTTAATGAGATCAGTACATGGGTATTACAAGGTGCCCAGCACATGTTCGGTTCACACTCAATACAGGCATTTTTAACATCAGGATCTCGATAGGCCAGCTCTTTAAAAAAATTGGTTTGGTTCGGACCTCGCTTGGCATTATCTTTCTTCATCTCCCAGTAGCTAAGGTCAACCAACTCATGGTAGTCATAATCATAGGTGCCACCACTATTATCAGTGAAGGTCAGACTGTTTGCTTGACTATATGTATTGTCACCATATAACTTTTGATAAAAACCAATCATTTGGGTTAGATGATTTTTGTGCATGGTGTTTCTAACGCGCACCGGATCCTTTTCTTTTGCATAAGGGTAAGGATAGACATAGGGCCAGGTCGCAAAAATATTATTATTTAAGAAGAAAGGCTCTTGAGCATACACCCCAAACTGGCTCACACTCTCCCAATACCAGGTCGCTTTGTTATGCTGCATCCGCTGGATTAATACATCCATGGTGTCCTTCAGAAAGTCCGGCATCGCGTTCAGCTTGTTAAACTGCTGAAGCGCTAAAGCATAGGTCCTAAAACCAAGAATGTAACGCTCTTCAGCCACCGTCAGCGACTGAGGTGCAAAGGGTATACCTTCAAGCTGAGTAGGTGGTATTTGCGCAAAAAAATCGTCGACCGACAAATTCGACCATTCTTCGGTCCATCTTATTTGCCCGACTTCTTTGTCTGACATTTTCAGGTGATCATAAACACTTAAATCAGGAGCGGCGGCGAAGGTCATACTGGAAACCAGCATGGATGCAGCTACTAAGGGCATTTTAAATTTATTTGAACCCAACATAACTCTAAATCCTCTTATTTTTGGAATTAGCGTCCTTGCATGGTGATAGACAGCCTTTACACTTTCAGGTGTTATTCTTATCGTTAAACTTTCCGTAATGTGCAACGTATCGCAATGAACACAGCGAATAAATTCACTACAGGCCGAATGACAGGTCCTTTTGGGTCATGCACAAAACTATGAGATAAATTGAATACAAACCTGATGGCGATGACTTAAATGTAAGTCATCGCCTGCCCCACTTAACCCTCAACCAAGACCACATCATGCTCCTGACCATCGTGCGGCACAGTGACATTGAGCGTAGCGGCATTAGAGTACGTACTGCTATAAACTGAATCGATATATAAGGTATAGGTTTTTGAATTGTCTAGATCGTAAACTTCGTAAGATGTATTACCTCCAGAGC
>Ga0209290_1001642_pt1 | contig 9994 bp, 8 predicted proteins | sample EN1Hudsemesocosm_2_FD_184632 | JGI IMG/M metagenome (GOLD analysis project Ga0209290, IMG submission 184632) | Methane-oxidizing microbial communities from mesocosms in the Hudson Canyon - EN10B Hudson Canyon (SPAdes) (version 2) | ecosystem: Environmental > Aquatic > Marine > Cold seeps | place... | reverse complement strand
TCAATAAGGTAATATTTTCAACCGAAGTGACATTTTTAAAAGAAACGCTACAGTTCTTGCCTTTTTTCTTAGCTTTATACAAAGCTAAGTCGGCTTTATGAATAGGATTTTCTTTGGGAGGTAAACCCTCAGGATAAAGCACCACATACCCAATACTAATTGTCACACAATCACGTGTGATTGATTTTTCATGTGGGATATTTAATTGCTCTACAGTCAAGCGACAGCGTTCGGCAATATTTTCACAACCGGCCTCATCACAAACGCATAACATCAGAAATTCTTCACCACCATAACGAACAGCAATATCAGACGCACGGTTAAGGCTGGTACTGAGAATATGAGCGATACGCTTGATCACTTCATCCCCTTCATTATGCCCGTAGAAGTCGTTGTATTCTTTAAAGTTATCTATATCAATCAGCATAATGGCCAAACTATACTTTTCTCTGGCTGCACGTCGATACTCTCTAGATTTGAATTCATCTAACATTCGCCGATTCGGAAGGTTCGTCATCGGGTCATGAAACGCCTGAAACTGAGCACTAATCAGAATAGAGCGCGTTCTAAAATACACCGTCCCCACACAGTAAAAAAGTAAGACCAGTACAATCACCAGATAAAACCAGTGCATAAAGTAAAAATGGTCACGAAGTTCAACTAGATCATTCTGAGTATTTCTAGCTAAACTTAATGAACCAAATACCTCACCATGATTCTCGACCAGCCGTTCTACCTTCACAATATATTTTGAGTCGATAACTTTAGTACGTACTTTTTCACTTTTTGCGAGTAATTGCCCGGACTCATTAAAAACCTGCAAACTCAGTAACTCTGGCATGGACTCCGTTAAGCTGACTGCCCGCTGAACTAGACTCACAGAGTCTTCAACCAGTATATCCTCAAGAAGGGTTTGAACAATCAACTCAGCCTGTGCATTTACACGTTGGTGAATACTGCCTTCTTCAACTTTTTTTTGCACCATCATCATTAACAAAGCAAACAATAGGGCAAATAAAGAAACCACAGCCATTAACTGGATCAGGAATTTTTTCCAAATTCCACTTAGAAGCAACTCTCTTTGATTAGAGTGAATCATGACTAAAAAATCGCAAATTGTTATTGATGGCTGCATCAATGTCAGCGTAAACCCGTGGATCTGGTATTAAAAACCCTTGCTTACCTAGCTTATTCAAAGATTCACTGTTTCGATATTCCATCAAAATGGATTGTAGCTGCTGCTTTAAAATAGGCGCTATCTTTGCGCTGCTTATCCAGGGCTTTGTCGGCACCTTAAATTCGTGAATAACTCTAAGCGTGTGACCTTGTTTTTTTAAGCGTTTAAAAGTTGACTCCTTTACCGCGCCGGCGTCATAACCTCCTGTTGAAACGGCTAATAACACATCATCATGACGACCAAGGTAATCGAAGTGACTAAGATCCTTGGAAAATAAACCTGCCTGATATAACCATTGCTGGGGTAGATAACGCCCGATGGTGGAATTTAGTCCACCAAATGCAAAGGATCTATTTTTTAAGTCATCAACTTTATTGATGCTGCTTTCCAGATGAACGAAAACCAAACCTTTAAAATGATTTTTCCCCTTATAATTTTCAACGGCAATCACCTCAATATTACTATCTCGTGCTTTAGCAATTATGTACGATGCGGCGCCAAAACGGGCAAAGTCAAAACGCCCGCTGACCAAGTGATTAATACCCTGCTGATACGTGCGAGTGATGTCCATTTTAATGGATACGTTTTTCTTATAACGTAGAGAAAACTGGCGTTCAATTTCATCTAGTATAGGTCTGAACTTAGACACAATCACGATAGGGTTTTCATCGGCATATAAGCCAAAAGTTAATTTATTAGGTGCTTCAGTATTAGTAGGAGCGTCAGTATTAGTAGACGCTTCAGTAGATGGGGCTCTTGCACTAAGCAAGATAAATGCAGCAGTACAACAAAAGATAAAGTAAACACTTGGACAGCATGTCGCTATAAACTTTTTAAGATCAAAAACAACACCGATGCCACGCATTTCCGCTACCCCGAGATTTTGTCTTTTTATATTCAGCTTTACCCTACATAGACTAGTCAACGATAGCTATTATTTCCAGATATCTGATACACAACATTCTGTAAAAAGGCGCACAGATAAAGTCTGTGCCAGTAAGGTCATGATTTATGACGCTCACGCGCCCTGATTATTTTTTGAAATTCTATTTCACTGACCAAGGTTTTCAAGTCCGCTACTCTCTCCAAAAATGAAATACCATCAAGATGATCAATTTCATGCTGAATGACTCTAGCCAAAAAATCTGAATATTCTTCTATAACCTCAAGTCCCTGACGGTTAGTAAACTTAAATCGCACGTGGGTAAACCTGGGGACAAGACCCCGAATGCCTGGCACACTTAAGCAGCCCTCCCAATCTGACTCTATAGCATCTGATGTGGAGAGTATTTCGGGATTAATCATGATGGTTGGCGCCATCACAGGCGCATGGGGATAGCGCTCATTTGGATGTGACGCAACGATAATCAAGCGTTTGGAAACATCAACCTGCGGGGCAGCCAGCCCCACTCCCTTGGACTGGGTGACTGTATACAGCATATCATCCATGAGAGCTTGAACTTGAGCATCAAAAACATCACTAATTTCTGTCGCTCGCGCTTTTAAACTTGGGTGACCTAACTGAACCAGTTCGAGTAATTTAGCCTTGTCTACCAAGGTAAGACCTCACCATTTGAGTGCCAGAATGTTCCGGTATTCTCTAGCGTTAATCCCTCTATTCTTGTGGCTAATCTTTCTGCAGCTTGGCCTGGGGTAATATCACCGTGGCCACCTATCATATCGGTCCCCACCAAACCCGGATGTAAAAGCGCCACTGCAATGCCTTGTGATTCTAGGTCCATCGCCAGCGACATACCGGCAATATTCAAAGCACATTTTGACATTCGATAACCATATCGACCACCACTGCTATTGTCTGACACGGAGCCCATTCGACTGGTAATTAGAGCAATTTTGCTGCCTGACGATAGATTCCCCAATAAAGCTTCTGTCACTCGCAAGGGGCCCAGTGCATTCACTTCAAATTGCTGCTGGATGCTTTCGTAGTTCAGATCGCCCAAGGTCTCATCGTGTAAAATACCGGCATTATTAATGAGTAAATCTACCGGCACACCCTTTAGGGTTCGCTTGAGTTTCGCCACGTCCCTTGAATTACTGATGTCGACACCTTCTATAATCCTTACGCCCAAAGAATTCAATGCCTCAGAAGCCTGTCGGCACACCGCGTGAACCTCAAAACCTTTGCTTTGATAATATTGGCAAAAAGATAAGCCAATACCACGGCTTGCGCCGGTAATAACGATTACTTGTTTCATATATGCCTCTTTATACCTAAGTCATCAATATCTTTATTTTCACAGAGCGCTATTACCTTTACAAGTAACTATTAACTTTACAAAACGCTGCGCTGACAAGGGAGGTTCGTACTAACAAGAGAGACCAGCAATAACAACTAGGCAATTCAAAATGAAGTTAAACTTTTGAATTGCCACCTTTACACAGCTCAAGCCACTGCTATCTAGTTACGCAAATTTAAACCTTCATTCTCGTTAAAAATGCATCATCAAGCTTGAAGACAAAGCCAAAAACGTTGAAAATGATTGTCATTATTACCACTGAGATTTCACATAAATGAATCAACAAAATCATTCCTTCATTTCAGAATTTTTCAAACTAGAGTCTGCGGGCGGCATTCTCCTGATGTTCACCGCCATACTGGCGATTATTTTTGCTAATAGCCCGCTTGCCTCTATATACGACTTACTGTTATCGACTCCTGTTGAAGTACGTATCGGCGCTTTGGAAATAGCAAAACCATTGTTACTTTGGATCAACGATGGTTTGATGGCGGTGTTCTTTTTTCTAGTGGGGCTTGAGCTGAAAAGAGAGCTTATTGAAGGCGAGCTGGCCGATAAACGCAATATTATTCTACCGGGTGTGGGCGCATTAGGCGGTATGTTAGCACCTGCACTAATCTATGTTTATTTTAACTATGACGACCCTGTCGCGATTAATGGCTGGGCCATTCCCGCCGCTACCGATATAGCATTCGCTTTAGGCGCGCTGACACTACTAGGCTCAAGAGTACCCACGTCCTTAAAAATATTCCTCACCTCACTCGCGATCTTTGATGACATTGGCGCTATTCTTATTATTGCCTTTTTCTATACTGAACAAATGTCATTCAGCGCCTTAATCTTGGTCGCTTGTTGTATTCCGCTGTTATTCATTATGAATAAGCGTAATGTGATATCAAAAAGTGCCTACATATTTGTGGGTATTATTATGTGGGTCGCCACCTTAAAATCAGGCGTTCATGCCACTTTAGCAGGTGTTGTGTTAGCGATGTTTATTCCCATGAAGTCAAATGAAGACCCTAACTTCTCGCCATTGGCTGATTTGGAACACGACTTGCACTCCGTTGTTGCCTTCCTAATTTTACCCGTTTTTGCTTTTGCAAATGCTGGTATTAGCCTTCAAGGTGTCGGCATTGAACAGCTGGTTCATGGCGTACCATTAGGTATTGGGCTTGGGCTTTTTCTAGGCAAACAAATTGGTATATTTGGCCTTTGCTGGTTAGCCATCAAGCTAAAGTTTTGCGAACTACCAAAAGGCATGAATTGGATGAGTTTGTACGGTACTGCCGCCTTATGTGGAATTGGTTTTACCATGAGCCTGTTTATTGGCTCGCTCGCGTTTGAAGCATCTGGTGTCGACAGAGTGTTTGATGAACGCCTAGGCATTATTTTAGGCTCGGTTTTCTCCGGTATCTTTGGCTTTATAATTCTCAATAAGAGCCTGAGCAAACCAACAATGAGTAGCAACCCTGCCAGCTAATGTCGCCAAATTGGCTATTTTCGCCATTGCGCTGGACTCTGCCCATACTGCCGCTTGAACAAACGACTAAAATGCCCGGGATCTTCATAACCTACTTGCCAGGAGATCTCGGCAATACTTTTGCTGCTATGTCTTAGCAGCTCTCTTCCCTGCTCTGCTCTCAATTGCTGAATATAAGTCAAAGGCGTGACACCCGTTGCTCCCTTGAAGCGCCGTTTAAATGTGCGTAGGCTCATATGTCCCCGTTCGGCTAACTCAATAAGCGTAAGTGTTTGTGCAAAATGAATTTCTAGCCATTGCTGAATAGCCAAAATAGCATCGTCCTGATGATAGGTCTGTTGCCCCACCGAAATGAAGTCACTTGAATAACCGCGTTTAAAATCTACTAGAAATGCATCTTCAACCTTTTGGGCCACTTCTGGGCTAGATAAACGTGCCAAGAGGTGCACCATAATTTCCATTGCAGCATTCATTCCGGCTGAGCAATACAATTCACCTGTGGCAGTCACAAAACGTTCAGGCCTAACATCAACTTGTGGGTAGCGCTCGGCAAACTCTTTCTGCTTATGCCAGTGTGTCGTACTGATACGATCATTCAACAAACCAGCTTCAGCCAGTAAAAATGAGGCAGTAGTCGCGGCCATAATCGGAATTGCTTGCTGATGCCAATAACGTAACTTTTCATATAGTGGCGCTTGTTGGATAAGCAATTCATCCAAATCCCCCCATATACCATGAAGAATCACGAGATCAGTACTCTCGATATCTTCAAGCGCACAGTCTGCACTAACCATTAAGCCACTAAATGAAGAAATGGCTTGCCCATCCAAAGTGACTACAGATATCTCAATCGGACTTTTTAAAATTTTGTCCTGCAAGATTGACGCAAAAGCAAAGACATCCTGAGTAAGACCTAAGCTTAGTCCCATTGAATTTTCACACGCGTAAAGCGTGACATGTTTGATAGCCATGACGCTGCATCCAAGTATAGAACATCCACATAATGGTATTATTTACCATTATGGCCCGTATGACCATAAATTCGACCCAAGTTACCTTAGCTTCAGGCCAAAACTCATCTTAAGATGAACCCTAACAACCACATCAATAATAGATTATTCACTTTACCTGTAAGAGAGTTGATCATGCTGTTCACGCCAGAACATGAAGCCTTAAGAAAAACCGTCAGAGATTTTGTCGATCAGGAAATGGACCCTTATGTCAATGAATGGGAGCAAGCTGGTAAAGCCCCGCTGCATCATTTATTTAAAAAAATGGGTGACCTGGGTTTATTGGGAATTCATAAACCAGAAGCATTTGGTGGTTCTGGTTTAGATTACAGTTATAACCTGGTATTCGCCGAAGAAATTGGTCGGGCTTATGGCGGCTCTATCCCTATGGCTATTGGTGTACAAACTGACATGGCCACACCGGCTCTGGCACGTTTTGGCAGTGACACATTAAAGCAAGAGTTCTTGGCGCCGGCTATTGCCGGAGACATGGTAGCCTGCATTGGTGTCAGTGAAACCGGGGCGGGGTCTGACGTAGCAGGTTTAAAAACAACAGCAAAAAGCGATGGTGATGACTACATCATTAATGGCAGTAAGATGTGGATAACCAACGCAACACAAGGCGATTTTGTCTGTTTGTTAGCCAATACCGGCGATGGCCCAGTTCATGCGAATAAATCACTCATTATTGTACCGCTAAATTCTGATGGCGTTAGTATTTCCAAACCCTTAGATAAGATGGGCATGCGCGCCAGTGATACCGGCCAAATATTTTTTGATGACGTCCGCGTGCCGAAGCGCTTTCGAATTGGCGATGAGAACCAGGGCTTCACCATTCAAATGATGCAGTTTCAAGAAGAGCGCATGTATGCGGCAGCGAGTGCACTCAAAGGTATGGAAAGAATCATTAACGATACCATTGATTGGTGTCGAGACCGACAGACTTTCGGGCAACCTATTCTCAACAATCAAGTCGTCCATTTCAAAATGGCTGAACTTCAAACTGAAGTCGAAGCTTTACGAGCGCTCACATGGCAAGCCTGCCAACTACATATTAATGGTGAAGATGCGACCAAGCTGGCCTCTATGGCCAAATTAAAGACTGGCCGCTTATGGCGAGAATTAACCGACTCATGTTTACAATACTGGGGCGGTATGGGGTTTATGTGGGACAACCCCGCTTCCCGCGCATACCGTGATACACGCATTCTGTCTATCGCTGGAGGCAGCGATGAAATGATGCTGGGAATTATTGCTAAATTTATGGGCATATTGCCTAAAAGGAGATAGAAGATGCCTATTCCAGATTTATTCAAAGATCGATTACGCCTACCCGTGATTTGTGCACCGATGTTCCTGGTATCGAGCCCTAAGCTGGTAATCAATGCCTGTAAAAATGGTATTATTGGCTCTTTCCCTGCATTAAATACCCGTCCACAAGCAATGCTAGATCAATGGCTTGAAGAAATAACATCTGAACTAAAAGCATTCGCAGCCGCAAACCCAGACAAGCCTGTTGCGCCTTTTGCTGTCAACCAGGTGGTACACCGATCCAACTCTCGCCTACAAGCGGATCGTGAACTCGTTAAAAAACATAAAGTACCGCTAGTCATCACCAGCCAGGGAAACCCAAGCGAAGTAGTTGAGGAAGTACATGAATGGGGGGGGCTTGGTCTTTCATGATGTCATCTATGCTGAGCACGCTAAAAAGGCAATCGCTGCCGGTGTCGATGGCATTATTATTGTCACCGCAGGTGCCGGTGGCCATGGCGGCACGACCAATCCTTTTGCCCTAGTCAGACAAATTCGTGAGTTTTGGGATGGCCCGCTTGCCTTGGCCGGTGCGATTAATGATGGCTTCGGTATACGTGCAGCTGAAACATTAGGGGCAGACTTTGCTTATATGGGGACGCGTTTCATAGCCACACAAGAAGCGGAAGTCGATCCGGAATATAAAGACATGTTAGTCGAGTCACAAATCAAAGATCTTGTCTACACTGACACTTTTACCGGCGTCAACTGTAACTATCTTAAACCCTCTATCAAAAAAGCTGGCATTGACCTCAACAGTCATGAAGGAAAATCGTCAGTTGATTTAGATTTGGGAGACACCAATGCCTGGAAAGATATCTGGAGCGCTGGCCACGGTATTGCGGGCATTCAGGACATAAAACCCATGTCAGAATTGGTGGAAAACCTCTCAAAAGAATATGCTCAAGCATGTGATAAGCAGATTTTTGGCTAAGCTATCCGACTGCTAATATGGCAATACTCATATGATATTGGCTTAGCCGCCTGACAAAAAAGGTCAGGCGGCAGATAATGATAAACTAGTTTATCCTGCGGACTTCGCAACAGCCTTGAGCTAAAAATTGCATACACGTACTTAGCATATCCGACTTAATCAAATTGATAATTAAGTTTAACCATCTTCCTCCAACGCCACTGCCGATAACGATAAAAAAGGTGGGCGTATAACCAAACAAACGGGCTTAGCATGCCGGCATCGATGTCAATTTCATCCCTATACCGACAGTGCTGCCCATCTATTTTAGTAATTTTAATGACATGGTTCCATATTGAAACTAACCCGCCTCCCTCTTCTGTCGATAGCTGATGAGTTTCATCACATATCGCTCTAAAATACAGTGTGTGCTGCCAGCCGGGTATAACACCAAAAAAACGTAATTGAGCAGTCTGTTTCTTTCCTTCCTGCCATATTGCCGGAAAATTGCCTTCGAAAGCCAACAGACCTTTTGTGACAAAAATCAGGGTGCGACTTTCTTTTACCGCTGACCAGGCTCTGTGGGCGGGGGTATTAAACACACTTGATATTTTCGCTTTCATTTGCATTCTATCATCCTCAATCGAGTCACTTCTTTATTAATCCAAAACCGTAACACATTCATGTACAACCAACGTATTGGGCCGTACAGGTTAGTGCCATGTCGGCGATAAAGCCGATCACGGGAGCCACTGTAGAGCTGACAGTGACCAGAAGGTCAAGGGTTTTCAATAAGTTAAAATAGACAGCCTACTAAATTGATAGAAAAGCACTGAAGTCTGTCTGGCGGACCCCAAAAACAATGTAAAACTGTGCAATTAATAAACAATCAAGCTCGACTTTCGAGCCTCAAGTCTTTATAGTGCGCCCCCCTTGTGTATACCTTATTCGCCCGCTGATGCTTAAAGCTTTAGTCAGCGAGCATGGTTCACTTTTTTATTTGCAAGCTTCTGGGAATACCTCTTTGATATCTACCGCGAACATCACCATGCAGTTTGGCGCTGAGCCTTTGTTTGAAAACATTTCAGCTAAATTTGGTAACGGCAACCGCTATGGCCTTATCGGTGCTAATGGTTGTGGTAAGTCAACCTTCATGAAGATTCTGAGTGGCGAACTAGCCCCTACCTCAGGCAATTATTCTATTACCCCCGGACAAAAAGTCGGTACGCTGAGTCAGGATCAATTCGCCTTTGAAGAATACAGCGTCATTGATGCCGTTATCATGGGTGATGTTGAGCTGTGGAAGGTAAAACAAGAGCGTGACCGTATTTACGCTCTGCCGGACATGTCTGAAGATGACGGTATGAAAGTCGCTGAGCTTGAAGTCCAGTTTGCTGAAATGGACGGTTACAGTGCAGAAAGCCGCGCAGGTGAAATATTACTCTCTGCCGGCATTGAGGAAGAATTCCATTTCGGTCTGATGGCACAAGTCGCCCCCGGTTGGAAGTTACGGGTATTACTCGCGCAGGCCTTGTTTGCTAACCCAGATATTCTCTTACTGGATGAGCCGACCAACAACCTAGACATACATACTATCAACTGGTTAGCCACTGTGCTCAATGAGCGCAAATGCACCATGATCATAATTTCGCATGACAGGCACTTCCTAAACTCTGTTTGTACCCATATGGCCGATATCGATTACGGTGAATTACGTATTTACCCGGGTAACTACGAAGCCTTTACTGCTGCATCCTCCTTGATCCGTGAACAACTCTATGCCGAAAACGCAAAAAAGAGCGCTGAAATAGATGAACTTCAGGCCTTTGTTAACCGCTTTTCAGC
>Ga0209290_1001641_pt1 | contig 10000 bp, 9 predicted proteins | sample EN1Hudsemesocosm_2_FD_184632 | JGI IMG/M metagenome (GOLD analysis project Ga0209290, IMG submission 184632) | Methane-oxidizing microbial communities from mesocosms in the Hudson Canyon - EN10B Hudson Canyon (SPAdes) (version 2) | ecosystem: Environmental > Aquatic > Marine > Cold seeps | place... | reverse complement strand
TGGCTTCGAACCAGGTGGTCGCAGGTTCGAATCCTGCCAGCCGCGCCATAATCTAAATATCCCTCATCTAAAATCTACAGCTTCCATTTTTTCTGATAAAAATATTAATTTTCCTGATTAAAGTAGTGTATTCGAGTTGCCTATATATGCGATAACAGGTAAATTACGCTGGCTTTACTGTAAGCGAAATTTATTGAAAATCGCGGGTGAACTTATTCACTCAAAAATTGGACAGAATTGAATAGTAGGTAGTCAAAATATGTCTGAATTAATGTCTAACGCTATCGATTTGATGGTTGTGGGTATGGGTTTTGTATTCGTGTTTTTGGTGATTTTGGTTTTTGTAACCACTTTCATGTCAAAACTCGTGATGAAGTTTGCGCCAGCCCCTGAACCAGTAGCTCCGGCTGCATCAAATTCTAATGCTGGCAATGCATCAAATGATGCTCAACTATTGGCAGTACTCTCTGCTGCAGTTGCTAAATATCGCTCAGACCACAAGAATTGAGCGAGATCTAAGATTTGAACCTTTAAAGAAGGCTTGAGAAAAATGACTGACTCAAAGAAAAAATTGGGTATTACCGATGTCGTACTACGTGATGCACATCAATCTATACTAGCGACACGCATGCGCATTGATGACATGCTTCCTATTGCAGAAAAACTTGATCAGGTGGGCTATTGGTCGCTTGAATCTTGGGGTGGTGCAACATTTGATTCCTGTATTCGTTTTATTGGGGAAGACCCATGGGACCGTATTCGCGAATTAAAAAAGGTGATGCCGAATACTAAACAACAAATGCTATTAAGAGGTCAAAACCTTTTGGGCTACCGTCATTATGCAGATGATGTGGTTGATAAATTTGTTGAAAGAGCAGTTAAAAATGGCGTAGAGGTTTTTCGTATTTTTGATGCAATGAATGATCCGCGTAACTTGGATCGTGCGTTAAAAGCAGTTAAAGCGAATGGCGGGCATGCTCAGGGCACGCTTTCTTATACGACTAGCCCATTTCATACTTTAGAGAATTGGATAAGTCTTGCAAAGCAAATCGAAGACTTGGGTGCTGATTCTATTTGTATTAAGGATATGGCGGGCACATTAACGCCGTATGCGGCCTTCGAGTTAGTTAGTCGATTGAAGTCACAAACTAACCTGGAAGTTCAGCTGCACTCGCATGCAACATCAGGCTTATCTGATATGACAATACTGAAGGCAGTAGAAGCGGGTATTGATCGTGTTGATACGGCTATTTCTTCTATGTCTATGACATACGGGCATACAGCTACAGAAAGTGTTGTTGCGGCATTACAGGGTACAGATAGGGATACTGGTCTTAATATGACTTTGCTGGAAGAAATTGCGGCATATTTCAGAGAAGTGCGTAAGAAATACGTCAAATTTGAAGGATCACTACGTGGTACAGATTCGCGTATTCTGATTGCACAGGTTCCTGGTGGCATGTTAACTAACATGGAAAATCAGTTGAAAGAGCAGGGTGCTGCCGATAAATTTGATGAGGTTTTGGAAGAAATTCCGCGTGTACGTGAAGATTTAGGTTTTATTCCTTTGGTTACACCTACTTCACAGATCGTTGGTACTCAAGCGGTATTGAATGTATTGACGGGTGAAAGGTATAAGTCAATTTCAAAAGAGACTGCGGGTATCTTAAAAGGTGAATACGGTGCAGCGCCATCAGCATACAACAAAGAGCTGCAGGAGCGTGTATTAGAAGGTGCTGAGCCAATTACATGTCGTCCAGGTGATTTGCTTGAAGCGGAGATGGATAAGCTAACGGAAGAGGTTAAGAAAGCTTCCGTTGATAAAGGCTTTAAGTTAGCTGATGATGTTGTTGATGATGTTTTGACTTATGCATTATTTCCTCAGATTGGTCTTAAGTTTCTTGAGAATCGTGGTAATGCAGATGTATTTGAACCTGTGCCAAGCGCAGATGATGTTAAGGCCTCAAAAGATGGTAAAGAAGTGTATACCATTGAGGTTAGTGGTCAGTCATATGTGGTAGAAGTTGAAGAGGGTGGTGATATTACGGGTATGGTTCCTGTAAGTGGGGCTGCGCCTTTGACGTCTGCTGCAGGTGCTGCGGCTGCTCCAGTTGGAGGTGGTGACCCAGTTGCTGCGCCGCTGGCGGGTAATATCTTTAAGGTGGTTGTATCTCCCGGTCAAGCCGTACAGGAAGGTGATGTACTGATTATTCTCGAAGCAATGAAGATGGAAACTGAGGTGCGTGCATCAAAAGCGGGTACTGTTGGTTCAATCTCTGTTGCAGTTGGCGACTCTGTTGCAGTTGGCGACACGCTATTAACTTTGTAATAGGGTTTTAATACGATGGAGAATATACTGAATTTATGGACCGGCAGCGGTTTATATAACCTCTCGATTGGACAGGCTTCGATGATCGTTGTTTGTCTTTTCCTTCTATTTCTAGCGATTAAGAAGGGTTTTGAGCCTTTGCTTCTGATACCTATTGGGTTTGGTGGTATTCTGGCGAATATTCCTGAGGCTGGCTTAGCGCTCACGGCAGTGGAAAACGCAATTCATTTCCAAAAGCCGGAAGTGTTAGCTGCGCTATCTGAGGCGCTAAAGGTGCCGTTCGAAGTTGGACAGGAGATAACTAAGGAGACCTTATACGCGTTTAAAGATGCGTACAAGCATGCGGATAGTTCAACCTATGCGGCGGCGGCGAGTATCGCTGCTGATAATGGTTATGCAAATGGCATGCTGGCAAACTTCTATAACGTTGTTATTGCAAGTGGTGTGGGTCCGCTGTTGATATTTATGGGTGTTGGCGCAATGACTGATTTTGGTCCAATGCTTGCTAATCCTAAAACTATTCTGCTTGGTGCAGCTGCTCAGTTTGGTATTTTTGGTACTGTATTGGGTGCGGCTTTGTTGACTAGTATGGGTATTGACGGGATGGCGTTTACGATCAAGGAAGCGGCCACGATTGGTATTATTGGTGGTGCTGACGGACCAACGTCTATATTTGTATCGAGTGTACTTGCTCCGCATCTATTGGGTGCAATCGCAGTGGCGGCATATTCATATATGGCTTTGGTGCCCGTGATCCAGCCACCGATTATGATGGCGTTAACGACAGAAGCTGAACGAAAAATTACCATGGTACAGTTGCGTACAGTTGGTCAGCTAGAGAAAATACTGTTTCCGATAGCGGTACTTTTATTGGTTGCTCTATTTTTGCCTGACGCAGCGCCTCTTTTGGGGATGTTCTGTTTTGGTAATTTGATGAAGGAGTCGGGTGTTGTTGATCGTCTTTCTGACACGGCGCAAAACGCTCTGATCAATATTGTCACTATTTTCTTGGGTCTTTCTGTAGGTTCTAAGTTGAGTGCTGATAAATTTTTAGACCTTCAGACGCTGGGTATTCTTATGCTGGGTATGGCTGCATTTGCAGTAGGTACCGGAACAGGTGTATTAATGGCGAAGTTCATGAATTTGTTTAGTGCCACAAAGATTAATCCGCTGATTGGTTCGGCAGGCGTATCTGCTGTACCAATGGCTGCGCGTGTATCGAATAAAGTTGGGTTGGATGCTAATCCACATAACTTCTTATTAATGCATGCTATGGGGCCAAATGTTGCTGGTGTCATTGGTTCTGCTGTTGCAGCTGGTGTAATGATTAAGTTTTTGGGTGGCTAAGCTTTAGCTCAGTGATATATATTAAAGCCCCAGCAATGCTGGGGTTTTTTGTTTGTACCGAAGAAAGTTTTATCAATTCTATAATGGAGGTAGTTCAATGAAATTTAAAAGTAAGGGTATTTTGAATAAGGCTTTCTTCTCAGTTTTGAATGGCGTTGAGCAGTATATTTCGGCTGAAAATTTTAATATTTCGAACTTGAGTCCTTATGATGAAATATATTCTGACCGCATTATGTCTGTAAGGCATTATCATGCCGTAGAGCCGGGAAGTATTGATATGGCGGGCGAGAAAATGGCTGTTGAGGCGGAGCGATATCGTACTCCGGTTCTACTGATACCGCCTCTGGCTGCTACGTCAATGATATTTGATTTAATGCCGCATAGAAGTATTGTGCGTTTCTTTTTAGCAAAAGGGTTTGATGTTTATCTTGTTGATTGGGGGAATGTTACTGCTGATCATACCGATTTGTCACTCGAGACTTATGTGCTTGAATGGATGCCTGAAATTTTAAGTGCGGTTCGGAAAGATAGTGGCGAAGAGGGTGTGTCGCTCTTTTGCTACTGTATGGGAGGGCTTATAGGGTTGATGTATTTGGCAACCTCTGGAGACAAGGGCGTAAAGAATTTAATTACAGTGGCTAGTCCTGTTGATATGCATCAGAGTGGAGTGGCGGGTAGGGTCTTATCTGCGATATATCAGCCAGCACAAACTATTTCTAGTGTTCTTAATTTTTCATTGCTTGACTTACCTGCGCGATATTTTCATGTGCCGGGCTGGGTCTCTTCCATGGCTTTTAAGCTTACTAATCCAATTGGCTCTGTTATTAATAGTTTTGAAAAAATTCTAAATTTGTGGGATAGAGATTATTTAGAAGAAAGTTTAACTATGAGTAAATGGTTTGATGACATGGTCGACTACCCGGGTGAAACTATAAAAGACATGGCGGTGCATATGATGATAAATAATAAGCTTGCATCAGGGAAAATGAAAATTGGCGATGCTGAGGCAGAGTTTAATAGCATTCAATCTGCTATTTTGGCGTTCGCGGGAGAGTCGGATAAGTTGGTAAGTGTTACTGCGGCGCGTAAAGTCTTGGATATTGTTTCGTCCGAGGATAAGGAGTTTTGTGTTGTACCGGGTGGGCATGCTGGTGTTTTTGCGGGTAGTAGTGCGCCTAAAAATACTTGGTCAATTAGTGCTGATTGGTTAAGTTCAAGATCAAGTTGAGGAAAGATAATGACAGCAAAAAAAGTGTATACCATAAATTATTGGTTGAAAAATGATAATGGTGAGGTAGTTGATACCTCTGAAGGTGGTGAGCCTATGATTGTTCAGCCGGGTAAGGCTAATGTTATACCTGGTTTAATTAAAGCGGTTGAGGGGCGAAAAGAAGGAGATAAGCTTGAGGTTTTGATTCCCCCGGAGCTTGCTTATGGGAGTCACAAGTCTGAGTTACAGTCTGAGATTTCAGTCAGTTCTTTTGATGGTGTTGAGCAGGTAGTGAAAGGTATGAAATTTCAGACCAATACGGGTGGGGAGGCACAGGTGGTGCAGGTTGTAGCGGTTAATGGCGATACGGCTACTATTGATGCTAATCACCCGCTTGCAGGCTTATCTTTGAATTTTGATATTGAAATTGTAAGTGTCAAGGAGCTTGATGTTTAAAGAGGTCGCGGAGATAGCTTGAATTAAAAAATTAATTAAGACTAAAAATTATGCAATTTTCCATGTGTTTTTTGAAACAGCATATATACTTACTGTTACATAGTGGAAAAAAGCATGAAATATCAATGTACTTGCTCATTCATGCTTTTTTTTAATAGTCACTTTTAAGATAAGAACATGCAGATGGAAGTTGAAGAACATAATGAAGCGTGGCGAATATTGATCGTCGAAGATGATGAGCGTTTAGCTGATCTCACTAAAGAGTACCTTGAGAGTAATGGGCTGGTTGTGTCTGTAGAGGGGAATGGTTCTCATGCAGTTGATCGGATAGTTAATGAGAAGCCTGATCTTGTTGTTCTTGATTTAATGCTCCCTGGAGAAGATGGTTTGTCTATCTGTCGGAAAGTTAGGCCTAATTATAATGGGCCTATTTTAATGTTGACAGCTAGAACTGATGATCTGGATCAGGTTTTAGGCTTGGAGATGGGGGCTGATGATTATATGTCAAAGCCTGTTCGTCCTCGGGTGCTTCTTGCAAGGATTAGGGCGCTGCTTAGGCGTATTAATGAGCATATGGAGAAGGTTGAGGCTGCATCAAGTGAGAGTAGTGCGAATGCCAGTGATGCGACACGTTTGGTATTTAATAACCTAACTGTTGATAGTTCTATGCGTGAAGCGTGGTTGAATGATGAAAGTATTGACTTAACGAGTGCAGAGTTTGATTTACTGTGGTTATTGTCGAGTAATGCTGGCAGCGTGCTTAGTCGTGAAGAGATATTCACTGCTCTACGGGGTATTGAATACGATGGTCAGGATCGCTCAATAGATGTTAGGGTGTCTAGGATTAGGCCAAAAATTGGTGATGACCCTGTTCATCCTCGACGTATTAAAACTGTTCGCAGCAAGGGCTATCTTTTTGTTAAAGAAGCTTAAAGCTTGATCTCTAAGGGGTATGCTGCGAGTTCTCAAAATCACTAAAATCTCTGTTAGATATTTATCTGACAGCTTGTTGAGTTGTTTGTTTTGAATAAAATATTTAACCGCATTTTACTAGGCCTAGTATCAGTTATTGCTGTGCTAGGTTTTTTTAGTTTAGCTGTGATTAAACTTTCTAATGATGTTCGCCTTGAGCATTATTGGCATGACTTGATCAATCCGCCTTTAAGTGAGCTTGTGTCTACCAGTTTGCTTGCTGATGTAGATTTACCTAGCAGTATCTTTATTTTGGATGCTGAGCTGGCTGAATTATCGGATATTGTTTATGCCCGGCTCGAGCGGGGGCAAATTGTCGTTGACGTTAGTCATGATGAGGGGCTTTTCAGGGCTTGGATTAGAGGGGGTGAAGGTAAATTGGTCTCATTTGAGTCTGGGTTGTCTGGAAATGAGGTTTTTGAGCTATATCGGATGATTATAGTGACTCGCCTTAACTCTCTTGCTGTGAGTGAAGATTCTCAGATTGAACTTGAGTATTTACGGGCACAGCTAGGTGTTCAAATTTCTAAAATACAAAATGATATTCAGATTAGTTCACAGTTGATGTTGAATGATTTGGCCGAAAAGGGTTTTTATCATTTTGAGTCTGATAGGGGGGCGAACAGTATTGTGCGATTAAAAAGTGGAGAGCTATATAAAATAGTTTTTCCTGAACTATATGGTGTGTACTCATGGCCTATATTGATGTGTTTACTGTTGGTTTTTGTTGGCGCCTTATTGGTATTGGCGTATTTTGTTATTCAGGGCTTTGATCGTCGGTTGCGTGCCATTGAAACTGCGGCAAGTAGAATTTCTCGTGGTGAGCTGGATGCTCGCGTGAGTCGTGCTGGTGAAAAGGATGCTATTAGTCGCCTAGGTACAGCTTTTAATAGTATGGCTGATCATATTCAGCGCCTTATGTATGTTCAGAAGGAAATGATTCATGCGGTTTCTCATGAGTTGAGAACGCCTGTTGCGCGCATTAGGTTTGGGGTTCAGATGATAGCCGATTGCCCTAGCGAGGAGGCTATGCAAAAGCAAGTTAAAGGGATTGATGGAGATATTCAGGAGCTGGATGAGTTAATTGATGAGATTTTGACTTATGCTCGATTAGAGCAAGGTGGTCCGATACTTGCCTTTCAGGAGGCTGATGTCGGGGCTATTGTTGAGCAGGTGGTTTCTGAGCAGAGCAGTGTTAAGCCTGATATGGAAATATTTTCGGAGTATAAGAAAGGTTCTGACGTATGGAAAATCTCAGAAGTAGAGGCTAGATATATTCATCGTTCAATACAAAATCTGGTTGGTAATGCGACGCGTTATGCGGATGGTAAAGTGAGGGTTGTTTGTTCTTTTGATGCGGAGACGTGTCGCGTTGATGTTGAGGATGATGGTCCGGGAATACCTGAAGAAGATTGGGAGTCAGTTTTTACGCCTTTCGCTAGACTTGATGATAGTCGAACTAGAAGTTCGGGGGGGTACGGGTTGGGGCTTTCAATCGTTAGACGTATTTTATATTGGCATGGAGGACAGGCTTTCTTGGGTAGAAGTTCTATGGGGGGAGCTAGATTTAGCTTAGTTTGGCCGCGTAAGCAGTCAAAGGATTAGGCTGATATCAATTGAAAAATAAAAGGCAGAAATTATCTGCCTTTTTTTATGGAAGTATGTATTTCATATTGCGGTTAATGTTGTTCTTTTGCGGTATAAAGTCTCTCAAAACACCAAACTAAAAGTAAGGGGATTGTGACGGCTAAAGAAGCTAGGCTGTAGCCTTCTGGAGATCGTGTGGATAAGCAATGAACTAAAAACATAAATAAATCTAATGTGACTAGTCCAAAAAAAGCACCGGAAATATAGTCTTCATAATTTTGATACCATAGGGAGTGTGGTTTGTTCATTATTATTTCTACCTTTATTTTTATCGTTTGAGGTAATCTGTTAGCGACTGAGTATTATTTTAGTTGTGTGATAAACGCAGGATATCACTTTTAGCAGTATAGGTGGTTGATACTGATGTGACTAGGTGTTTGCTTGAATAAACAATGATAGGTTGATGATGATGATTAAGGTTGGGAGTGTAGAGAGATCTCTGGCAGTCATGCTTGAGAAGCTCTCTTTTGTAAGTTTAATTATTCAAAATAGATTTGGTTTTCACCGTTTTCGCGGGCTAAGTGAAGTAGGTTGTCAGCTCTTTTGAGTAGTTCCATCAAAGGGGCGTTTGCGATGCTCATGATGCCGGATGAGATTGTGAAATTAAAACTTATTTCGTCCAGTAATACGATCTGGTCTTCAATGAGCTCTCTGAAACCATCAGTTAATTTTGTGGCTTGTTCTACAGATAGTCCGGGCATTAATATGGCGATGTCAGAATCGTTAATGCGGGCATATAAAAAGCGGCCAAAGGCTTTGGGTAATAGGTTTGCTAGATTTTTTACTGTTGCATCTGGAGCATCTATTCCGTATCTATCTTGAATGTTGTGCAATTGGTCGATGGAGATAAGTGCCAGGCTGGCAGGAATCGATTTTTCGAGTAACTTGTTGAGCTCGATAGTGCCGTCGGCAAAGAACTTTTGTTTGTTGGGAAGGCCGGTGACAAAGTCGTGAAAGGCCATGTGCTTCATTGTCTGGGCATATTCCAGATTTTCAATGTTATGAAGTATTCTGCAGTGGAATTCTTCATGGCTAAAGGGTTTGTTCAGGAAATCATTGGCGCCATTTTTAATGAATTTCGCTGTTAGTTGGCTGTTGCCTTCTCCTGATAATCCGATTATGACAAGGTCATTTTTACTGACTTCTTTTCGGATACTTTTGACTAATTCAAAGCCATTCATTCTGGGCATATTGTAATCGGTTATAAGTAGCTTTATGTCAGGGTTTTTCTCTAATACATCAAGTGCTGTGTCACCATCGTCTGCCGTAAAAACTTGATATAAGTGGTTGCTGAGCAATTCTTTGATATAGTTGCGCGATACTTTAGAGTCATCTGTGACTAGAATTTTTATGTTTTGATTGTTTGCGAGTCTATGTATGAGTTTGATGACATACTCATAAGAGAAGCGGCTCTCTTTAACGACATAGTCGACAATTTTCTTTTGAAGCATTTGCTCACGTTTTTCTTCGTCATAGTTGCCTGTTAGTACGATGGTGGGTATTTTTTGTTGAATGGTGTAGTCGACTACTTCCCCGTTGGGTGCATCTGGTAGATTTAGGTCGACAACAGCGACAAAATAGTGGTCTGGCCCATTCTGGTTTATGAGTTCTTTTGCCTCTTTGAATGATGTGGCTGTGTCGTACTGAAGGGGAGATTGCGCTTTGCTGATGTGTTTAATTATCTTAACGACAATAGGGCTATCTTCGACAAGCAAATATTTTTTCATAATTTAATAAGGTATGTGTTGAGAAAGTTTATTTATCTGTTTATTCATCTACTGCTGTCTGTATTTGGCAAGTATTAACTATTAGCTTAGTTGTTCTTTTCGTAGACTCCAGTTTTTGAATTATAAATGCGCAATATAGATCACTATTAGCTTTCAAATATGCTAGAATCGCGAGCTTTATTTTAAGAATTCGAACAACTTTATTTTAATAATCAAAATAAATAGGAACGCTGTCCATATGGGTGAGCAAGCGAAAGAAATCCTTCCGGTAAATATTGAAGACGAACTGAAACAATCCTACTTAGACTACGC
>Ga0209290_1001639_pt1 | contig 10008 bp, 12 predicted proteins | sample EN1Hudsemesocosm_2_FD_184632 | JGI IMG/M metagenome (GOLD analysis project Ga0209290, IMG submission 184632) | Methane-oxidizing microbial communities from mesocosms in the Hudson Canyon - EN10B Hudson Canyon (SPAdes) (version 2) | ecosystem: Environmental > Aquatic > Marine > Cold seeps... | reverse complement strand
CTTATGTATTGGATTTATTGTTTTGTAGGAAATTCAATTATATCCAATAAAAGATTAAAGCTTAACGTTAACTTACGCTAAAGTCCTTATTTTTCAAATATTTGATGCTTCACTGGTAGCGGCATTAGTGCCAGCTCCATCAGTACTCATACTTATAGTATCAGGTCTATTAGCTTTCTTAGGTGTACCTCGTAAGAAAGTAGCTTAAGTATATAGTTAAATTATTAGCTATAGCTGAAACTAATTTAGTTAGTGTGAATTAAAGTTTTTTAGCAAGGTATAGACGATTTCATTATTAGTAGCTCTATCAACTTTAATTCTTGCACCTTTATATGTAATGGTATCTCCCTCAGTTAAATCCATTGTAAAGTTAGTTGTAAATGAGTTTCTTGCTCTATTATCTTGAAACTCTCTATAAGTAAAGCGAAGTGTGCTACCACTTTTACCATTGTATTCAATAACTTGTTGAAATGAGTTAGGTGCTATGCAAAGACCATTTTTGTTTTCAGTTATAGAAATTTCTGAAGAGTTGTAACATGGTTTACCTGCGCTTGGTGGGCAAATAGTTTGTTTAATTTTGTTGTAATAGACAAAACTAGAAGTACCATGAACATGACCATTGGGGCTAGTTAGTTGTACCGCTCTAGGATCGGGGTTAAAGTACTGCTTTGACCCTACACTTACTTGGCAGTATACACCTGCTTTAATCTTTGAATATTTTCCAGAACTATACCCCAACTTTATACTATTACCTTTTGCCCCTAGAGCTTGGGATAATAAGCTTTCTCCAAGATAAGTAGTAGTTTTCTTATTTAGTTCAGGCAATGAAACTTGTTGAAACTTTGGTAGTACTTCTAACTTATGCCTAGATGAACACCCAGATACAAGAAATAAATATAAAACTATAGTAATAATATTACAACTTGCTTTAAAAAACATAAATTCTTCCTTATATAGATCTAGAGTGGAGATACAAAAGTCAAGTATCTATCTTAATATGGGGCTATTTTATCAATAGAAGCTATACAATTAGCAAAAAAATAAAAATCAATATAAACAACCCTCCTATAACTAATGGAGGATTACTTTCTGGCTTAAGTCTATGTAGCTTACGAATTTTGTTGCGCTTAGACGTATTACTAGCAGAAATAATTAACCATATAATTACCCAAAAACCTGCACTAACAATAGATAGTAATAAATGTAAAATATGATTAGTCTTATGGCTTGCCATCTCTTGAAATGCTATGGTTTTATCCGATGGTTGTTCTTGTCTTGTACTTTTAACCACCTTTTTGGGCTGCTTTGCTATAGGGTTACCACACTGTAAACACTGTACAGCTTTGTCACTAATCTCTTTCCCACACTCATTACAGCTTATTAATGCCATTTCATATATCCCTCTAAATAGTTGGGGGCTATACTAACATACAAAATCAGCCTATAACCACCAACCCTTAGCTAAAAATAGATACATAGACCTCAAGCAGCACAAAACTAAAGTTATAATTGACAACCTACAGATCCAATCAGCCTAAGTTTACTCTTCCACCACAACTATAAATCTAATACCAACAACCTTCCTCGCTCTTTTGTACAATTTTTCCTCAACTGCCATTCCTGTATCCCTATTTATTGCTTTCATAGCGGGTTTTAGGGAAAAAAGTTAAGCCTGACACGACAATAGTGTAAAAATGACTACCTTTACCTAAGCCACTTCATTCCACTCTACCCAACTTCCCAATTTACAATCTTCTATACCATGCTCTTTTAACAACTTGTTAATATCGTCGTCACCTTTAAGTTCTTCAACAACAGGCCACCAAGTAATATGGAATGTTAACCCTACAACCTTTCTTCCTTTCCTCTTATTAACATTTATCTCTACCTTGGCTATCTCTAGTTTTTCTAATTCCTCAATCATGGGAGTTATAACTCTTCTGTTAAACTCCTTATAGACTCTATAACTTTTAGGTACTTTTAAAATCCAATATAGCTCTTCTAAGTCCAGCGCTAATCTAGGTACTTTTTTAAACTTCTTCTGTTTATCTGACGTACGGAACACATCATATAGCCGCCAAGTATATAAACTGGATATACTAAAGCTTTCCAACAAGGGTAAACTATTGAACCTTTTAGAGAGTTCACTTATATAAGGGATAAATGTAGAAGAGAACTTTACTTTAAGACTTCTAGCTTCTTTATCGAACTGAACTTTTGATACCCATTGGCATGTAGTAGTTAGTTTATCTTTAGTTACTATAAATACTTTTTTAGGTAGGCTTTCTGATACTTCCTTTGCCATATCATAGGCTGATTTATCTAGCAAACCTTCTAGAGTTGCATAGTCGTTTATATCTACTTCGTACCATGTTTCAGCTAGTACCTTTTCCTTATGTCTAATTTCAGAGATAGCTAACCATAGTAATACTTTTTCAGGTCTGGTTAGTTTGAATGATGACATTAGAACTCTATCATCTATTACTGCAATTCGCTTAGTCAATTAATTTACTCCTTTGTTAATGTTGAAACTGTAGGGCAAGTACACCTTTAAGCGGTTGTTAATACACCATTAAAATTCAGATACACTCCGCACCCCGCTACCTTCGTGGCCTTCGTTGTTTTTACTGGAATTCACCATAGTTAACATAGCCTGAAGCATTCGCGCCATGCGCTCACCTCAATAGACTGTACTTGTAACTAACTTAATGCTCTACCCCGAAGAACTACACCAAGTCATAACTTATATTTCTAAGTCAAAGTAGTTAATCCAGTAGCAATAAAGTAGCTCTACAGTAAATAAAACTAGTATCCATAGTAAGTCGACTTAAAGTAAAACAACTCTTTAGCTTTCTCTACCCTCTACCTAGCTCTTCCAGCACCTAGTTTAAGCAAGGTACTCCCCAGCTTCTCCTAGTAGGCGTATATGTACCATCACCTAGTAGTTCTACATACAGGATTTTTTTCCTAACTAGACTCACTTCTTTAAATAACTAAATACTAAAGGTAGTTAAGTCTTCTTTGTCCTAACTAGATAGACTTCAAGGCTTGTAACTCCTCTAACTACCAAGTTCTATCTATAACTAGAAGTACTTACCCCTAAAACTCTTCCTATGTCCGACCACTTAAGCCCTAAACAAAGTAGCAGGACATTAAACTACTCTAGTCAGTCCAACTTTTCCCCCAACTCTAGACATAGTTCTACCTACAAAGTAGATTGTCTTGTTTGGAGGTTATAAAAGTTAAACTAGGTTGTTTAGTCTGGCTAAAAGTACTTCTACTTGCAGCTGTTTGTGAGTTGTTATAGTTGCTATAAATAGAACCTAGTTCTAGGAAGTAACTAGAACTATATAAGGTAGCTAAGTTAGACTATAACTATAGGTTAATCAATGCCTTAAAGGGTATAAATTTAGCCTAAAATGGCTCACTGTTTTTTCATTCTAGCGCATTTTTTAGGGCAAATAAAATCTATTTATTAAAAATATTTATAAGCGCTGTAGACATGCCTTTTAAGCCCGATTTTGCCCACTATAAATATAATTATAGAGTCATAAAAACCAGAATTGGGTAATTTGTTCGCTCTCTATCCCTCTAGGAAAATACACACTCCAACCTATCCCTATAACGTGGTTCAGACTACAACTGTATGGTGATAGGCAAGGGAGAGTAACGGTAAACTAGTCTATTTAACCCTCTTTATAGTTATAACTATCTCTATAAAGCCATCTATCAGGTATAAGGTTAGTAACTTTAAGGCTAAGATTCCTAGTCATGCTAAGCCAAAATACTAAGTCTTCAGCTTAGATTAACTTCCTAACTAAGTAGCTATGAGGTAAAGTGACCCTATAACTTTAATAACTAGGATGGTTGTTAGGTTATAAAGATAGTATTAGATTAGGTTTTGGTGACTAACTGGTTTAGGTAGCCACAAACTAACTGATACAGTAACTTTTACAGTAACTCATGGACTTAGTTAGTCCTAAACTGAGTAACTACAACTTATACAGGACAATGTTATGTATCCCCCGCCTCCACCAATTAAATCATTGATATTAAAAGGATTTAATATGATTTATACAGGGATGTGGCGGTAATGTGGCGGTTTTGTTTCTTCAACAACCGCCAGTTACTTTCAAATATCGAATAATTCAAAAATATATTTTCCAGTTAAATCTCAAGTATTACCAAAGCTTCAGCAATATATAAAACTCAAAATTCTTTTCAATGCGAAAAAAAAGCGCAAAAAGCGCGCGGGAGAGGAGGAGTGAATTTGGTGGCTGGGGATTTTGTCCCCAGCTGTTTGTTTTGGTTGGTGGTTTTTAGTGCAGGGTTTCTTTTAGTTGGTTGAATAGGTTGGTTAGTAGGGCGTAGATTTGGGTGGGTGTTATCTCACTTTGTTCTGATGCCGCTGCTATACCTATTATTGCCCCATCAATGGCTTGGGTTAGTTGTTCTTGTTGTTCGGTCATTGTCTTGCACCGCTGATGTTGTTGAATAGTCTGTTTGATGATATTTCAGCGTCTTGTATTGCTTCTAGTGCTGTTTCTATGTCTATTCTTACATCTTCTGCCAGTGGGTAGAGGTCTGGTGTTATTTTTATTATTTGTTCTGCTTGGCTAATTGCTGTTTGTAGTTGGTCTTGTGCCTTGATGACTTCAGACATGATGCTTAATGATTGAACTATGTGCTGACTAGCCATTGTTAGCCTCCAAGAATAGGTCTAATTGCTCTTTATCAAAGGCCATGTATTCTGATGGGGGGACAGGCTGGTTGATTAGATTACACATTCGCCTTAGTTGATCTTGCAATAGCTTTATTCTGAATAGGTTATTTGTTTGGGTTGGTTGTAAGGATAAGCTTTCAATCTGTTTTGATATATTAATCTGATCGCTTATTTTTAAGGTGCCGAAAAAACCTGCCTGGCGTATTTCTGGGAGGACTGTTTCGTATACCCAGTTGGCAAATTCTTTGGCTTTTGGTTTGTTGGATCGGAATATTAGAAAATATAGACCTGCTTCATTGATGAAATAGGTGTCTCTTTCGCCTTTTATGGTGATGAGATTCATCACCATAAACCAGTTTTCAGGCATGTTTTCGAGAGTTACGCTTGACCAAGAAATGTCGAGAATTGAGCAAACATCTTTAGCGCAAAACCAGACTTCATTATTATGGTCTGTTGCGGTACGGACATCGAGGTCAGAGAAAGTGAATGGATTGGCTAATGTTTTGAGATCATGGGACATGATAGTCTCCTTTGCTAAGTTAAGAGACCACCGCTAATACGATCAAATATTGGGCGGCGGACGTACAGGGTTGATCGACCGGGCAAAGACCGGCAGGACTTACGTCCTCCCTATACGCCCACCATAATAAATTTTGGGCATAAAAAAAGCGCTTAGAAGTGCGCTTTTGCACTTTGCTAACCAGCGATCAAACCAGCCTCTCAATTGTGTGAGAGTGGATATAGATTAGTTTTTTTAATAAAAATTGTCAAGGAATGAAGTTTTGAAATATTTTTTAAAATCTATGTTGGAAGATTTGAATACTAAGGAAGGTCGTTATTTTGCTTTCTCTATTCAGTCACTTATTTTAGTTTCATTAGTTACCTTTTCTATTGAGACGTTACCTGATATTAGTGCTGAAAACAGGTCGTTTCTAACCATAGTTGAAAGAATTTTAGTGGGAATTTTTACGGTTGAATACCTATTAAGAATATATGTTGCAGACAAGAAATCACGGTTTATTTTTAGCTTTTTTGGATTAATTGATCTGATTGCTATACTGCCATTTTATTTATCTATTGGGTTAGATTTACGTTCAATTAGAGTATTTAGGTTATTGCGTCTTTTTCGATTGTTTAAACTACTACGCTATAATCAGGCTATTAAACGTTTTCATCGGGCGTTGATGATTGCCAAAGAAGAACTTATTCTGTTTAGTTGTGTTGCTGCGATCATGCTATACCTATCTGCTGTAGGAATTTATTATTTTGAGAATGTAGCCCAACCAGAATCATTTAAATCAATTTTTCATAGTCTATGGTGGGCTGTGGCCACTTTAACTACAGTTGGGTATGGAGAAGTTTATCCCATAACTATTGGTGGAAAGGTATTTACTTTTTTTGTTTTGATGTTGGGTTTGGGGGTTGTCGCAGTCCCAACAGGTTTAGTTTCTTCTGCCTTGTCCCAAGCAAGGGAAGAAGAAAATATTAAGGATATTTAATGAAGAGAATCATTTTACTATTAACAATTTTTATTGCCGGCTGTTCTAACTATGAATGGCCTGTATACAAGTCATTTGAATTGATAAATAAGAATGAATTTTCAATTTGTTTTGATAGGGTTTTTGATCCTCATCCAAGCCTACATAACTTAATGTATGCATTGGAAATTATAAATACTGATGGTAGTTCTATAGATAGGAAATGGCATGATGAATATATGATTATGTTGGATAGCAGTTTTGAGAATAATAAAACATGTTACCAATCTAATTATAATTCTTATTTTAATGCAGGAAATAGCACGCCAAAGGAAATACAAATTGCTATGAACAAACTAGATAACAATAAAATAAAAAATATTACCTTATCGATTTCCAGCTCTAAATATAATGATCTTGGGTTTAAAGTGCCTGATATGGAATTGTTAAAGAAAAGTTTTATTGTAGTAAATGGAAAAGTAAAAAATTAATTTAGATCAATTTGAGGAGGTTGGTTTGGAAGATCAAAATATATTAAGATTTGACCGCAAGCGATTAATAGACCGTGGCATGGATGAGTTTATTGGCATTTGTAAGGGGATTATTTTTGATGGGGTTGTGGTGTATGAAGAAGCTAGAAATTTATTAATCTGGCTAGAAAATAATAGAGAAGTGGCTAACAAATGGCCTGCTAATGAGTTACATGCCAAGTTAAGTGTGATGCTTGATGGTGGTGCGTTAAATAGCGAGGATGAGGGCTTATTGTTAGCTTTTTTATCTGGGGTAACCGGTAAGCCCGAGGTGATGATGGAAGGGGATAATGCCAGCATGACTTTACCGCTTTGCTCGCCTGCGCCTGAGGTGTTTTTTGAGGGGGCGGTGTTTGTTATTAGTGGTAATTTAAAACTGGGTAGTCGTAAGGAAGTGGTCAACCTTATTGAGTCGCTTGGGGGGGAGGTCGTGCTGAAAAATGTGCGGATGGATACTAATTTTCTAGTGATTGGAGATATTGGCAGTAAAGCCTGGCTGCATTCGACTCATGGGAAAAAAATTGAAAGGGCTGTTGAATTGAGAGATGAAAAAAATACGGGGATAAATATTATTTCTGAAGAGCATTTTGCTAAACATTTAATTTAGACTTTTTATAAAAATAAAATAAATTTGAGGAGTTTAAGGTGAGTGATGATAAAGATACATCAATTAAAAATGGTGCTTCAAAGTCTGAATCAGATACATTTTTTAAATTGCTTCAAGGTATTTTGTTTCTTGCTACTGTAGCGATCGTTGTTGTTGTAACATTTTATTTTAATAACTTTGAAGGTGACTTAAGTGTTGAAAATAGTGATTGGGGAGCCTTTGGTGATTTTATAGGAGGGACGTTAAACCCAATTCTTAGTTTCTTAAGTTTAATTGCTCTGTTGTTAACGATTGCCTTGCAACAGAAAGAGCTGGTGTATGCGCGTAAGGATCTTTATAGAAGTAAAAAAGCTCAAGAAGCAACCCAGATAATTCTCGATGAGCAATCAGATACGATGGCTAAACAACAATTTGAAAGTACTTTTTTCTCTTTGCTTGATCAGCATAATAAAATTCTTGAAAATTTGGTAACTAATGTAGATTTTCCCTTATTAAAGGGTAAGATTTTTTATGAAACATCAGGTTTACCTGATGCTTCATATTATCTAAAGACCCAGCAAGTGATATTTGGCAGCTACTTTAAGGTTTTGTATCAATTGTTAAAATTTGTAGCTACTAATTGCCCTGATAGTAAAGTTGGTAATACTTTTGAGATTAAAAATATTGAAGAAACTCCTGTATCTAAAAGTGAAAAGATGTATAGCAATATTATTCGATCATTTTTGGGGTTAGATGTCACTCAGTTATTGGCTGTAAATTGCTATTGTGAAAATGATAAAGATAGTTATTGGAAATATAAGTTACTGATTGAACGGTATGCGTTATTTGAACATATGTCAGTTAAAGCTGGTGGAAATGTAATAAAAATATTCTATAAATTACCAGATTTTTATAATAAATCTGCATTTGGTAATAGTGATTATTTAAGTGATGAACTGGGTAGATAATTATTAAGATCAATTTAGGAAGTTTTCTGTATTTGGGATATTAAGAACGTTAATCAAATGGAGTTTTTGATGATGCTAGTAAATGGCTTAAATCAACATTAAACAATAATAAATAAATTTAAAAAACAACAAAAAATGCATTCAATTTCACCTTATTTAATTCGTAGTTACAATAAAAACTTAACCACTAAAAAGAAGTATTGTGTTCTTAATAAAATAGGACAGAAAGATTTATTAATAATGCTTCGTGACTTTATAACACCAAGAACAAAAACTGAAGGTGGTGAAAGTTTTATTAACAAATTTGAGACGACAAAGCAGGTTTATTTTTTCTCTGACATTAATTTTGACGCTACAAAACGTACTATCCACGGTTGGTTTAATGTCGGTCATTATGGCATTTCCAGTGATATTTTAAACATAGAAACGGGTGATCTTGATTACTTAAAAACAACAAAAAATGCTGACATGATTAAACACTACTTTAAGTTTAATATCCCTTTAGATGTTGATGAAGGGGTTTGTATTTTTCATAATTATAATGGTCGTGGAGTAAAGAGCTTATTTGAGAAAATATTTTCGCCAATTTTTAAGGCTGTGACAACTTTGAATATTCAGTTAAACCCTCTTCCTTATGAAAAGGCTATTCAAAAATGGGCTGATGCTAATGTTAAATCATTAAGTGTAAAAAGGTTTGAAGGTGCACAAGATCTTGTCGATTATATTGAAGCAAATAAGCACATTGAGTCAGAAATAACTCTTAAGCCCAAACGGGGTAAAAATTTTGGGTTGTTTAGTGATTTTAAAAATCCAGACTCTGAACAGCATGAATTGATTGAAATATTAAAACCTCTAGGAAGCCAAATAACAACGGTACTTAAGTTGGGTGATCAGAGCCGAACATTTACAATTGGCCAGGATGACAGCAATCCTATTTGCCAGATTGATGTAGATGAAGTTGTCATTTCTGACCAGGGAATACCTGATTTAACATTAATGAATAATTGGGTAAATGTTATAATAAACGAGTATTTAGAGCAATTACACCCACTACCACCGGAGCCATCATGAGTTCTAAAATAAATATTTCTAGTATTGTTTGTGGCCATTTTTCTACACTTAGAATTGCCAGCACGGGGAAGATAAGTAAATTAGATTTATTAACTTTTTATGGTGTTCCTTTGCTTGTTGTCATCTTGGGTGTTTGTAAAGATTTTGACTTAAGTGGTGATTTAACTTCATTACTGGTTAACTTTGGTTCTATTTTTACAGCATTATTATTAAGCGTTTTAGTTTTGATTTATGATCAAGAAAATAAAATTGATGATAAAAAGGCTAAATTAGATGAAGATAACGAAACCAATGGCACAGACAACACAGTGTCTTTTTATAATGCAAAAAAACAAATTTTAAACGAACTTTATTACACTATTTGTTACTGTATTATTAGTTCTATGGCGTTGGTTCTAGTTTCGGCAGTAAATTCTGTAGTAAAGGTTGATACTTTTAATTTTTCAATTAAATCATTTTTATTTAGTTTTAATTTAAAGTAAGCGCTCATTGAAGCACGTACTTGCTTATTTGGCAGGCTCTGTCTTTTTAATATTCCAAGGTAATAAAGCTTCAATATCTTCGACAGATTCAGCATAGGGCAAAGCAGTAAGCACCTGCTTAAGATAAGCATAGGGTTCCAGTCCATTGGCTTTTGCAGATTCTATTAAGC
>Ga0209290_1001620_pt1 | contig 10103 bp, 7 predicted proteins | sample EN1Hudsemesocosm_2_FD_184632 | JGI IMG/M metagenome (GOLD analysis project Ga0209290, IMG submission 184632) | Methane-oxidizing microbial communities from mesocosms in the Hudson Canyon - EN10B Hudson Canyon (SPAdes) (version 2) | ecosystem: Environmental > Aquatic > Marine > Cold seeps | place... | reverse complement strand
ATAAGGCAGCGCTCTTAAGACATCGATATCAACAAGCATCAGGCTGTTAAAACGCGCCAGAAAAAAGGCCACAAAAATAATAAATAGAGGGGATAAACGCCAGGAAATAGTTATGAGAGACACAGTATATACATCTTAGTTAGTACTTCTTTAAAAACATAAACTAAGCTTAGTCTAAGAACCCCAAGAATGAGAAAATAATTTATTTAAAAATAGCGAAAGACAAGATTGGCAATAATGCAATGACAGTGCTAGATAAGTGAGTAAAACGACAGAGGCTGATTATTTAATTGTGAGATTATTGCAAATAGTTCTTATTTCAGCCGCGCAACTCTCACAAACTAGAATATTGTGCTATTTTTATTTGTACGATCCATGCTCACAAAGAACAGGTTATATAAATGAAAACTGGTTTAACTTTCTGTATTTTCATTATTTTATCCTTGTACGGATGCAGCAAACCTACGGTTTCTCCGGTCGAAATTGCCATTAACCCTTGGCCAGGATACGAATTTCTTTACTTAGCTGAGCAAAAAGGATTCTTCGAACAAGTGCAGCTCAACGCCAAACTAATTCAGCTCGACTCCCTTTCAGATGTTCAACGTTCTTATGTAAATGGCTATGCAGATGGCATAGCTAGTACCGTTATTGAAGCAGTTCAAGCAGAAGTGTTAGGCGGTAAACCCTTAGAAATAGTGTTAGTACCAGATTTCTCCAATGGCGGAGATGTGATCATCGCAGATAAAGGCATTAAAAGCGTCAAAGACCTAAAAGGCAAAACAGTGGGCTGCGAAGTGTCTTCTCTCGGTATTTACATTTTGCAAAGAGCGCTCTCTAGCCATGACCTTAAGCTCAGTGATGTGAACGTCATTAATATTGAACAAATGCGTGGTGAGCAAGCCTTGCTAAATGGGAGTATTGATGCTTTTATCAGCTACCCACCCGTGTCAACCACTATATTAAAACATGAGAAGTATCATCAAATATTTAGCAGTGCAGAAATTCCCAATGAAATCATTGATACCGTATCAGTGTCCAAAGACGCATTAAAACAAAACCCTGATTTTGTGCCTAAACTTCATAAGGTTTGGCAAATGGCTTTAGATTATTACCAAAAATTCCCGGAGGATGCGCTCAAGATAATGTCGAAAAGAGAAGGCTTTTCAGCACGGGAGTTTACAGACATATTATCTGACCTTTATATTTTAGATAATAAGGCACAGAAAGCCTTATTCAGTAAACAAGATGCACTTCAAAACTCAGTCATTAATGTCTGTAAAACACTAGTACACGTAGAATCTATTGAGACAAATTGTGATCAATTCCCTCAACTGATTCATCAAGGTGAAATTTAACCGCGGGCACCTTCTGCCCCCCCTATTTGATAAGCAAAATGAAACTAATTCATACTCTGAGAGCATCCTTACCCTTTAAACTGATCTTACCGATCATAAGCGTAGGCTTATTGCTGCTTCTCGCTTTGTCTTTGGCCTTTATCTATCAAACTGACAAATCTATAGACCAACAATCCCAAGCAATTGCAGAAAACATTTCCGACACCTTAGTCATTGCCGTTGAAGCCGACGCTGCACCCGAAAACTTACGTCGTGTCGTTAGCTCGTTGGCTGCACGTAACAACATACTTCGTCTACTGATAATTGAAAATGCTACAAACCGCATTGTCGCTGATAATCAATATGCCAATATTGGTTTGACTCTTGAGCAGGGGCTCACGACACAAGACTATCAAACCTATGCAAAGGAGTTAAACAGCAAGCTATCTTCAGATAGCTTTATTCGTGAGAACACCTTTTATCATCTCAGCCGGATCAACCTGGTCAACCCAGAAGTTAATCGTGTTCGCCCTTACCATGTTCTTATAAAATACAATCACTCGGCAGCCATCAATAAAGCATCCACTGACTTAATTCAAATTTCACTACTGTTAGCAATGGGTATTTTGATCATGCTGATAACGGTTTATCTAGTTCAGCGAAAGATCTTATTTACGCCCTTGAAGAAGATTATCAATACCATTCAGCAAGAAGATGGCCTAATAGAGCCTCTGAGCTCAAAACGCCATAGTTATGACGAACTTGATTTACTGGTAAATAGTTACAACACTCTGGTTACCAAGAAGTCTGAGCGAGACCGTGAACTCAATGAAACAAGACGCTACATCGATGGTATTACCAACTCGGTTCCTTTGTTACTCGCCTATGTCGATGCTCAAAAATGCTACCGTTTTGTAAATAAGAGCTATGAGACATGGTTTGGCATCTCTACAGATAACTTTATAGGCCGTTACTTTCCTGACATTGTGGGCGAAGCGGCCTATAAAGTGATCGAGCCCTACGTCGAACAAGCCTTATCAGGTAAAAAAGCTATTTTTGAGTCTGAGGTTCCCTATCAAAATGGTGGCATACGTTTTGTTCAAGCGAGTTATTTACCCGATAAAAACGAGCGAGATGAAATTCAGGGTTTCTTTGTTTGCATCGAAGATATGACAGAATCAAAAGAAGCTGAGAACAAATTGGCCGAGTATGCAAATACCTTAGAATTTAAGTCATTTGCCTTAGAAGAAGAAAAACGTATTGCAGAAAATGCCTTAAAAGTTAAATCAGAATTCTTAGCAAGTATGAGTCACGAGATTCGTACCCCAATGAATGGTGTATTGGGCATGCTTGGCTTGTTGCTCAATACCGATTTAGATTCGGATCAACGACATAAGGCATCACTTGCAAAAACCAGCGCAGAGTCATTACTGACTTTAATCAATGATATTCTGGACTTTTCCAAATTCGAATCCGGTAAATTGGACCTAGAACTACTGGATTTCAATTTGCCCAATATGCTCGAGAATCTAACCGAGACATTAGGCAAGCAAGCGCTTGATAAAGGCGTCGAATTAATACTCGATACCACAGAAATAAAACAAACTATGGTTAAAGGTGATTCAGGCCGCATTCGTCAAGTACTCACCAACCTGGTATCTAACGCGATTAAGTTCACTCAGAAAGGTGAAGTGGTCATCACCGCCGCAGTATATGAAGGCTTTGATGACACTGTTGATTTACTTTGTGAGGTAAGGGATTCCGGTATCGGCGTAAAAGCCGAAAAATTAAAGTCTATTTTTGAATCATTTACCCAGGTGGATGCATCAACGACTCGAAAATACGGCGGTACAGGCTTAGGATTAACCATTGCTAAAAATTTGTGCCAATTGATGGGGGGAGATATTCAGGCAAGCAGCATAGAAGGACAAGGTAGTAGTTTTAAATGCTCTTTTGCTTTGGAGTCACCCACTAAAGCCGCTAATAACGACTCAGCTAGCGACCTTCCAACGGCCACACTGCCCTCGCTTGAACTCACAGATACCCGCATTCTCATTGTCGATGATAATATTGCCAGTTTATCCATGATCAAAGCACGACTTGAGTTATGGTCAGCAGAGGTAAGTGAAGCAACATCCGGAGAAAAAGCACTGGAGTTGCTGCATGAGGATAACAATGAAGGCCAAACTATTTTTCAAGTCATATTGATCGACCTAACGATGCAAAACATGAATGGACTCGACCTAGCAAAACATATTCGTAAGCACGCGGCATTCGATGCTAGCCAACTTATCATTATGGCCCCTATAGCCAACCAAAAAGAAACCGCCTCGTATTTAGAAAATGGTTTCTGTGCAAGACTGTTCAAGCCCATTACCTCACACGGACTGCGTGATGCACTTGAACTGGCACTCAATGCCAGCCTCACGCCGAGCTTAACGTCAAAGCAAACACCAGCGGCTCATCCAGCTACAGGCATTGAGCCTGAGGCAAGTCAAAACACATATGAAACGGGCGATACAGATAAGCTATCGCCAACGCTTCCAACAGATACCCGAATACTGCTAGTAGAAGATGTTTATATCAATCAACTCGTGGTGCAAGGCATACTGGAAGCCTTAAACCTAAGCTGTGACATTGCAGGCAATGGGCTAGAAGCGGTTGATATGCTGCAACAATCATCTGAAAAACACCCCTATGACGTAGTGCTCATGGACTGCTTCATGCCTGAAATGGATGGCTACGAAGCCACACAGGCGATTAGAAAGGGTGAAGCAGGTGAGCTATCTAAAAGTGTGCCTATTATCGCTATGACAGCCAACGCGATGAAAGGAGATGAAGAAAAGTGTTTAGCATCAGGAATGGACGACTATTTAAGTAAACCTGTTGAAGGTGAACAAATAGAAGCGATGTTACATAAATGGGTGAATAAAATTTGACCTTCAATCTATTTAAAAAATCTTACATTAGATAAGTATACTCGTCGTAAAAAGGAAGGAGTTTAAATCCGCTTAACTAACATACTTATTTTGAATTGAAGCACTCGAATTTCGCTTGCAGCGCTTCAATCTGAGTCGCCGAAGACGCTGACAAGTCGCCCTGCATTTTCAACAAGGCGATAACACATTCAGCAGTACTTAAGCCCCCTTCAATCTGATTCCTGCGCAACTGATATTTTGAGGGTGCATAGACACGCAGACTAATCTTTTTCGCCTGCTTTAAGTAAGCGCTCTTATTGTACATTTTCCTGGCTTCCTGCCAGGTCGAATCAAGAATCACAAAATCTTGACAGTCCGCTACTGCAAGCGTTTCAGTAGGGTCTGCAGCATTACTTTGACCATGTTCTTTATCTAGGCCTGCACCTTCTCTTTGTTCACCACCTTCTCTTTGTTTAGAACCTAGATCGGGATACAACATAGCTGCCTGTCCTGATTCAAGCAAGTGAACCAGCCTTAAGTCGGGCTCTTTTCGCTTCCAGACGATGACTTCAGCTTGATCACCCAAAACGTCTAGCACAAGCTGGCCCGTATTACTTTTTTTGTGCAGCTCTCGCTCATGTGTGAGTAAATATATTTTCAAGAATTAAAGCTCACCCTGACTATTCTTCAGCAAGGCTTTCAATTGATTAAACGGCAAGGGTTTACGATAAAAATACCCTTGATAAATGTCACAGCCTTCATACTTTAAAAACTCAAGTTGCGCTTGTGTCTCAACGCCCTCTACCACATCCAGTTTAAACTGGTGTGCAATCTTTATAATTGTTTGAACCAACAAAGTATCCTGAGGGTCTTTCTCAATACCAAAGACAAACGACTTATCAATCTTTGGCTCGTCAATAGGTAGTTTCTTCAAGTGACAACCTGGCCCCATTATGCCGAAGTTGATCAATTTTCTCGATAGCATCATTCAGGTTTTCTGAATTGGTAAGTACTAATATTAAGGGCTAAATTGATTGCCTTTTTATAGCCGTGATTTAAGCTCAGAACTGCCACCGAGCTGAAATTTCCATGCTTATCTATTTAGTGTAAACTCCCAACACTCGACATAATGATAACAAACATTACGTTTCTTCCCATAAGTGAGAAAATAAGACAATGAGAATATCCCTGGACGAAATGGCGACCTTTGTTGAAGTAGTCGATGGTGGCAGTTTCTCAAAAGCCTCATTGAATAGCGGTGTCCCGGTTTCTACCGTTAGCCGCCGAATAGCGGATCTTGAAAAACGCCTCGATGTCCAACTCATCCACCGCACCACGCGAAAACAAAACCTGACGGATATCGGTCTGGTTTACTATGAGCACTGTAGCAGAATGGTACAGGAAGCTGAAACCGCTGAACTCGCTGTGCAAAACCTGCAAGCTGAACCTTCGGGCATACTACGCGTCACAACGCCCTTCCCGCTTGACGACCCGTTTAGCTCTCAGTTGTTTCTCAGCTTCATCAACAAATACCCTAAGGTGAAAGTTGAATATTTTGTACACACCCGAAAAGTTGATCTGATTGAAGAAAAGCTTGATTGCGCACTCATTCCTGGGATATTAGAAGACTCATCACTCATATCAAGAGGCATCGGCACCTCTCGCATTATTCATTGTGCCAGCCCAGCCTATATCAAGAAGCATGGCGTACCCACAGATATCGAGCAGCTCGACGGCCATCATTTGGTAAATTATGAACCGCCTGCATGGTTGGGCTTGCCGATAGATCCTTTGAATAAACTCATCGAAAGTCGTTTCTTTACCAATGATTTTCTTGCTGCGCGTCGCTCGACAATTGATGGTTTAGGCATTTCTTGCCTACCTGAAGTTCAAATAAGCAGAAGCCTCGAAAGAGGAGAGTTAGTAGAGGTATTGCCAGAACTGACCATATCGGTACCGGTCAACATCGTCTTCCCCAGCAATAAAAAGTTTACTACCAAGTTACGTGCCTTCATTGACCACATGGTGGCATTTTCAGCGCAGCACGCGCCTTGGGAGTTTGATTAAGTTTATTCAGAAAACATAGGGCTCTATAGATCATGAGCCCTTATAAATTATGAAGCGCTTTCTGTCACTGACTCGATACCACTGATTTGTAGTTCATTCCCAACCTCATCATGCTCAACAACCTTGGCCCTCTTCTCCAGAAATAACAACAAGGGTGGCAAGAATAAGAAGTCGACAACCAGCGCCAAAGCAAAGGTCAGTGCGGTAAAGTAGCCCATATCCCGGTTCAACATAAAGTCAGACTGAGCCAGTACCAAAAACCCTGCAATTAATACCGCGTTACACACCAACAATGCAGTCCCCACATGCGAGAAGGCGTAACGAATAGCTGACTCACTATCCAAGCCTTGTCTACGCTTGGCATTTAGATACTTACTTAAAAAGTGAACGGTATTATCGACCACAATCCCCAGTGTCATACCCACCGCAACCGAGATAGATAATCCAACCTGTCCGACCGCTAACCCCCAGACACCAAACGCCAATGCAGCCGGTGCAATATTCACCAACAAACTGATTAAGCCCATTTTCAGAGAACTTAAGGCGAAGGTCAGAATAAATGAAATCAGGATCAAGGCAATCGCCGTAGCAATCAAACTGCTCGCCGAGTTATTCACTGACAAGTGGGCAAACATCAAGGTGCCGCTCGAATCATAATACTCAATATCTGGATATTGCACCTCCAACCACTGGTTCACCCGAGCTTCCAAGGCCAACATATCGTTGGTATTCAACTCTTCCAATGAAGCCGTCACACGGGTTTCCACTTTATCGAAGTCAATCTGATTGGTCATATCCAAACCAAAAGGCAGGCTCATCTCATAAAGTAATAAATATTGCGCAGCCAACTCTCTATCCGCAGGAATTTTATACCATTCAGTATCACCGGCATGCATATCACGATTTAAGCGTTTCATGATATCGGAGAGTGAAGTGACCTGTTTGACCTCGGGTTGAGTCAATAACCACTGGGAAAAATGATCTAGCTTTTTCAAAAATTTAGGGCTATTAATGCCGCCTTCGTAAGGACTGATCAAGGCGTACTCAATTGTCGACACACCCACCAAGTGTTCATTTGAGAAGTCGACGGCCTGCCTGAAGGATTGGCTTTCATCAAAAAATCGCGTGAATTCGTCGTTAATTTCATTTTTTGGAATGGCAAAAAACAACAACATCGACACCAAACTCACCCCAAAAAAGTAGCCTTTCGGGTGAGCGATCACCCGGTCAGCGATGGGTTTGAGAATACCGCCGTTATCTTTAATTTTCATAACAGGTTTTGCAGGCAACAAAAGCGCCATTAAAGCAGGCAATAAAGTAGTCGATAGAAAGAAAGCAATCACGACACCCATGGCTGAAACTGTCCCGAGCACTTGAAACGGGGGCGAGTCACTGAAGTTCATACTCAGAAAGCCAATGGCGGTGGTTAAACTGGTTAAAAATATCGGCCCGAGGTTAATTTTCAAAGCCTTCAAAATTGCGGGTGTTTTAGACAAACCTTCACGTAGTAGAAAAAAGTAACTCACTAATATATGCACACAGTCAGCCACCGCAATAGTGACAATAATAATCGGCGCAGAAGACGAAGGTCCCGTCACAGAAAAGCCAATCCAGCCCATTAAGCCTAAAGTGGTGATCAGTGTAAATAAGATAACAATCACAGTTGCCAGCGTAGCCATAGCGGAACGAAGCAAGAGAAATAAGGTCGCAATAATAATCAAACCCATCAATGGCACCAAGGTAGCCGCGTCTTGTTCAATCAATTCTGTGGTGGTGTTATTCCCCATGATCATGCCACTTAAGTGAATATTGATCTCTGGATATCTAAGCCTGAATTCGTCTGCCAATACTCTCGTTGCGCGTGCCACTTCACCAAATTCATCATTCGATTCACCCGGTAAATTAATGGTCACCGCGACACCGGTCACATTTGAAACATTGGTGATCAACTTCCCTTGTATAAGCGATTCACTTAAGGCAACAGCCTTAATATTACTAATATCTGACTCGCTTAATAGCGAGGCGTTTTCGACTAAATTACCCACGAGCAAGCCTTCTTCATCTGCCTGGGTATGCTGAAAATTAGTGAGTGAGTCAACCCGATGAGAAAAAGGTAATTGCCAGGCTTCTTCAGTCAAGGCTTCAACCATTTGTAATACTAAGCGCTGGAATACAATTTCATCCTTAGGCGCAATAACAAAAAACACCGTGTCAGATTGGGAATAGGTATCTTGAAGTCGGTCAAATGAAGCACGCTGAGGGTCATCTTCTGAAAAGAACTCTCGATAGTCCGACTTCATTTCTAAAAATTGCATGCCCCAGCCAGTTGAGAGAGACAATAAAATCGAAAGCAGAATAATCGGCCAACGAAAATGAATGACATTGAAAAAAAAGCGGCTCGCCATGTAACACTCCATATTGTAGGGTTTGAAGCAGCTTACATTTAACCAAGGTGCAATATAATAGGTAATTCTAGCAATAACTTTCCTAAATATGGGAAGGTATCTTTATATACCTTCTTCCTCTATGTTTTTCATATACCCCCTCCCTCACCCTCTGATAAAAAATGGGATATCGAAGATGACTAATCAAATGTAATTTTACCCATTATCGTGCCAGTGGCCTTTGCCAATTTGTGACTATACTCTTTGATAGCGAATACAAATCATGAGCGGCGCTAGTTAAGTCATCAGTAAGCGAGAGTATATTTGGACCATCCAATCCAAAAAATGCAAGAAATAAGCGACGCTAGATTACGTGCGACAGCACTCTCTACGATGACCTTCGCCATGATCTTGTGCATTATATTTTGACTTCGTGCTTTGCAATGGGAGCTATACGGTCGGATACTCAGCCTTTCTTTATGCTCAATACTGGTATTCACATGCATTCTCATTCTTAGAAACGGCGGTTCACGTACCCTATCAGCGGTTGTCGGTATTATCGGCTTCTGTATTGCCGTAGGATATGGTGCCTATAGCAGTGGCGGTATAGGTAACCCCGCTACAGGCTGGTTAATCGCATTGCCCTTGATAGGCGCGTTGGTTGGTGGTAAATCTGGCGGTATATTTGCCTTTATTTTTTCACTTATGACCGGCCTTGGGCTGTTTTACATTGAAACCCGCTTTGGTGCGCCGACCAACCTTACACCTGCCGAATTCATCCCCAACCAGGATCGGCTTCATCAAATTGGACAATTTATTATTGTGTCCTTATCGGTTATCAGTCTTTTCAGGTTTAATCTTACAGTAGAGGTGCCCACTCAAGGTGATTTGAACCACGAGCCTTTATGTAAGCGAACACCTGGTTTAGCGGTTGATATATACCTGTGTTGCTCGTTGAAGATAATGAAATAAATATCATGGTCGCCCAGGCTATTCTGGAAAATTTCCCCCATTCATGTTGACGTTGCCAAAAATGGATGGTTATGAAGCCAGTGAAATTTTAAAATCACGAACTGAATTCAAAGACCTACCCATCATTGCAATGACAGCAAATGCCATGAAAGGTGATAAGGAAAAATGCTTAGCGGCGGGCATGTCAGACTATATTTCCAAACCTGTCGAACCCGAGGCTGTGGCTGTGGCTGTGGCTGAAAAACTGTCCCTTTGGTTGAAGATCAAGCCCTTACCATAAACCACGCAAAGTTATTTGTAAGCTCCCGAAGGCCCTCTTCTTATAGTTAGGCCCGTTTTATACAGCTCGATGTATATATGATTTTCCATATACATTTATTTTCATATATACTTATTCTCTCCCTTACCCTCAGATCACAAGACGAGAC
>Ga0209290_1001619_pt1 | contig 10118 bp, 10 predicted proteins | sample EN1Hudsemesocosm_2_FD_184632 | JGI IMG/M metagenome (GOLD analysis project Ga0209290, IMG submission 184632) | Methane-oxidizing microbial communities from mesocosms in the Hudson Canyon - EN10B Hudson Canyon (SPAdes) (version 2) | ecosystem: Environmental > Aquatic > Marine > Cold seeps... | reverse complement strand
CAGTGCACATCTTTGCGCATACGCTCAAAATAGGCATTCACATTAGGGTAAGGGCTCCAATCGAAGGGAATCGCTTCCTTAAAAAACTCCACATGAATCATGGAATAATCGGCAAGAGTAACTGTGTTTCCCACCACATATTCGCGCCCCTGCAGGTGTTGGTTTAGTACACCTGCAAAGCGAGTGAGTTGGGCTTTGCTCCAATCAATAATGGCTTGGTTACCCGGCGCATCCATAAACGAGGGTTTGGCCACGGCCTCAAGTGCCAGGGTGCCAAAGGCTTGATTAAAGTGCGCAAGCTCCCAGCACTGCCAGCGCACAATGTCGGCCCGCAAAGCAAGGTCCTTAGGAAACAGGGTAAGGTTCTCAGAGCGCTCGGCCAGGTATTGGTTTATGGCGTTAGATTCCCACAGAGATAAATCCCCGTCTATCAGGGTGGGCACCATGGCATTGGGATTCAGTGCGGTGTACTCAGGGCTCTGGGTGTCCCCCGCAAACAGATCCATATATTCAATGTCCAGCTTGATGCCTGCGTGACGGGCAACGGCCAGTACCTTGCGTGAATTGGGGGAGCCCACAATGGCGTATAGCTTCATTTTTCTATCCTTTTAAAAAATTACGGGTGTGTGATTTATGGCCGCCCAGGTAACGTGGGCGAGCCCTCCTAAAAACACTTGCTTATAACAAGTAAAACTCTAGTAACTTAGCTTGTTATTTGCAAGTGTTTTTTTCATGGGGTAAAATCCGCCCTATGGTTGATAAAAAAACAAAAGATTGGTCGGGCTGTCCGGTGCGCTTTGGCATGAGTCAATTTGGGGATAAATGGAGTTTTCTCATTATTCGCGACTTAATGTTTAAAGGGCGAAAGTACTATCACGAGTTCATGGAGGCGGGGGAGGGCATATCCACCAACATACTGGCGGCTCGTCTTAGTGATTTGGAGTTGAATGAGATCATTAGCAAATCAAAAGACCCACTTAAGGGCTCAAGGTTTGTTTATACCCTCACCCAAAAGGGCAAAGAACTTATGCCCATGATGCTGGCCATGATGGATTGGGCCGAGAAATACGATGCCGAAACGGAAGTGCCTGCCGAATTTATTAATGGCTTGCGAAGTAACCCCGCCAAACTGCAACAAGAGATCTTAGACAGCCTGCCTAAGTGATGCTTTTGTCTGCATCATTGCAAAGGCATAGTACAGCTCTTAAATACTCTTCAAACAGACATTGCAATACCTCCCCTTAGGTCTTTAGCGTAAGGTTTTGTAATGCTTTGCAAAGTTTATAAAATACTATTTTAATTTTTTTGATGAAAGCTTATTTTTACTAACAAAATACGCTTAGGTACCATCATGAAAAAAATAATTGTGAATTATGCCGCCACTTCTGCATTCATTGTGAGTTTCACCATGACCGCGCAGGCTTCGAATTACCCTGATCACGCGAAGGATATTCTTGATTGGCGAAAAACGGGCACTGCGCAAGAACAACTTAAAGCGCTGGTTAAAGTGACTCCGGGTACTCACCATTGGATGCCTGAAATAGCCTACCGTTTTCAAAGCCTGTACTGGGCGGGTGAACAAGGGAAGTGGCAGTTCGCTGGTTACCAAGCCCGCTCCATGGAAAAAATGCTTAAACGCGTAGCTAATGCTAGGCCCAAACGAGCCCCATCTGTAAAAATGTTTCGAGAAAAAGTCTTCCCTGGGTTATATAAATCGCTTGAAAAAAGAGATCTTACTAAATTTAAAGTAGCGGTTGCTCAAACCAGTTCTGAATGTACGGCCTGTCATGCCAAAGAAGGCTTTGAATATATTACGGTACCTGCGGTACCACCAAAACCAAACAGTGTTGTCCTTGGGTATCCTGAGTAATTCAATTTAGCAGGCTCTAGGTTGGAACTTTTTTAACAAGATGATTTTAAGATAGAGTTAGATTTAGATCCCTGTTTATCTTTGGCTAATAACGAGAGTCAAGATCACATGAGTTTAAGGCTGACGCACTGCGTTGAGAGGGAGGTGGGGCTGGGCGGTTATAAATACGCTAACTAAGACAAAAGCGCATAGAACATGCGCTTTAATCGTTAGATTAGAGGGATCTGGAAACCTCAAAAATAGCATTTGATTCTTTAAACTCAATGAGCTCAGAAATAGTATATTCCCCTGAGCCATCGAAATAATCCAATCTATCCATAGCGCCATTTCTAAGGTCAGTGCGCGCTCCCGACTTTTTAGTTGAGGCTTGCCTGCTATATAAAACCACTACGTGAGTGGTAGATACAGCCGATACCTCCAAGGCACCATACTTATATTTATCATCATAATCATTTAGCAGTTTTGAATAATCAACCAAGTAACGGTCACCCGACACCGGCGCTTCTAATAGCACCAGTTCTTTGGCATCGGTTTCGGCCGACTTCATATGGGCCCATGTGAAAAACAACGGGATAATAATAGCCCAGTACTCTACCGGTATAAAAAACATGGTATGCGATGGGGATTTGGTGGTGACACCGGTTTCTTCGTTGAGGTGAATGGCTCTTTTTTTATAGTTCAGGTAATAGCCAAAAAGTCCTGTGGCCATGGCGGCCCCTATTAAACCAATGGTTTTAGGCCATTCGTTAGCCTTGTAATATTGAGCGTCCATGATGCCTTGCATGGCAAGTACACCTGCAACCCATGTGATGCCAAAAACGATGAGCGTTGCCCAGCCGTATCCACGCCAAATCATTAACATATTCTAATTCCATTTATCTTATGTGTTTTTATATTTGTATCGCCAAATGTTGTTTGGCCACAGCAGTATACCCATTTCTAATATGGGTGACGATTAATAACGCCCCTGTGTAATACCTTCACAAACTGGCGATACTTGCGCACCGCGTCGCTTCCTTTTTGGGGGGAGTGATAGTGCAGCCCCGTCACCCTATTTACCAGCGGCTGATCGGTATGCAATACTATTTACCGACCATTGTTCTATAAGTTCACACAGGGGAACACTATGAATAAACATCCCGAATCGCTCGCTAACTATCTGGCCGCTTGGAATGAAATGGATCCAAGCAAAATTCGCGGCCATCTCGATCGCTCCTGCGCGCAAAACGTGTTGTTTATTGACCCTGCGAACACCACCCGCAACATTGATGAGCTGGAGGTCATGATTAAACGTGCCCGAGTAGAGCGCCCAACGGCCACCTATCATCGCACCTCCGGGGTTGATGGGCACAATTTACGTTATCGGTATTACTGGGAAGTGCGCATGGATGGTAAGGCGTTAATGCCGGGCATGGACGTGACCACCTTGAATGAACAGGGGGCGGTTTTACAGATTGACGGCTTCTTTGGCAATATGCCTGAAATGGAAACCTAGCACCCGCTTATTATAAAGGCTAACCGCACGGCCAGGCATTTACTTGGGGGCATTACGGCAAGCGATAATAAAGGGGTGCGTGGGGTGAGTCATTGTGTCCCCTGGTTAACTCACTAAAGGAATATGGATATTAAAGTGCGCACCGGTTGCCGATTCAATGCATTTAATTCGCCCGCCCAGCATATGCGTCACTAAATTGTAGCAAATAGACATGCCTAATCCGGAGTCTCCAGAACCACGAGTGGTGGTGTAAAAAGGTTCAAATACCTTTTCTAGCTGTTGGGCATCTAAACCCACACCATTATCTTGGTAGTTGATTTCCAAGCTACCTCCAACCTGCGTTAACTTAATTTTAATTTCACCTTCTGTGACGTCTTTAAACCCATGGGTAATAGAGTTCATAATCAGGTCGGTTATTATTTTCGCGATCGCACCTGGGTAGCTATCCAGCGTGATTGGCTTTTCAGCTTCAATGGTAATGGTATGATCCGCTGTTTTAAATTTTGGATTGATCGCGCCGATAACTTCCTCAATATAGGTTTTAATTTCAAATTGACGTTTTACTTCACGGCTTTGATCCGCTGCAATTTGTTTAAAATTTTGTACTAGGTTAGCTGCACGGTCGAGGTTGCGGGTCAGTATATCTGACGACTCTTTAATGTTTACCATATAATTTTCTAAAAAAGATCGCTTTAGATTGCCACTTTTATATTCGCTTTCAAAGCCATTCACCAGGCTAACTAAGTGCGAGGCAGCGGTAACACTGACGCCCAATGGAGTGTTTATTTCATGGGCGACCCCAGACACTAAACCGCCTAACGCCGACATTTTTTCTGATTCAACCAGCTGCGCTTGAGTTAGTTCTAAATTAATAACCGATTTCTGTAGCGCTTTAGTTCGTACTTCTACTTTCGCTTCCAAACTCTCATTCAGCTCTAATATCTGTTGTTCCTTTTGGTGTCGATCTGTGATGTTGGTTGATACACCGCCGGTGCCACTGAGTTTTTGGTTATCATCAAAAATGGGGAATTTTACCGAAACATAATATTCAACCTGGCCCTGTTGCATGACTTCTTCATCAAATGTAACGGGCTTAGCTTGCTGGGTAACAATAAGGTCATGATGCCTTAAAGCGTTGGCCACATTTTCAGAAAATAGCTGTGAATCGGTATGGCCTATTACTTTGTCACTGTTTAAACCAAGGGCCGTCAAAAATTGCTGATTAACCATGGTATAGCTGCCCTGTGGATCTTTGGCATAGATTAATGAAGAGGTATTTTCAACAATAGACTTGGTTAAACGTTCTGCTTTTTCTCGATCAAGCAGCGCCTGGATTAAATTAAGCTGCATGGTATTTATGGCGCGGGTGACGCTATCGATTACATCGCCTTCACCCGATTTTCCGCGGGGTAATATCAGCAGCTCATTTGGGTTTTCTAATTCAACACTGTAGGCCCATTTGGCCAAGCTATTAAGGTGGCGAATAACCAGTCTTTCAACCAGCACTAGTATGCAAATGGACATAAGAAAGGTTTTAACACCCTGTGTTAAAAGAATTACCACGACCTTGTCCATTAATTTTCGATAAATTTCGGCCAGTGTGGCCACCACCTTAAGTTGACCAATTTTAATCTGTTGCGCCGCATCATTGGTGTACATAATGGGGTAAAGGCGTTCAAGGGAGTTTTTAACCTCTATGTCCCCTAATTGGATGATGGGGTGGTTATAGGTATCAACCACCTCCAGGTACAGAATATCAGGCTGGGTTAATAAGCCATCCAGTATGCTTTCCATGACCTCTTTATCCAAATTCCACATGGCCACCGCAACCGCAGGAAGGGCTGTTTCTTCTACCTGTTGTAAGGATATTTCTAGGGTTTGACGAGATTCACGATAGTCCAGGTATATTTGTATGGTGGTGGCGATAAGTGTAAAAATAGAGCTAAGCAGAAGAATCCAGAACAATAATCGTATGGAGAGTTTTTCACCCTTGCGAAAAAATAACGAAGCCAGCTTCACTGTTATCTCCACTTTTAATTCGCATGATTTATCTAGATAACCATTGATCTGATATACAATAGTGAAAACATATGGCTAAAAGTTATATAGATGATTCAGGTTAAAAGTAATATTTCTATAAAAAATCTAATTCACTTAGTAAAATTATAGCCAGTTAAGCAGGATTGACAAAAAATCATTAACTCCTAAACTTAGGCCGATACCTATAGGCTGTAAGTCGCCATGTTTGTATTTTTAACTAAATCCTTTCTCTTAAAAGTGTACTTCACTCTGGTCATCACATTATTTGCATGGCCCACCATTGCTCTGGCGCAAGTTAACAATAACCAACCCTCCATTTTAGTTATTCATAGTTGGCATGACATTCTTTGGGATCGGTTATGGGAGAAAGCCTTAAATGATAGGTTGGCTGCTCACTATCGATTGGTGCGTTTTGACCTAGATGCCATGCGGGTTAGCCCTGAACAGCTATTATTGAACGCAGACAAGGCTTGGGATATATATACAAAGCTTAAGCCCAGTTTGGTAATTCTGGGTGATGACGCCGCGTTAAAAATGATGGGCATGAGGTTCGCCAACACGCTCCCGGTGGTGTACCTAGGCATCAATAACAACCCTCGTAACCTTATTGGCAACATTGTGCCCAGTAATATCACTGGGGTAATGGAGCGCCCGCTTTATGAGCGAGCATTGCGCCACATCGTTAAACTTCTACCACCCAATTCAGACAAAATATTATTCTTAAATGACTCCCAGCAAACCGGTGCCAGTGTTACCAATATTAGTGATATTTTTAGGGGGCAATCAAGCACAAAGGTAGGCAATGTCAGCATTGAACTGGTTGTTACCAATGTATGGGAGACTTGGCAACAAGCCGTGATTAACGCCAAATCTTCAGGGTACGATGCCATTTTGTTTGACTCTCGCTACCTGTTGTTTGATGCCAAGGGCACTTATGTCGAACCTGAACCTGGCGTCATACGCTGGATGGCAAAACATTCAGAACTTCCCATGTTTAATTTTTACGAAGATTCCATTGGGCCGCAGTTATCGGCCGGCGGTTGGGTGTTATCTGGCTACGGCATTGGCGCTACGGCGGCTAATATTGTTTTAGATATTCTTGAAAACGGAAAACAGCCACAAGACATTTACCCGGTAGATTATAAAAAAGGCGAGTACATTTTTAGCCGGGTGCAGCTTAAAAGGTGGGGTATTGAACTTCCACAGGAAATTAAAGACACGGCGACCTTCGCCGAGGATATGCACCAGCTCTACAGCTTTGACTGTAAAGATTACCCAGTATCCATTTGTTTTTAATACCTCCATCAGGTTGAAACTGTGGTTTAGCTGCTTAAGGAAAATCGGCCTCGGTACTCCTGCATGGTTAAACCCGTTAAGCGTTTAAACAAGCGCCTAAAAGACGTGGGGTCTTCGTAGCCCACGTTAAAGATTAAATTATTGATGGCTGTATTACTTGATTCCAGCCCTATTTTTACCTGTTCTACCCTAAAACGCTGCAAGTAAGACAGGGGCGTTTCACCCGTGGCTTTTTTAAAACGCCGGCTTAGTTGCCGCACACCTATGCCTGCCTTGTTAGCGTACTGAGAAATATCCAGCTCCACATTGAATGAGCTTTCTATGGCTTGCTGCAGTTTACTCACAAGGGAATCCCCGTGATTTGTCTTGGGTCTAAATATGGCAAATCGACTTTGCGGATTTTGGTTTAACTCAATCATCATTAACTTACCGGTGGCCAAGGCCAGTTCGCGACTGTGAAAGCGGGATACCAGGTAAAGCACCAACTGGGATACCGCCATGGCGCCACCGGCACTGATGATGTCACCATGATCAATGAGTAATTGATCGCTATCAAAAGTCTCATCTGGAAATAATTGGTGGGCGGTGTTTTCTGAGGCCCAATGGCAGGTAAGTGTGCGCCCCGCAGGAATGCCTGCAGACGCCAAAATAAAATTGCCGGTACAAACGCTGGCAATGGTGGTGCCGCTCTGGTGCCATTGTTTAAGGGTGGTAAATAAACGGGACATTTTGGACAATTGTTTTTGCGAGTACTCAGGCGTTAATACGGACTCAAAGGCACCGGGCAAGATAACAATGTCTGGCCTTTCACAGTCTTGAATTTTATTTACCGAATTAATCTGGCTGCCATTGTAGGCGTGCACACTGGTTTTGAGCCCTATTAATTGATAATTAAACAAGGCAGTACTGGTATCAAAATACTTTTGCAACGTGTAATTGGCGGCGATAATTAAATCGGTTACCGCAAATACACTGGATGCCTGGCAGCGCTCGTTAACAACAATTCCTACGTTTAACACACACTTCTCCTTTAACACACTCTTCTCCATACAAAAGTTCCACCAATCATGCCTGTGCCGAATGCGGTCGCGCTGCCTAGAAAGGCAAGTTATAGCAGTTAAAAGGGGTAAATACAAAGCATACAATATAGCCTTATAGAGGTCTAAATTGACTCTTAGCATTTTCCTATTCAGGGCCTATCCTAGCACTAACTTAACGAGGCGATGGAGCAGACAAACCATGATGACCGAATCAAAGATGCTTTCACTGGTGAGTGAATTAGCACGGGTAAAAAGCGAACAAGATGTGGTGGCGGCGCTGGGCATATATCACCCTGACATTGAAATGTTATCCCCAAGCTTTAACGCAGTGGCAAAAGGCAGTGAGCAAGTGGCGCAACAGCTAACTGTATTTTTTAGTTTATTTCCCGACTATGAAGTGGCCATTGAGCAGCAAGCAATCAATGAAAATGTATTGCTGGCTACCGGTCAGGTTTGCATCACCCCAAATATACCGGGCAAGAAATGCCCCCGTATTCAACTGCCGGTGTTTATAGAATTTCACTTTCGTGACAATAAAATTTCAAAAGAAGTCTTTTATCTGGATGCAGGTCTAGTGTGCAAAAAATCGGGTATTACAGCGGATGATTTGAAAAATGCCACCAGAACCTTTCAGCAGACAAAACCATTATTAATCAATAGCGAAAAGGTGCTAAATGATGAATGTTCAAGCTAGTAAAACCCAAGCCCTTAAAACCCAGCCCATATTTGATATGCATGTGACGTTGAAAACGCCGCTAAATATTGGTGCCAGTTATGCCGGGCAGAGAATTATCTTTGATGTACAAAGCGGTTTTTTTGAAGGGGAAAAACTTAATGGCACGTTAAAGCCCAGTGGAGGTGACTGGTTAATGCGCCACCCTGATGGCTCGTACACTCTGGATGTGAGAGTGTGCCTAGAAACAAACGATGGTGCGCTCATATACATGCATTATAAAGGGCGTTGGATTATACCTAAGCATTTACAGAAAAAAGTGCTGTCGGCCCATAGCTGCAATGAGGTTGATAAGGATGAATACTACTTGCGTAACCTTATTATGTTTGAAACCTCCGATGCCCGTTACCAATGGCTTAATGAGTTGGTGGCGGTGTCTCAAGGTTACCGCACCCCGGTGGGCATCTCTTACAACGTGATGGCGGTGCTGTAATTGAAAAAGAGGGCAGCGGATTAAAGGGGGGCACTCAACTCTTGCGAAATAAAATCGAACACCCGGCGCACACGAAGGCTGGTTCTAAGTTCCTGGTGGCATACCAACCAAACCGGCAGTTTAATAGCTGGCCCCATGTGTTCAAAGGCACGTTGTAAATTCGGGTCCTGGTCCCCCAAGTCTTGGGGGAAAAAAATAACCCCTAGCCCTTCTTTGCACAGCTGCAACTGCAGCATCTGAAAAGAGGTATTTAACTTAAAATTTTCCTCTGACACGCTCCACCCTTGTTGGTTGAGTACCTCAGAGACGCCGTTGCCTTGGTTAAAACCGATAATTTGTAAATCGGTCAGGTCAGCAGGTTTTGAGTGGGGGGGTAGCTTCGCCAGGTAATCTTGGGTGCCATAAAGCCAAATGATTTCTTCCCCCAGTTTTTTGGCAATTAGGTCATCTTGTGTGGGGCGAAAACTGCGTATGGCAATGTCTGCTTCCCTGCGTTTAAGGTCACTGGTTTCATTGGTCACCACCACTTCAATATCAATGCCGGGTTCTTGTTTGCGTAATTTGGCGATGACTTTGGGCAGGCGAAATATGGCATCCAGTTCCCCCACCGAAATCACCACTAAGCCTTCAACTTTCTGGGATTGTCCGGCGGCGGTTAATGAAAACTGCTGTGCCGCTGTGCTCATGGCGCGGGCATGCTCCAGTAAGTCTACACCGCTCTCGGTTAATACCAGTCGCTGGCCCACGCGCTCAAACAACGTTATGCCCATTTGGGCTTCAAGGGCGGCTACTTGGCGGCTTAGAGTAGGCTGGGTCACGTCTAGTGCTTTTGCCGCAGCCGAAAGGGTGCCCTCTTCAGCGGTGACCAAAAAGGCGCGAGTGTGGTTCCAATCAAATTTTACCGGCTTCCAGTTCATACAAATATGCATACCTATCTTTTAAATATAGCTAATTTATATCCTATTATTGTATATGTATAGTAATGGTCACTGAATTGATATGGCAGGGCAGACTTATGACAACACTGGTAGTAGGTGCAAGCGGAGCAACCGGTCGATTATTGGTGCAACAACTGCTCAACCTTGGCGAGCAGGTCAAAATCATTGTGCGCTCATTGGACGGGCTGCCCGAGTCATTAATACAAAATAGTCGACTCACGATCACGCAAGCCAGCCTATTGGACTTAACCGATGAACAACTATTAGCCCAAG
>Ga0209290_1001600_pt1 | contig 10268 bp, 7 predicted proteins | sample EN1Hudsemesocosm_2_FD_184632 | JGI IMG/M metagenome (GOLD analysis project Ga0209290, IMG submission 184632) | Methane-oxidizing microbial communities from mesocosms in the Hudson Canyon - EN10B Hudson Canyon (SPAdes) (version 2) | ecosystem: Environmental > Aquatic > Marine > Cold seeps | place... | reverse complement strand
TACCTAAAGCAACTAGGTATTCCCTTCAGCATACTCAACCCATCTACTTATGGTATCGACTTCTACAGTGACATTCTGTTTACTACCGAAAATGAAATTGAAAATGCCCCTGATCAGGTGCAGAAATTCCGTAAAGCTAGCTTGCAAGGCTGGCAATATGCCATGAATAATCCTGAAGAACTTATTAATATCATTCAAACTAAATACGGCAGTGACAAAACCATAGAACATCTTCGCTTCGAAGCCAATGCAATGATTCCACTCATCATGGCAAATGTGGTTGAAATTGGGCACATGAATATTGGAAGGTGGCATCACATGGCTGACTCTTTCATTAAAGTTGGCCTTGCAGCCCCCGGCTACTCCTTAGACGGTTTTGTCTACGACCCTAAGCCAAAAATAAATACGGGCCCATGGATCATTACCATTATTATTCTGGCAATAGGAATCTTAATTGTTGGCGGTTTTGTAATCTACTTAGTTAATATTAATAGAAAGCTAGCTAATTCCAAAGCAAACCTACAGCTCCAATCGGCCATGATTGAAAACATGGCCGAAGGGGTCATTTTGGTTCGTGTGCAGGATCAAAAAATTGTTTTCTGCAACCCCACCTTTAACGTCATGTTCGGGTATGAATCGACTGAACTGATAGGCCAATATCTAAACATATTAAGTGCTGAAAATAGCGCATCATTCCAAGAACAATCAGAAACCATCACGATATCAATAGAGAGCTGTGGCACCTGGACAGGTGAAATGTGTAATCTAAAGAAAGATAACAGTAAATTCTGGTGTAAGGTAAATATATCAACCTTTGCTCATCATAAATACGGTGACGTCTGGGTATCCGTTCACGAAGATATTACCGATTTGAAAAAAGCAGAAGATAAAATAAAATTCGATGCAAGTCATGACTACTTAACAAACCTTCCAAACCGTAACCTTTTCACTGAGCACCTATCAAAAGCAATCGCTAGTGCGAAGCGTGAACACAAAACTGTGGCGGTATTATTTCTTGATTTGGATGGTTTCAAATGTATCAATGACGATATGGGGCATGAAGCAGGAGACCATGCACTGTGCGTTATGGCAAAACGTTTAGAAGGCTGTGTTCGTGAAGCAGATACCGTAGGACGATATGGTGGCGATGAATTCACCATTTGTTTGTCCGGTCTGACATGTGAAAATGATGCCGGTATCATTGCTCAGAAGATCCTTAATACCCTAGCTACCCCTTTTAGAATAGATGAAAACGAAAAGCAAGTTGGAGCCAGCATCGGCATAGCTTTGTTTCCTGAACATGGACTAGAGCAAGAAAGCCTTATCCTCCTCGCTGATGAAGCCATGTACAAGGTAAAAAAAACCTGTAAAAATTCGTATAATTTTGCACCAGCCACCAATAAATGAACATGATTGGTCATTAGTACCCAAGCGTGTATAGCAACCTTATTTTTTATCGCGTATTCATTCGAGTAATGTACATAAACTGAAAAGTCTTCCTAGTAGGCAGAGCAAGGCTACTTATTCGTGCCATGCTGAATGACGTATTGTGGTATGCCTGGTAGGCATAATCGAGGTAATCGAGCCATTTATCTTCCTTGATAATAGTTCGTATTTTATTGGCGCAATTAGCTTACTAATCTCGCTGATTTTGTCTAACCAAGACACGCGTTTAGTTCAGCACCGTTCAGCGTTTTTGTATTTTTACACTGACCCCAATTATATTAGCAGGGTGCTTTGTGACCTCTAAGCACCCTTTTTTTGGCAATTCTGATCTAGATATTAATTACAAAATTTACGAATATCTCGCTTTGCGACCATTATTTCATGCTCGCCTGTTGGCTCTCCGTTTACCAACTTCGCTTCACCACTAATAACTCTACGAGCAAGATTACATCGATAATCAACATGATCATTCTTCTGCCCTCTACTATTGGCCGAATGTTTGGACTTTGTCTGTGTCTTTTCTTGTTGTATATCCTGATTTCGAGGTCGACTCTGAGAGGACACAGACTCTTTCGCATTTGGATTCGGTGTTGAAACTTTCGGTATTAAGTTCAGCAAAGGTTTCACATCTAAGGACTCGACTTTCGACTGACCGGCATCTACCTTTTTATCTGAATAATGTGTATGACCATTCGCATCGACCCATTTATATACTTCTGCATAACAGTTCGATGAAACAAACAATATCATGACAAAAATACTGATTAAGTATCGCGTAATTCCTAGAATATTATTCGCCATGCTCATTAGCTCTCAATAAATATTTGATAGTAAATTCCTAGTTCTTTAAGAAGGTATACCTATTGCTTAAGTAGAGCCATTACTTAAGTAGACCTACATATAAAACTTTTCGAATTATCTCACCAACTCTGCAAGACTGATAGTGTTTTACACCTCCCCAAAATAATTTAAACTGGTGTAGGCAGTTAAGAATCAGCTATGAGGTAATTCAAAAATAGCCCACATTCGTAAAGACAAGGAATCCATAACGGATACAGAGTTATTCATTACGGTAGACAGTTGATCTATGCCCATTGCTTATATATTTATCCACTGTAGACATTTTAATCGTGACTAGTAGTGCTATGGTTATAACATCATAAGTTTGGATCAGTGAGGCCACTAACCGACTGCAACGACTTGAAAAAAGGCATGGACCGTATATCAGAGAGTTTGAGCAAAGAAGGGCTGTCATATGAAATTCGTTCAAAAGTTTTAAAAGTTATCGAACGACCCCTTCTTAACAACTCCCATAAGAAGGTATGAATGCCATAGTAAAACTGGTGTGACCGTTGATCAATAATTCGTCCCATAAAAGATTGATCTGCCTGATTTATTAATTATTGACTCGTTGATTTACTATTTGGTAACCACCACTCTAATCTAGGTTGGTTTTTGACTGGAGGAAGAGAGGGGTTTTCAAGATAGAATATTTTACGTTTCTCTAATGAAGCCTGCTTAAATAAATGTTGATGGTACTCCAAAAATAATAATTTGAAAGACCCGTCTTTTAGGGCTAATTCTAGACCTTCTTGCATACGTTCTGCCAATGCCGGATGTTTATGCGAGACAAAGAAGTAAACAAAAAAAGGGTAATAGAAGCTGATATTGGGCTCTACAATTATTTGCTTATATTGAGCCTGATACTTTTCAATCTCAATCCATGCTTCATTAATGCCTCTTGGAAAGTAGTCAAAACGATTTGCACTGAGCATAGGAAAAAATAGCTCATATTGTGGTACATTCATTACAGGTAAATTATTGTATTTTAATATCTTAAAATCACTCCAGTGTTCTGAAAAACCTGCTGTATATTTATTTTGTAACTGGGCCAGAGAGGTTATTCTTGAAAACAACTCGCGTTTATCTCGATTAATTAGCAATACTCGATACCCTAAAACTCCCTGTAGAATTGGAATTGGAATCGACCGAAATTTTTTCTCTCTTTCTAAATCGGTAGCAAATGAGGCAATATCAATTTTTTTCCCCTGCTCTAAAAGGAAGCTACCTCTCGCCTGAGTAATACTTTCACTAACCCCTATTAAGTTATAAGCACCCCATTTTTTTTCTGTTTTGAATAATGCCAAATCAAGTAACTTAGTACGGTATTCATAGCGTTCATCAGTTTGAAAGTAGCGAACATCAATCGAGGCTAAACGATCGTCTGCGATAACATGAAGAGAAATCACGAAGATAAATAGTCTAGCGAAACTGCGCCTGAGAAGTATAAGGTAGACCATAACGTATCCTATAGAATTCATTATGCGTTTTAAGTCTCATTGATTCTATATCGAATTATAGACCATAAAATTGAAGTTTGGATTGTAGTACCCTAGCTTAGCTGAATAGCTTAAAAGACGGTTAAATACCAACTTTCACAGGCCAACAATATATCCCTTAAAATACATATTCTATAGCTACATTTAATGAATATCATTAGAAAAATCTAATGAAAGAAGAAGAGACTTTAAACCTGCAATTGGGGTCAGCGTAAGAACTATTGGGGTTTTGGCCCTCGAGCCTTTTCGGTAACGCGGCGACCTGACAGCACTTCAATTTCATGTTTAAATCTATCACTCCCAAGTGCAAACCCCTTATTTCGCCAAGCAACGCTTGGTCAATATGACCAAGAATAATCCTCTGGGAATTTCACCATACCAGCTCTTACTGGGTTCACTCAATATATCGCTGTCAAACAAGAAGGTAATGATCTGTGTCGACCACGCACGATTTAAAGCATCCCTCCCAAAGGGTTTCCGTTCATTGGTATGTATGATTGAAATAACGAACATAATGTCGCCCTAGTGCTTGCATCATACGCGACACACTATCACCGTTTCTGGCGTCACCAACAAATGAATATGGTTGGTCATGAGCACCAAAGCGTGGATGGAAACCTTATTTTTTATCCACATTCATTCAAGCAATGTACATAAACTGAAAAGCCTTCCTTGGAGGCAAAGCAAGGCTACCTGTTCGCGCCACGCTGAATGACGTGTTGTGGTATGCCTGGTTGGCATAATCTAGTTAAACGAGCCATTTATCTTTCTTGATAATAGTTCGCATTTTATTAGAGCATCTAGCTTACTATCCTCGCTGTCTTTTCCAACAAGGAGCTGTGCTCAGTTCAGCGTTTTTGTATTTTTACACTGACCCCATTGATGCAGAATAATTGAGTCGGATAATTGAAATGGTCTACGGATGGTCTCAATTCGGTTTACAGAGCACATACAAAAAACCCGATATCAATGTATCGGGTTTCAAGTTACTGAATTAACAGTGAATTTTTGGTAGGACCCCTACCATGTCAAAATAGGTACATAAACTATTGATTATTGATTAAACCGCCCTCCCCTTGCCATATCTTGCTTTCCGAAAAAAATGGTTACTAAGACCATAGTAACTAAATGGCAATTTTAAGCAATATATTGTAATTACTGGGCTATGAAGCCCTAAGTGAGTATTGACCTCTACACAATAAAGCCATACAACCAATAAATTCTAAAGATGGACATAGTGTCTGAATAATTTGATCTTACGTAATATCAAAATAGTCGAATCAAGAAAGAGTTTGGATAATTTAAAGTCGTTAATGAGCTTTCAAAAAAGAAAAATAACGCGCAGGAAGAGCAAATAATTCATACCAATATTGACTACCCCTCTCCTCATATCACCCTATATTATCATCAAACTTTCTTCGTATAATGGTGATGAAACCATCACGTGGCCAATCGATTTGTGGCAATATAGCCGAGGTAGTCCGGAGAGCTTTCAGTACTAGGGGGTATACTAAATAAGCATAAAGCTCTCTTTTTCTAAGAGGCAACTTGGTCCGCAAGGACTAAACCGCTATCGCGGTAACTTGAACCGGCCAATTTTGCGTTCTAATCGCTCTTTTTCCTAGCATCCAGCACTATATGAGTTCATACCTATGTTAATGCCATGTGGCATTTTCAACGTAGGAGTATTGTCATGAGCACACATAAATCTAGCCATGCAACTGAGCCCGTCAGTCCATTGAGACAGCACATGATCGATGACATGAATATGCGTCGATTAAATCCTAAGACTCAGTCGGACTATCTCCGCTGTGTAAAACGATTTTCCGATTTCTTTGAACACTCACCTCACAAAGCTACCGCTGAAGACCTGCGTCAATACCAACTCCACTTGGTTTCCTCTGGCGTCAAGAGCCCTGCTATCAATGCAGTAATCACCGCTTTACGATTCTTGTTCACGGTGACACTTGATCACCCAGAGATAGTCAAAAAACTTTGTCCTATCCATGAACCACGAAGGCTACCGGATATATTGAGTCCTGAAGAAGTGGCTCGGACTATCGATGCAACTTACGCATTCAAGTATAAAGCCATGTTTTCTGTTGCCTATGGCACAGGCTTGAGAGCTAAGGAGATCTGTCACCTCCGCATTGATAATGTGGATAGTGCAAATGTGATTTTGCATGTCGAACAAGGTAAAGGCAGCAAGGACCGTCAAGCCATGCTTTCTTTTCCCTTATTAACGATCTTACGACGTTGGTGGTGCATTGCTCGTAAACAAGGTCTTATCCGTGAAGGTGGCTGGCTATTTCCAGGACAGAACCCAGTTAACCCAGTTTCCGAGCGTCAACTGAACCGAGTCTGCCATGCAGCGGCTAGTCTTGCCGGTATTCATAAGCGCGTTTCGATGCACACTTTTCGTCATAGCTTTGCCACGCACTTATTGGATCAAGGTGTCGACATTCGAGTGATTCAAGTTTTGCTCGGCCATCAGGACCTTAGAACCACCGCACGTTACAGTCGGGTGGCCACCCGCATTCTGCGTGATACGACAAGTCCTCTGGATACTTTGCAACTGACCTTGAATAAAAGCTGATGTCTCGCCCGCTGCTTGAGTTAGCAGACATCTTTCGACAATATGGTGAAATGTGGCGACGAAGACATCAAGGCCATATCAATCGCCAACAATATAAAGTGATGTCTGCGATTGAACGATGCCGAAGTTCGGCTTTAGGTGGGTATATTTTGCAGTGCGAAAACTGTCATCACATGGAGATTGCTTATAACTCATGCCGGAATCGTCATTGTCCGAAGTGCCAAGCCAGTGCTGCCAAGCGATGGTTAACTGCGCGACAACAAGACCTATTACCAGTCGAATATTATCACGTAGTGTTTACTTTGCCGTCGATCATTGCAGATATGGCCTTTCAGAATCAAGCGATACTTTATACGAACCTGTTCCGTTCTGCTGCCAAAACCGTAGCCCTCATTGGTCGCGATCCGAAGCACCTGGGTGCCCGTTTAGGCGTGACGATGGTGTTACATACTAGGGGTTCTGCTTTGACGCATCATCCTCATGTCCATTGTGTTATTCCCGGTGGTGGGTTATCACTTGATGGTGAGCGTTGGGTATCTTGCCGACCTGGTTTCTTCTTACCTGTGAGAGTGTTATCACGTTTGTTCCGTAGATTATATCTAGAGCAACTAGCGGCACACTATGCTCATCATGATCTTCAATTCTACGGCCATCAAACTTCGCTCAATGAATCAGAGCGCTTTAATCAATTGATCAGCACTGCTCGGCAGCAGGAATGGGTGGTCTATGCTAAACGCCCCTTCGCTGGGCCCAAAGCAGTTTTGAGTTATCTATCACGTTATACCCATCGCATTGCGATCTCGAACAATCGCTTGGTTACCGTTAATGATCAGGGCGTAAGTTTTAAATGGAAGGATTATCGCTACCAAGATCGCTACCGACACAAGGTGATGACATTAAGCGTGGATGAGTTCATTAGGCGATTTCTGTTGCATGTACTGCCGAGTGGCTTTCATCGCATTCGGTACTATGGTCTTTTTGCCAATTCGAATCGTGTCGAGAGTCTAGCCAAAGCGCGAGCCATAATAGGCATCCCACTCACACCCGTGACCAAAAGTATGGAAGATGTTCCACCTTTATCCATGGACTATCACTGTCCAAAATGTGACTCCGTGATGGTGATCATGGCTTATTTTGAACCAGGACACCCACCTCGTGCTCCACCAATACTAGAGGCTGCTTGAATGTGCCATTTTTATAGACAAAGAGCGAATTTAAACGACATAAAGCAGGGTGTCATGAACCTAATTGTACCCATTGTCAGGCTCCTTCTGTTTCAGTACTCTCTTTTTGCCTTTATGCTAACAATGGTAATGCTAAAACGGAAAGTACAAGAGAGAAAACAAGTTCAACCTTACAATAAATACCCTGAATGGTACCATTCGACCACCAATGAACTTGTAACAATCCCCATAGCAAACCGACAACCCAAACAACCTGCACCAGGCTCCGCGGTTTCGTCCTTGCGGCTTTATCCAACATCTGCCCGCTAGGGCTTAGCGATAAACCGAAGGATATTTACATGGCAGATATCGGATAACGCTATACCAAAGCTGCCGTTCGAGTGCCTTCGCGTTTTCAGGATAATTCAGCCAGTTAGAGGTTTTTGATAACTAGTGAAAGTGAGCAAAAGCACTGCCTTTTAGGTTCGCTAAAAAACGCTGGCTAAGTACAGATACTGTTGAAAAACTCGATTTCAAGCAAGATGTTGCTGTTTTGGAATGGAGGTTAGTGTCGTTTTTTTAGTATTAGTCCTGTCTGGACTGAATACTGGTTGAAGGTTAACTTTATATGCTGTTTTTCGTCCATTTATCAAACTATAGGCGGACGAATCCTGCTTTCAATTAGTGGCGGGCCACAATACATTGCCAATTTTTTAAGATTTTGAGCGATTGCTACCAACAAGAATTCATCGTTAGCACTTTTCAATCCTCGCAATCTTAGCTTTGAGAATCCCAAGTGCTGCTTCATGTGGGCAAATGACATTTCGACCTTTTTGCGCTCATCCAAATAGATGCGACGATACTCATCTGATGAACAATTTCTTCGCGCAGTTTCCCGCGCCGATTCATAAATACTCCGGTTGATTATGCGGCCGTGTGTTTGCGGGCAGCAATATTTTTTGAGCGTGCAAGTATTGCAGTCTTTTCTGAGAGACCTGTACGTTATGGTATTTTCTTTAGTTATAAGAGGCGTAGGTACTTTCTCTTTTCTTCGTTTTTTACGAAGTGATTTTTGTGCGGGGCAACGGTATTCATCACGGCTTTCGTCCCAGATAAAATCTGCAATCGAAAATCTATCGTCTTTACAGTTCGATTTATCCCATACAGGAATGTATGGTTCAATCCCTTTTTCGTTTACAACGAAATTTAGATTAGTTGAAGCACCATAGGCTGTATCGCCTAGTAGATAGTCTGGCGTAATATTGTGGTTGTCTTCAACTCTTTGGATCATTGATTTAGTGGTGAGTACTTCAAGGTTGTGTGTGCTGGGGCTTGCCTCTACATCCATGATGACAATACTTTTTACATCGACTAAATAGTTTGTTGAATAAAAGAAATTGGCAGTACCTTTTGCGGCAGTCCACTGAGCCATTGGATCAGTAAGTGAGATGGTGCCTTGATGTCGATTTAAAGCAGGCACTGAATCTAGCGCTTCAAAATATTCTTTCACGGCACGAGTTTGTTTGATCACAGGCTTCCAATCAGTATGGCCTTTTACTCGCTGTTTTTTAGAGGTATGTGCTTTAACAAAGCTCGCATCAACGGCAAAACCTTCACCGCCAACTAAGCCTTCCTCTACACAACGCTGAACGACAGTATTAAAAATGTACCGGAGCAAATCTGCGTCTCTGAATCGACCAAGCCGGTTTTTAGAAAAGCTAGAGTGATTCGGAATCTCATCTTCTAAACCCAGGTTACAGAACCAGCGATAAGCAAGGTTGTAATTTACTTCATCGCATAGTCTGCGCTCTGATCGAATACCGTAACAATAGCCTACTAATAACATTCTAATCATTAGCTCAGGGTCAATCGACGGTCGTCCTGTATGACTATAAAAAGGTTTTAGGTGTGCTCTTACCTGATCGAAATCGATGAACTGATCAATCTGGCGAAGAAGGTGGTTCTTAGGGATATGTTTATCTAGGCAAAACTCATAAAACAGGGCGTTTTGTTGAGCAGATTGCTGTCCCATCATGCGAAAGTATCTCGAAATCCATTTAGGCTCAATTATCGCAGATATAAGAGTTTTTCAACAGTATCTACAGAAAGCGATCCTTTTTGTTTTGGCGTAACACGCTTCTGTGGCGTGTGATGTTTGTGCGAAATAATGATCGCTATGGGACCCAAAGCGATCCCTTTTTGAATGTCGGGAGACCGCTAACTGATGAGTAAAAGCGAACATTGGGGAAACCTAGCTTAAGTGCCAGAACAGCCGTAAATATGTTTATTTTGGGGACCGCTCTACACCCAGGTTGTGTGAAAACTCGAGCTAGAAATGTATTTGAATCAGTCATAGCAAGCACTTTAAGTATTACTATTGCATATGTGGGCGCATTTTTATTTTGATAATTATGAGGCTTTTTTTGAAAGCCTCTCTTACTCAAGCCTAATAACGTTTAAACCGCATATTACAGCCTTAGATCAAGCCTAGAATGACTGCGCCATCATCTCTTTTATTAACCCGCTAACACCGAAGATTGAGATCATGCGCTTAAGGTTGTATGCCAGAACGTGTAAATCCATTTCAATACTGACACCTTTAAATCGCCTGGTCAGTAAATGTGCCGCCCCCATCCATAATTTGATCGTACCAAAGGGGTGCTCAACTGTTTGTTTTCTGATAACCATGCTGTCAGGTTTTGACTCTAGAAGTTTCGTCATCAT
>Ga0209290_1001596_pt1 | contig 10277 bp, 10 predicted proteins | sample EN1Hudsemesocosm_2_FD_184632 | JGI IMG/M metagenome (GOLD analysis project Ga0209290, IMG submission 184632) | Methane-oxidizing microbial communities from mesocosms in the Hudson Canyon - EN10B Hudson Canyon (SPAdes) (version 2) | ecosystem: Environmental > Aquatic > Marine > Cold seeps... | reverse complement strand
ATTATTCCAAAGAGCGGTGCCGGATAAAATAGAGATTAATATCCTGCGCGGCATCTTGAACATGGTTAAGCGTAATCATGACAAGCAGGATTGAGTTTCTAGGCGCTAAAAGCGCCGGAAATCCAAGACAGTTAATGCCAGGATTGCGCCGATTGTTCCAAAGAGCGGTACCGGATAAAATAGAGATTAATATCCTGCGCGGCATCTTGAACATGGTTAAGCGTAATCATGACAAGCAGGATTGAGTTTCTAGACGCTAAAAGCGCCGCGAGCCCAAGAAAGTAACTTCCAAGATTGCGCTGATGCTCCATGAGAGCGGTACCGGATAAAATAGAGATTAATATCCTGCGCGGCATCTTGAATATGGTTAGCGTAATCATGATAAATAGGAACATACGTGTTTAAAAATATCCGTGAAGATGTGGCCTGTGTCTTTGACCGTGACCCGGCTGCACGCAACACCCTTGAAGTGCTCACGACCTACCCTGGGCTCCATGCCCTGTGGCATTATCGTTTGGCGCACTGGTGTTGGACTCACGGCCTGCGTTACCCTGCCCGTATCGTAAGCTTCCTAAGTCGCTGGTTCACGGGTATCGAAATCCACCCGGGTGCCACTATAGGTAAACGGTTTTTTATCGACCACGGCATGGGTGTGGTCATTGGTGAAACCGCCGAGATAGGTGATAACGTCACGCTTTACCATGGTGTGACGTTAGGAGGCACCACCTGGAATAAGGGCAAGCGCCATCCTACCTTACGTGATGGTGTGGTTATAGGTGCTGGCGCCAAGGTATTGGGCCCCATCGAAATTGGTGAAAATGGCCGAGTAGGATCCAACGCCGTGGTCACTAAAGCGGTGCCGGCCGGTGCTACCGCGGTGGGCATTCCTGGTCGCATTATTACCCAGAAGGCCACTGGTGAGGTGCACAAACAGCGCCAGGCCATGGCCGATAAAATAGGCTTTGATGCCTACGGTATGACAGATGAAATGCCCGACCCTATTGCCCGTTCAATTCATAATATGCTTGATCACATGCATGCGGTGGATTCCAAGATGGCCCGTATGAGTGAGGCCTTAGGAAAGATGGGGCATACCGAATGCACTGGCGTGCTGCCAGAACTGCAAAATGAGTTGGAAGATGTCGAAGAGAAGGTATCAAACTAGCCTGGCTGCATAAGTGCGCGGGGCATTGAAATGACTTCCGGGTGGCTCTTAACCCGGAAAACCCCCCTTAACCTTCTCTCCCACTAAAGCCTTAGGATTCCTTGGGCAATTTTCGTCCACTTCTGCTAGAATTCCTGCGCCTAAAATGAATGCCAAGCTTGATGTAGAGCAATAACCCTGCCGTTTACTCAAGTAAATAGTTGACTGTTTTAGTCGGGTTTAAGATAATTGACCCATTCCTACTATTTTCAATGGGGTTGCCCATGAGATTAACCACAAAAGGTCGCTATGCCGTGACCGCCATGCTGGACCTTGCCATTCATGGTCAGCAAAAACCGGTGAGTCTGAATGATATCTCAGGGCGCCAGCACATTAGCCTGTCCTATTTAGAGCAATTATTTGCCAAGCTACGCCGCTCTAATCTGGTGTCCAGTGTTCGTGGCCCGGGTGGTGGTTACCGTTTGGCGGTGGACTCTGCCAATATCAGCATTGCTCAGGTGGTGGATGCGGTGAATGAATCCATGGACGCTACCCGCTGTCAGGGCAAGGGCGACTGTCAGGAAGGTGATCAATGTTTAACACATCATTTGTGGGAAGACTTGAGCAGCCAGATACACACTTTTTTAAACGATATATCCATTCAAGACCTCATCAGCCGCAAAGAAATTAGAGATGTGGCCAAGCGCCAAGATCAACAAGCACAGCGCGCCAACGTCGATGAATCCTTGATTCACTTAACATCAACCTAGCGTAAGTAAGCTGAGACAACAATGATGAATCCGATTTACCTGGATTACGCTGCAACTACCCCCATGGACCCTGAAGTGGCACAAAAGATGGCCGCCTGCTTAACGCTTGAGGGTAACTTTGCCAACCCGGCTTCCCGCTCGCACCGATATGGCTGGATGGCAGAAGAAGCGGTGGAAAATGCCCGCGGACAAATGGCCAAAATTATCAATGCTGATGTACGTGAAATCGTCTGGACCAGCGGTGCTACCGAAGCCAACAACCTGGCCATAAAAGGGGTGGCGCAACAGCATAGCAATAAGGGCAAACACATCATCACCAGTGTTATCGAACACAAGGCGGTGCTCGATCCGTGTAAATATTTAGAAGAACAGGGGTTTGAAGTGACTTACCTGCCCCCGCAGAGTGACGGTACGGTCTCGGTGCAACAGGTTAAAGAAGCGTTACGCCCAGATACTATTTTAGTGAGCCTCATGTTTGTGAATAATGAATTGGGGTGCATCAACCCGGTTCAAAAAATCGGTGAGTTATGCCGTGATAATGATGTGTTATTTCATGTGGACGGAGCCCAAGCGGTGGGCAAAATTTCGGTTGATGTGCAGGCCCAGAATATTGATTTACTGTCGGTAAGTGGCCATAAGTTTTACGGTCCTAAAGGCATTGGTATTTTGTATGTGAAGCGTGGCGTAAAAATCGCTGCGCAAATTCACGGCGGCGGTCACGAACGGGGCATGCGCAGTGGCACTCTGGCCACCCATCAAATTGTGGGCTTGGGTGAAGCGGCGCATATGTCTCAACAATTATTAACACAAGAAGAGGCGCGCCTACGCGCCCTAAGAGAGCTGCTATGGACTGGGCTGCAAGACATCGAGGGTGTCACCCTCAATGGCAGTGCACAAAATAGTGTGCCTGGCATTTTAAATATTAGTTTTACCGGTGTAGATGGAGAGTCGTTATTACTCTCTCTGGCCGATTTAGCGGTGAGTTCGGGCAGTGCTTGCAACTCGGCCACCATGGCACCTTCGTATGTGCTTAAGGCAATTGGGCTGAGCGACGAACTCGCTCATGCCTCCATACGATTTTCCATGGGCCGTTTTAGCACCATCGAAGAACTAAATCAGGCGGTTGGCAGTGTCAACACAGCGGTAAAAAGATTAAGAGGATTAGTCCCGTAAGCTGACTTCAGGGGGACAGGTTCCGCCAATGAAAATTCAGTGCAGCGGTAAAAAGATTAAAGGAATGGCTGCGTAAGCGGTTGTTGCGGGAGGCCCCACAGCGGGTAGAGAGTGATGAGTCAAGAAGTAGAGAAGTACATAAAAAACGAATATGAAGCGGGTTTTGTCACCGATATCGATGCCGAAACTTTGCCGCCAGGATTAAACGAAGATGTGGTTCGTTTTATTTCCAACAAAAAAGGCGAGCCCGAATGGCTATTGGAATGGCGTCTAAAGGCCTTCCGTATTTGGCAGGAAATGGAAGAGCCGCAATGGGCTCATGTGCATTACCCTGAAATCGATTTCCAGGCCATCTCCTATTTCAGTGCGCCTAAAAGCATGGAAGACAAACCTCAGTCGTTAGACGAGGTGGATCCTGAGCTACTAAAAACCTACGAAAAACTCGGTATCCCTTTGCACGAGCAGGCGGTGCTGGCGGGTGTGGCCAATGTGGCTGTAGATATAGTCTTTGACTCGGTTTCCGTGGCAACCACCTTCCGCGAAAAATTAGCGGAGTCGGGCGTTATTTTTATGCCCATCAGTGAGGCGGTGCATAAACACCCAGAACTGATTAAGAAATACCTGGGTTCGGTAGTGCCACAAAAAGACAATTATTATTCAGCGTTGAACTGCGCGGTGTTTTCTGACGGCAGCTTTGTTTACATTCCAAAAGGGGTGCGTTGCCCCATGGAATTGTCTACTTACTTCCGTATTAACGAACAAAACACCGGGCAGTTTGAACGTACGCTTATCATTGCCGACGAAGGCTCTCACGTAAGCTATTTGGAAGGTTGTACCGCCCCCATGCGAGATGAAAACCAATTGCATGCTGCAGTAGTCGAATTGGTGGTATTGGACAACGCCGAAATTAAATACTCCACCGTACAAAACTGGTACCCGGGAGATGCAGAAGGCAAGGGCGGTATTTATAACTTTGTAACCAAGCGTGCGGTAGCCCATACCAATGCCAAAATTAGCTGGACTCAGGTAGAAACCGGGTCGGCGGTTACCTGGAAATACCCAAGCTGCATTTTAAAAGGTGATAACGCCATTGGTGAGTTTTACTCGGTGGCGCTCACCAATAATCATCAACAGGCTGATACTGGCACTAAGATGATTCACCTGGGTAAAAATACCAAGTCTACTATCATCTCTAAGGGGATTTCAGCGGGCAAAAGTCAAAACGCTTATCGTGGTTTAGTGCGTATGAACCCAAGTGCGGCCGGCGCTCGTAATTTTACCCAGTGTGACTCGCTGTTAATTGGCGACAAGTGTGGTGCTCATACTTTCCCTTACATTGAAAGCAAACACCCTAGTGCGGTGATTGAACACGAAGCCACCACTTCCACGGTAAGTGACGATCAATTGTTTTTGTGTCAGCAGCGCGGCATAGACCCGGAAAAAGCCGTGTCCATGATCGTGAACGGATTCTGTAAAGAAGTCTTTAAAGAGTTACCCATGGAGTTTGCCGTCGAGGCGGGCAAATTATTGGAAGTGAGCCTGGAAGGTTCAGTGGGCTAAAAAGTCCCGTCAGGAGTTAAGCTTGCTTTTGATGGCAGGGACTTAATTTTATTTTGATGTGTGGTGGTGAGTATCGGTATTCACACCACCAAAAGCACTTACAAAAAAATTTGGAACAACAATGTTAACGATTAAAAATTTACAAGCCAAAGTAGAAGAAAAAGATATCCTAAAGGGATTGAACCTGGACGTTAAGCCTGGTGAAATTCACGCCATCATGGGGCCCAATGGCGCAGGTAAGAGTACTTTGGGTAACGTTTTGTCTGGTCGTGAAGGTTACACGGTGACCGGTGGTGATGTGTCATTTAACGGCAAGGACATTTTGGAGTTGGACGCCGAAGAGCGTGCCCGTGAAGGTTTGTTTTTAGCATTTCAATACCCGGTTGAAATTCCAGGGGTAAGTAACCTTGAGTTTTTAAAGGCCTCTATGGACGCTATTCGCTTGCATCGCGGTGAAGAAGCCATGGACAGTATGACGTTTTTAAAGCTGGCTCGCGAAAAATGCAAGGCGGTTAACTTGGATCAAAATTTCTTGAAGCGTGGTGTTAACGAAGGCTTCTCCGGTGGCGAGAAAAAGCGCAACGAAATTTTGCAGATGATGATGCTGGAGCCAAAGCTGTGCATATTGGATGAAACCGATTCCGGTCTGGATATCGATGCCCTTCAGGTGGTTGCCGAGGGTGTGAACAGTCAGCGTAGTCCTGATCGCAGTTTTATTATCGTAACCCACTACCAGCGTTTGCTGGATTATATCGTGCCGGATTTTGTCCACGTGTTGGCCGACGGTAAAATTGTAAAAAGTGGTGGCAAAGAATTAGCGCTGGAGCTTGAAGAAAAAGGCTACAGCTGGATTGAAAACGGGGAGGCTTAATCGTGACTGAAGTTGCTCCTAAAATGAATAATGAACAAGACCTTGTGAAAAAAGTAAACTTTTCACAAGATGCCTTGGCGTTTGTGAAAACTCAGGCACACGATGCTGGTTTAAGTGAAGTGCGTGAATCGGGTTATGCAGCCTTTGAAAGCCTGCCTTTCCCTACTCGTAAAACGGAAGAGTGGAAATACACCTCCCTTAATGCCTTGACGCAGCAAGACTACAACCAGGCGGCACAAAATTTTGACCTGGAAGATGCCAGCGATCTGTACGCCATCGAAGATTTAGATGCTTACCGTTTTGTGTTTGTGAATGGCGTGTTTGTAGCCGAGTTGTCTGACAGTATTGCCCAGGCAGGCATTGAACTCACGGTCTTCTCTCAGGCAAATGATACCCAGCGCGATTTGATTGCTCAGCACATTGGCAACATTGCCGAGACACGCCGCAATCTGTTTACCGCATTAAATAATGCTGCGGTAGAGGAAGGGGTGTTGCTGCATGTTGCCAAAAACACTCAGTTGGATAAACCGCTGCAAATTGTCAATATTAGCAGTGCTCAGCCTACAACCTGTACCGCGTTTGCTCGTTGTTTGGTGGTGCTTGAGTCGTTGGCAGAGGCCACTGTGATCGAGCAGTTTGTCTCCACTAACGAGAGTCAAAACCTGTTGGTAAATCAAACCACAGAGATTCAAATTGGCGACGGTGCTACCTTAAACCATTACCGTTTACACACCGAAGATGAAACCAGTTTGCACTTTGGTGGTGTCTATGTGGATCTTAACCGCGACAGTCAGTTTGAAAGTTATCAAATTGCCCTGGGTGGTAAGATTAAGCGATTTGATGTGTTGGTGAATCACAATCAGCCGGGCAGTCACTGTGAAATGAAGGGTGTGTACTTACCTAAAAATGATCAGCATGTGGATATTCACAGCTACATCGAACACATAGCCGCCAATTGCACCACGGATGAAACCTATCGTGGCATCATGGCCGATCGCTCCAAAGCCGTGTTTAACGGTCGCATTCATATTCATCCTGATGCACAAAAATCACTGGCCAACTTAAGCAATAAAAACTTGTTGCTGTCTAACAAGGCGCAAATTAATACTAAGCCAGAGTTAGAGATATACGCCGATGATGTGCGCTGTGCCCATGGTGCGACAGTGGCTCAGTTGGACGATAAAGCCTGCTTTTATTTGCAGAGCCGTGGCATCTCTCGCCCGGAAGCTGAAATTATGCTGAGCTTTGCTTTTATCAATGAATTGCTGGAAAGCATTCCCCTTGAGCCATTACGCAAAAACTTGCGGCCGTTACTGGCGCAGCAGTTTAGTACGAACCAGAGTCTGACTCAGCACATTCTGGATGAAGACAGTGGTGTACATTCTGCGGAAGGTGCTTCATGAGCATAGATGTGCAAAAAATTCGTGATGATTTTCCGATATTGGATCAAATGGTTCACGACAAACCTTTAGTGTATCTGGATAACGGTGCCACTACGCAAAAGCCGTTGTCGGTAATTGATGCTCTGGAAAACTATTACCGTAAAGATAACAGCAATGTTCACCGTGGCGCCCATGCCCTAAGTGATCGTGCCACCATTGCCTTTGAAGACGCGCGTAAAACAGTACAGAATTTCTTAAACACACAGCACAGTGAAGAAATCATCTGGACCCGTGGCACCACTGAAAGCATCAATATTGTGGCGCAAAGTTTTGGTCAAATGTTTATCACTAAAGGCGATGAGATAATCGTCTCCGCCATGGAGCATCACGCCAATATTGTGCCCTGGCAAATGCTGTGTGAGCGCACCGGTGCCAAACTAAAAGTGATACCAGTAAGCGATGAAGGCGAACTGGATATGGCAGCTTTCTCTGACATGCTTAGCCCTAAGGTTAAGATGGTCAGTGTGGTGCATGTATCCAATGCATTAGGCACAGTGAATCCGGTGGCAAAAATTATTAAATTGGCCCATGACGTGGGTGCAAAGGTGTTGATAGATGGTGCGCAATCTGTGGCGCATTTTCCTGTGGATGTACAAGCACTGGATGCCGATTTTTATGTGTTCTCTGGACACAAGGTATTTGGCCCCACGGGTATAGGTTGTCTGTACGGTAAAAAAGAATTGCTCGACCAGATGCCACCGGTACAAGGGGGCGGTGAGATGATTGAACGGGTAAGTTTCGAAGGTACCACTTATCAAGGGCTGCCATTTAAGTTTGAATCGGGCACGCCAAACATTAGTGGGGCTATTGGTTTAGATGCAGCGCTTAAATATTTGATGGCACTAGACCGTACAGCCTTAAGTGAGTACGAAGATGACTTGCTTGATTATGCCCATGAGCGAGCGGCTCAGTGTGAAGGCATGCGTGTTATCGGTACCGCTAAAAATAAAGCAGGTGTATTAAGCTTTTTAATCGACGGCACTCACCCTGCAGACATTGGCATGCTGCTCGACCAGCAAGGCATTGCGGTTCGCACCGGCCATCATTGTGCTATGCCTATTATGGATCAGTTTGCGATTCCGGGAACCGCCCGCGCTTCTTTTTCTATCTACAATACGCGACAAGAAGTAGATGCCTTATTTGACGGCATAGAAAAAGTGAAGATGTTTTTATGTTAATTGTTTCTAAGGGGGTTGTGTCATGAGCGTGGTTAATTCCTTTTCACCTGGCGATGCTGCATCACAAATTAATCTGACCATGACGGACAGTGCGCTTGATTATGTACGCAAGCAACTGGGCGCCAGTAAAGATGCACAAGGTGTATTGTTAGGTGTGAAAAAAAGTGGCTGCTCGGGTTTTAAATACGACATGCAATTGGCCAAGGTTTTACAAGGCAATGAAAAAGTTATTCAAATGGCCGACGATATTACCCTGTATGTGACTAAGGACGCTTTACCGTTTGTGAATGGCACTGAAATTGATTACACCACCGAAGGGCTAAATTCCAGCATGGTGTTTAACAACCCCAACGCCAAGGATGAATGCGGTTGTGGTGAGTCATTTAACGTTTAACGTCGTTAATTCAAATTGCTCCTGAAAAATTCTAAAATACAATTTAAGTAGTTATATTATGGAAAGACGCATGGTAGTGGCGCACGAGGATTGTCCTGCGCGCCTGGTTCCGGTGGGAACCAAAATAATCATCCCTTCTGGTAGTTTTGTTACCCTCACACAAGCCTTGGGTGGCAACTATACCGTGGTCTATAACGGCAATATGGCTCGAGTGGATGGCACTGACGCCGCCGCCCTGGGTTTAGAGCCGGAAGTGCTTAGCTTCGATGCCCCCGATGGTGAGCGCATTCGAGAAAGCGATATCTGGCAGGCGTTGGAAACCATCTATGACCCAGAAATTCCAGTGAATCTGGTGGCGTTAGGTCTCATTTATACGGTGAATATTGATCAAGCGAAAAAAAGCGTGAGTATAGACATGACCCTCACCGCTCCCGGTTGCGGTATGGGGCCGGTATTGGTGAGCGATGTTAAATATCGCAGCGCCCTAGTGCCTAACGTAGAATCTGTGGCGGTGGAGTTGGTATTTGATCCCCCTTGGTCGCGGGAGATGATGAGCGAGGAAGCACAACTGGAAACCGGCATGTTTTTTTAGTAATTCATTCAGTATCCTGGGAAATTTTAAAGATTACTCAGGGTACTTTAGTGCTAAATAGGGTTCTACATCTGTCATAAATAGTCACTTCTCATTTCGTGCAATATGCGCCATAGTCTTGTCTTAACTTACATAATAAAAATAAAACGATAGTGCTAGGCTTAGCCATTATTTTTTGGTGAATTTCCGCCTGCTATAAAAAAATATAATAAATGTTCACTTACCTTAATTGGAGACCGTGATGGAAGCATCATTTTGGGATGGAAAGCGCGCGCCGGGTATCAGCGATACTCTGGATCTTAGTCAATACAATGCAGCAGTTGAAGTAATCGAGTCGGCTTTCAAAAAGTACGCCGATCGTCCTGCGTTTACCAGCATCGGTCATACCATGACCTTTAAAGATATTGATGAGCAAAGTGCCGCATTTGCTTATTACCTGCAAAATCACACCAATCTAAAGCCAGGCGATACCATCGCCATTCAAATGCCCAACATCTTGCAGTATCCCATTGCCATGTACGGTGCGCTACGTGCGGGTCTTCGGGTGACCAATACCAATCCTTTGTATACTGAACGTGAAATGTTGCACCAATTCAACGATTCTGGTGCCAAGGCTTTGGTTTGCATGAACGTATTTGCCCGCTCTGTGCAAAACGTAGTTGAAAATACCGGCATCGAAACCGTTATTGTCACCAGCCTGGCCGACATGTTGCCTGGCGCCAAGCGCGTATTGATTAACGCCGCTGCCAAATATATTAAGAAAATGGTGCCTGCATATTCATTGCCGGATGCGGTTTCGTTCCGCAAGGCGCTTAAGTTGGGTCAGGGCAAAGCCTTTGCAGCCAACTATATGCCTAACCCTGAAGATACTATCGTTCTGCAATACACAGGTGGCACTACGGGTGTGGCCAAGGGCGCTGAACTGACGAACCGCAACCTAGTTGCCAACATGCTGCAATCTAAGTTGGCCATGTTGCAGGTGGATGAGCAGGGTCAGCCACTAAAGGGCACTGAACAGGCTATCGTGGTGGCGCCGTTGCCGCTTTATCACATTTATGCGTTTACCGTGCACTTGATGGCCTTGTTTGAACAAGGGGATCACAGCATATTGATCGCCAACCCAAGAGACACAGAAACCTTCATTAAATTCATG
>Ga0209290_1001595_pt1 | contig 10284 bp, 7 predicted proteins | sample EN1Hudsemesocosm_2_FD_184632 | JGI IMG/M metagenome (GOLD analysis project Ga0209290, IMG submission 184632) | Methane-oxidizing microbial communities from mesocosms in the Hudson Canyon - EN10B Hudson Canyon (SPAdes) (version 2) | ecosystem: Environmental > Aquatic > Marine > Cold seeps | place... | reverse complement strand
ATAATAAGCCATAGGCTGTGCTGCCAAATAACGAAATACTCCCCAGACGATAGACACAATGATGAGTGTCAAAACGATAGAAAATAGGAAAGTTCGCGTGAAAGCTGTATCTAAACTAGGCTTCACCGTCACCCCCTTCATCGGGAATAAAGGTATAACCCGTTCCCCATACTGTTTGAATATAACGAGGCTTAGACGGGTCATTCTCAATTATTTTTCTAAGCCGAGAAATTTGAATATCTACCGAGCGTTCAAAAGCTGCATGATCTCTTCCCTTAGTCAGGCTTATCAACTGGTCGCGATTTAAGGTTACTTTAGGGTATTTCACCATCACTGCAAGCAAAGCAAACTCACTTGTGGATATATACAAGTTATCGTCTTTTTTGAACAACTGACGCGTTGAAAGATTTAGTGAGAAAGGGCCAAAGTAGTAGACTTGGCTTTCTTCTGCAATGGGCGCACCGGATATCCTGGACCCTGTTCGCCTTAGTATTGCTTTAATTCGGGCCACCAACTCTCGAGGATTACATGGCTTTGCCAAGTAATCATCAGCTCCAATTTCTAAGCCGATAATACGGTCCAAATCATCCCCCTTTGCAGTCAGAATCAGAATCGGTACATCATTTTTTTGCCCCCTAAGATCGCGACAGAGTGTAAGGCCATCTTCTCCAGGTAGCATAATATCAAGCACGATTAGGTCGATGTGGGTACGCACAAGTATTTTTGCCATTTGCACGCCGTCTTCTGCGCCTAGCGCATCGAAACCATGCTCTCGGATATGGCGCTCTAATAATGATCTAAGCTTCTCGTCATCTTCCACTATTAGGATGCGCTGGGGAATGTTATCCATGGGACACCTGCTTAATCTTCTTATCATTCTGATAACCGGTGCTCACCACCTTTTGAAAGTTCTGGCTATCGTGCGGACGTATTTTATTCACCTCGACTAGCGAATTAGTAGCACGTTTGCTGAAATATTTGTATCAATTTATTTCCAATAAGGCTGTTGAAATATCTTGTTACACTTTGTCAAAAATAGGAAGCAACTACACTCGGCGCACTTGCTAACCTAGTCACGCCTTGATTGTCTTTATTCAATCAATGCACTTTACACGATTTTGGAGCCCTATTTACAGTGAGTTGGTGGTTGGGGCGCTACAAGGAAAAGAATGGACAGTAGTAGATAATGGAGAAATTTCAAAAACAACAATAGATAACTAATTCACCTTCGCATCAAGCGGAGGATGAAGAAATTAGGAGATAAACATGAATAATTCCAAAAAATTACTGCAATTTAAAAAGGGGTGTAAATTGATCCAACCTCTTATTGCAATTTCTCTTGTATTCTTTATTAGCTTTCCCAGCTATGCCCAAGACCCGGTATTTCCGGTTCCGGAGTGGCAAACTGACTTGCCTGACAATCATAATTTTGATCCAACGCTCCTCCAAAATGTTTCGACTTATGCGGAGTCAATCAATTCAGACAGCCTGATCGTTATCCATGACGGATATATTATCTGGGAAGAATATTGGAATGGTCTAGGCCAGACATCACCTCAAAAGAATGTATGGTCTGTGACTAAGTCATTTACTTCCATACTCGTAGGGATAGCTCAGGACATGGGGTATCTGAGTATTGATGACAAGGCCTCTGATTATATTTCGGAGTGGCAAAGTAACTCAAGTGAGCCTGTGACAATTAAGCAGCTATTAGCGCAGGATTCCGGCAGGCGATTTAGTCAATTTTCGGACAACTGGCACTTTAGAAAAGAGAATTCCATCGGAAAAAGTGACATGACGGGATACGCAATTGGCCGTGGCCAACAGCACACACCGGGTACAGTATGGAGATACAATAATCTGGCTATTCAGAATCTAGATCGTGTACTCAGTATGGCCACAGGACAGGAAACTGCCGACTTTGCTGCTACAGCTCTGATTGAGCCTCTTGGCATGAACAATACGACGGTGTTTACCGATAATAAGGGGCAAATGATTATGCCCTCACATTTGCGCACTGTAGCAAGAGATATGGCACGGATTGGGTATTTGTTTCTCAACGACGGTAACTGGGACGGGCAACAGATTCTACCGCAGAGCTACGTGACTGAGGCAATATCTCCGGGATCAGCCCTTAATGATGCCTACGGTTACCTATGGTGGATTAATACCGGGGCAAACGATACCTGGCGTCACCCAGCTATTAGCAATAATGCCGAACAAACAGGTATCATTTTTCCTGATGCCCCATCCGATCTTTATGCAGCGTCAGGAAACAACGGCCAAGTAGTGATTGTTTCCCCTTCCGAAAATCTAATCATCGTGAGACAGGGCCATGAGAAAATTGACGGGCCAGAAATTATCAACAGTATGTACAGAGAAACTTCTGCTGCAATGTACTAATTAGACTTATTCTATAAGTGTCATAAGAGCCATCATTTCATCTCTTTGAAATAATGGCTCTTCCTTCATCTGGAGGCTCTAATCCGAATCGCACTGAGTTAAGCGTCCTTTACAAGGCATATATTCCTATGCAAAACCCATGAGGTCTGCTCTTGTAATTTGCTAAATGACACCTCAATGATAATTACAGGGGCTGCCCCGCGAGTTCTTTTCAACAAAACGGAAGAATAAGGTAAAAAGACAAAACATTTGGGATATGAGCTATCCTTATATGGTACTCAAGAACCAAATAGTCCTAAATAAGAGGACCTTCTGATGACCGTCAATGGCTATAAGTTATTCGTTCTGTTTCTCTTCGCAATCAGTATAGTTTCAAATTGCCAGGCTGAGAACGAAACCATTACGATAGGCTCTCCAGTATCTATTGAGAGAATCAAAACTCATGACTCTTTTTACCCTTTAATAACTAGAGCGTACAGGGAGGAAGGGCTTGTATTAGATATTATTCAAATCCCCGCGAAACGCTCACTCGTCATGAGTAATAACGGAACACTAGATGGAGAATATCTCCGCTATGAAATCACAGCCAAGCAGTATAAAAACCTAGTAAAAATACCAGTACCAGTGAAAACTCTAAAAATATACGCATATTCCCTACGAGCTGATATTAACGTCGAAGAAATTCACGGTACGACCCGCTTTACCATTGGATTTCTTCGTGGCATCGAATTTTTGGAAAAATATTTTCAAAAACACGATACTTTAATCGTCAATACTTTTAAGCAACTACATAAAATCTTGATCAATAAACGTGTGGATGTTGTACTGGTGCCTGGTAATAAATTCCATACCAAGATACCTGAAATAAAGATATACAGGTTAGAACCGAAGTTATTCCACCAGACGGCTTACCATTATTTGCACAAAAAACATCAACTTCATATCCCCAATTTGACGAAGCGTTTCAAACTTTTGATGAACGATAAAGGTAGTTTGAAGTGATAAATTTGTAATCCCCTTTTGTTTAATGCAAAGTAGCTTTATCACCGTGATTTGTTTATTTTTAGACCAAATAATTAAGCATACATTTATCTGGTTAATAGTTTTGAGGGTTCAATGCCCCTTCCGCAAGATACCGACCCGGTTGGTAATTACTACTTTTGCAATATCTGGGCGTTAAAAGAGTTAGTGAAAAACTTAGAAAAAGCTGGGTCAAAGAGTCCGTTTAGATCGGATGGCTGAAGGGAGAATAACCATTTTTATATCTGTCCCAAAGTTCAGATACTTGCTCGGGCATATGGTTAAGATGCTTCCCCATAAAGTAACACTCCTACTCTTATTAAATAAAAATAGCGTGTTACAGCGTCTATTTGAAATCACAATCCTTAGTCTGCATTCACACAACTAACTAGAACACGATGATCAGGCCAGCCTCATAGTGCCATTAGCTGACATCATGTCACTAAGGATCTACCTTGAATCTATTCAGCTTTGGTAACATCAAATAACGTTATTTTGATGACTTCTTTGACGCGAATAGAAGACTTTATTTTATTGTGATCAAACGACAAGAACGTCTACTTAGCCGTCAATTAATACCTATCAAGAAGAAGTTCAAATTCGCACTTTTCCGCTGATAATCTTTCCATATTTGTCAGCTATTGACTGATGTTTTTATCCACTGCTGAGCCGACCCGATTATTACTTTAGATTAGAATACAATAGCAGTTGTCGAGCGCGTGGACATTTCTGACTCAAGCGCTCAAGCATATCTAATTAGTCTTTTCAATCACCACCAGTTCATCCTCTTCTTTGACGCGATACAGTAAACAATAAAGAGTCGGTACAACAAGCATTGTCAATATTGTACCAAAGGCTAAGCCGAACATAATCGCCGCAGACATAGATACCCAAAACACATCTTGTAATAGTGGAATGACGCCTAGTACCGTCGTACCTGCCGCTAACAATACTGGGCGTAGGCGTGAAACAGTGGCATCCACTACGGCTTGAAAACGCGTTTTTCCAGACTTAATCTCTAGTTCGACTTGGTCAAGCAAGACAATCGCATTTTTAATCATCATGCCGGATAAACTCATGGCGCCGAGCAAAGCCATAAAACCAAAGGCTGCATCCATAACAAGTAAACCAAGCGTAATGCCAATAACAGCAAAAGGGATGGTTAGCAGAATAATCAATGGAGGCCGAAATGCGTTAAATAGCAAGACAAGTACGAACACCATCACGGCAATGGTAGGAATAACGCCAGGAATCAAACTTTGCTGCGCGGTTACCGTACTATCGAATTCTCCATCCCAAACTAATTGCCAACCAGATGGTAATTTAATCGCATTGAAATCTTTTTGAATCTCTTGATATAAGGTCGGAAAAGTCACACCGTTTGGGCTGGCCTGTACGGCTATCGAGCGCCGACGATCCCAACGCACGATGGCGTAGTCTTCAAAGCCCAAGGTCAGGTCTTCGACAAGTTGCCCTAAAGGGACACTCTTACTTGTAGCTTGAGAAAATACCGGTACAAAGGTTAGATCTGTCGCCTTCTGACGCTCAGATTCAACACTTCTCAACACAATCGGAAATAAATCATCGCGCTCACGATACAAACCTACCTGCGCACCATCGTGTGCAATTCGGCTGGCCAATGCCACGTCATTTCGCGTCAAGTTAGACCATCGTCCTTTGGACTGGTCATATAGGCTCTCAATAACTTTCGTTGGCTGCTGCATATCAGTTCGCACATCTTTTGCTAGTGGCGTTTTTTTCAGGATCGCCATGGCTTGATCTGCAATTCGCGTCAGTTCTTCCGTTGCCGTGTCTGCCGTACCAACGAAGCGGGCTTCAAATTTCCATGCATCTGATGGACCAACACCGTATTTACGCGTACGAGTCGGTACATTAGGTAACTGCTGTTCCATCCACTGTTCAAGTTCTGCACTCAAGCCATCAACATCATGCCAGTCCTTAAGGTTCACAACGAGCTGGCCATAGTTAGATTGCGGTGGTTCACTATCTACAGGTAGGTAAAAGCGCGGCGGCCCCATTCCGACAAACGCACTCACTGAATCAACACGCTCATCAGAGAGTATATGTTGTTCAATTAATTTCATATCTGTAGAGGTGGTTTGAATATTGGTTCCCGATGGCTGCCAAATATCTATCATAAACTGTGAGCGAGAAGAGTCTGGAAAAAACATCTGTTTAACATGTTGGAAGCCAAAGAGTGACACGACTAACAATACAATCATCCCCACCAGAAAAGCATAACGTGCTTTCAGAACTCCCAACAAGAGACTGCGAAAACGACTCAGAAATACGCCTTCTTTGAGCTCGTTGGAATTAGCTTCAACCTTTAACAGATCCATACACTGTAGAGGAGTAATAGTGATTGCTATTATCCAGCTAATCGATAATGACAAACCAACGACAACAAATAGGGTTCGACAGTATTCACCTGCGTTGGCGGAGGATGCGAATATTGGGTAAAAAGCCATCACAGCAACCACTGTTGCTCCTAGCAAAGGCCATGCAGGTAAGGTAGCGCTTTCAATGGCTGCTTGATGTTTGTTCATACCTCGACGTAAACGTTCATACATTCCATCGGCGACAACAATGGCATTATCTACCATCATACCTAAGGCTATCACCAAGGCTCCTAACGACATTCTTTGCAAATCTATTTGAAAAATAGCCATCACTAAAAAGGTTGCCAAGATTGTTAAGACTAAACTAGTGCCAATGATAACGCCCATACGCCAACCCATTGGCACGGTCAGTACCAACAGGACAATAGCCACCGCTTCCAGTAGGTTCAGCATAAAACCATCAATTGACGATTCCACTAGCTCTGACTGCCAAGCGACTTTGTCAACCTGCATACCTATCGGGATTGCCTGATTTAGCCGTGCTAGTTCAGCCTCAATCATTTGACCGGTGTTGACGACGTTACTTCCTGGCTGGGCAGCAATCGCGATACCAATGGCGGGTTGACCATTAAAACGCATCTGCGCTACAGCGGGTTCCTGGTAGCCGACACGTACGGTGGCAATATCACGTACTTGAATCAGTGAGTCATGTCCTGGTTGCCCAGAAATAACCAGCTCGCCAATATCTTCTGGCCGCTTAAAAGTGCCCGAAGTTTGAACGCGCAAGCGTTCACGGCCATGGTCAACATATCCTGCATCAACGACTGCATTCTGTTGTTCCAAGGTGCGTACAAAATCGGCGTAACTAACACCGCGATCTTTTCTGGCTTGCTCTGAAATATCCAAATAGATTACTTTGGGTTGTACCCCCCAAAGTTCAACTCTGGAGACACCAGCAACCAAGGAGAGATTTTTCTTCAAGGACTCCGCTACCCTTTCCAGAGATTGGTAATCAAAATCAGTGGCAGACAAAGCAAGTACGAAACCATATACAAAACCAAAGTCATCACCAATGATCGGTTTAGATGCGCCTGGAGGCAAGGCAGGCTGAATATCTTGTACTTTTTTGCGCATCTCATCCCACACTTGAGGCAAGCGATCCGACCAATACTCTTCTTTGATATCGGCTCGAATCATTGACTCACCGGCACGAGACACAGAATAAAGGTGGTTAAGCTGGGGCATCTCCTGTAATGCCTGCTCAATCAGGTCAGTGACTTCTTCTTCAACCTCCGCCGCGCTTGCCCCAGGATAAGCGGTTTGAATAACGGCCGATTTGATAGAGAATTCAGGATCTTCAAGTTGTCCAAGTTTAAAAAATGCGGCAATACCTGCAATGCAAATCAAGAATACCGCGAAATAACTTACCTTGTTATTTTCTATCGCCCAAGCTGTCAGGTTCATAAGCTCGCTTCCTGTGCCATTGGTTTAACACGCTGACCCGCCTCAAGCTGATAAACACCTGCAGTTACAATAAGGTCGCCCTGCTCTAACTCCCCCGTCACAAAAACACCATCGTGTCGTAATGAGTTCGTTTTCACTGAGACTTTATTCACGTTGCCGGTTTGCGTATCATAACGCCAAATAAATTCCTGGGATTGAGCATCTCTGGCCACAGCGTTCACAGGCACTAAAAGTTCGCCATTATTGTTTTTGAGCAACCTTGAACCTGTTGCCCTGCCTGACATGCCAGGAAAAATTTGCAAGTTAGCGGGTTGTGGAATATCTAGTGTAACGGGGTAAGTTCCGGTTACCGGGTCAGCTTCAGCTGAACGTTCTTTTATTTGAGCAGGAAGCGGAGTACTTGGAAAAGCGTCAAAGCGAACTTCAATACCTCCCACATCATAGGCTGAAGAAATTAGATGTTCTGGAAGGTCAACTGTCATTTCTATACGAGAAATATCAACGATTCTGACCACAGCTTGTGCTGCCGCTATACCTTCATAGTTTTCAACATAGGTTTTTGACACCTCACCTGAAAAAGGTGCCCGTAAAGTGGTGTATCGGAGTTTGTCTCCTGCCATATCCAATTCCGCTTTGGCCGCCAACACTTGAGCCTGTGTTGACTTCAAATTGCGTAAGCGTAGATCCAGTTCTTTTTTACTGATGAGTTGTTTGTTTCGGTGATGGATATCCTGAGCACGCTGATATTCACGTTTTTGGTAGGTTAACTCAGATTCTACTTGAACCATTCTTGCGTTAGCCAAAGCAAGTGTATTTTCATAAGTTTCTGGATCGATCGCGGCGATGACTTGCCCGGCAATAAGCGAATCGCCGACAGAAACGTAGAAACCCAGAAGTGATCCTGGAACTCTAAACGCTAAATCAATTTCCTGAACGGCCTTTGCTCTACCAGAAAACTCACGTGTTTCATGACGTTCCTCTTTTATCTTATATAAGGAAACAGGCCTGATAATTTCCTTATCTTGAGGTTCAGTGTTAACGACAATGTAAAACTGACCCACTAACGACAATTTAAAATTGACCCACCTGAGGCAAAATAGCCGCTGAACTTCGATATGAATAAGGCGGTGTGAATGTTGACTCAGGAGAGACTAGTGGAAATACATGTTTTACACCGACAAGGCATGAGTATTCGTAAAATTGCCCGAGAGCTAAATGTATCTCGTAATACCGTGCGCCATTACTTGCGTAACCTAGCAAACAAACCTAAGTACCAAGACCGCCCTGTCAGGCAATCCATATTGGAACCTTATAAACCCTATATTCACGATAGAATTGAAGCGGCTAAGCCTTATTGGATTCCTGCGACGGTGATGCTGCAAGAAATCAAAGTATTAGGATATGAAGGCGGGATTGGTATTCTGAAGGTTTATATTCGCCAGTTTAAAGATACACAAGATGACCCGGTGGTGCGTTTCGAAACGCTACCAGGCCAGCAACTACAAGTTGATTTCACCACGATTGTTCGTGGGCGAAGTAAACTTAAAGCCTTTGTCGCGACACTAGGATATAGCCGCGCTAGTTATGTTCGTTTTAGTTATTCAGAGAAACAGCATGATTGGTTGGACGGCATTGAAGAAGCGCTAAATTACTTTGGCGGAGTACCTAAGGAAATCCTGTTCGATAACGCTAAGTGCATTATGATTGAGCGTGATGCCTTCGGTGAAGGTCAGCATCGATGGAATGCTAAATTATTAGAGCTAGCCAAAGACTATGGGTTTATACCCAAGGCATGTAGACCCTACCGTGCAAAAACCAAAGGAAAAGTGGAGCGATTTAACCGTTACCTCAAAGAAAGCTTCATGACACCATTAGCTGCAACGTTAAAACAAGCAGATTTACGCTTAGACGTGTCGGTAGCTAACGCTCGAATTGGTCCTTGGCTGGAAGATGTAGCCCATCAACGCATTCATGGCACTACCGCTCAGCGTCCCCAAGTATTGCTCGATGAAGAGCGCTTTGAGTTAATGCCGCTACCACAAAAAGAAACTGCGACGCAGTATAGACCGTCGATAAACTCATACCCGGCAATGCCGATTGAAAGTATCCAGCACCCACTCTCGATCTATGATCAGTTACTGGGGGCACCGCTATGAATTTGCAGATGGATAGAATTAAACAAGCTTGTGACATGCTCAAGTTAAATTCGATCGGCGTGGAATGGTCGGCTATCGCCGATCAATCTACTTCAGATGAGACATCATTAGCCGACTTTCTTGAGCAGCTTCTGCAAGTTGAATTAGATGCCAGAATGCAACGCACCCGTGAAACGTTACTGAAGTTCGCTGGCTTGCCTGCTATTAAACGCTTCGAAGACTATGACTTTAAGTTCGCCACTGGCGCACCGAGAAAGCAGCTACTTGAACTGACCAGCTTGGCGTTCATCGAGCGTGCTGAGAATATAGTGCTGCTAGGGCCGAGTGGAGTAGGTAAGAGTCACATTGCCATCAGCCTAGCTTATAAAGCGACAATGAACGGTATTAAAACACGCTTTATTACTGCGGCAGACTTAATGCTTCAGCTCTCCACGGCAAAGAAACAAGAGCGACTAGAGAGCTACCTTAAGCGCAGTATATTAGCCCCGAAACTTCTCATTATTGATGAAATAGGATATCTGCCATTCGGACGAGAAGAAGCCAATTTATTTTTTAATGTCATCGCCAAACGCTACGAACAGGGCAGCGTTATTGTGACCAGTAACTTGCCCTTCTCGCAATGGTCAACAGCCTTTGCAGACGATCAAACATTAACAGCAGCCTTACTCGATCGACTGCTACACCACGCCCATATTGCACAAATATCTGGAGAAAGTTATCGATTAAAAGGAAAGAAAGCAGCGGGTATTGTTCCAGTATCAGCTCAAAGTAAGGCTTAAGAAAGTAACGAAATATCGCTAAGGGTGGGTCAGTTTTAGATTGTCGTTTTACCGCCAAAGTGGGTCAAAATTCGATTGCCGTTGACAGTTAGTCTGACTTTA
>Ga0209290_1001593_pt1 | contig 10300 bp, 9 predicted proteins | sample EN1Hudsemesocosm_2_FD_184632 | JGI IMG/M metagenome (GOLD analysis project Ga0209290, IMG submission 184632) | Methane-oxidizing microbial communities from mesocosms in the Hudson Canyon - EN10B Hudson Canyon (SPAdes) (version 2) | ecosystem: Environmental > Aquatic > Marine > Cold seeps | place... | reverse complement strand
CACTTGAGCGGGAATCCATTCACTTTAGCTGCCTCAATCGAACTACTATGGATACCGGCTCAATACACAACCGGTATGACAAAAAAAACACTAGATAGTTAAACCACCATCAACCACGATACACTCACCTGTGGTGTAAGTGCTCGCATCAGACACCAAATACAAAACAGTGCCCGCCATTTCGTCAGGCTCAGCATGTCGGTGCATCGGTATCATTTGCATGGCCGCTTTATGCATCTGTTCATTGCTAAATAATGCGCCTGCAAATTTAGTTCTAGTTAAACCTGGCAACAAGGCATTACAACGAATCCCCATCGGTGCACACTCTTTAGCAAATGCTTTCGTCATATTGATGACGGCAGCCTTGGTGATTGAATAAATACCTTGCATCATACCCGGCTGCAAACCATTCACCGATGCTGTATTGACGATCGCACCACCGCCATTTTTCTTCATCAACTTGCCAGCTTCAACCGACATAAAGAAATAACCACGTATATTTACATCTACAGTTTTGTCATAAGCCGCTAGGTCAGTATCCAGGATATGTCCAAAGTAGGGATTTGTTGCGGCATTATTCACCAGAATATCTAACTTGCCATGCTTATCAGCAATCACCTCAAACGTCTGCTTAATTTGATCCATATCGCCCACATGACAGGCTAGCGCTTCAGCAGAACCACCCGCTTCGGTAATTGCGTCAGCCACCTTTTGACAGTCATCAACTTTTCGACTCGAGACAATGACATGTGCACCCTGCTCTGCCAACAACTTCGCGATTGACTCACCAATCCCTCTGCTAGCGCCTGTGACCAATGCTGTTTTACCTGTTAAATCGAATAAATTTGTTGTCATTCTCTTTTACCTGTTAATTCAGTAATGGTGCGCACGGCGCACCCTATAAATGGTTTATCTCATATAAGGTGCGCCTTGCGCACAGAATATGCTTATTTCAATAGTGCATCAGGCACGACAACGACCTTTCCCTTCACTTTTCTTTCAAATACTTTCGCCAATGCAGCCGTGGTTTTTGACAGCGCAAAAACCTCATCTGTCACCACACTCACTTTCGCTTCTTTGTACCAGCCAAATAATTCCTGCATATTTTGCAAAAACGGCATAGGTTCGTGCATCACGAAACTGCCCCAGAATACGCCAATCACACTGTATTCTTTCACTAACGCCAAGTTCACCGGAAGACTAGGAATTGTTCCTGAAGCAAAGCCAATGACAAGCAAGCGACCATTTCGAGCCATCGCGCGTGAGCAGGCATCAAAAGCATCACCACCCACTGGGTCATACACGACATTTGCCCCTTTTCCGCCAGTCAGTTCTTTAATCGTGCTCTTAAGGTCAGACTCTGAATTATTAACCAAGTCATCGGCGCCATTCGCCTTCGCAATGGCCAATTTTTCAGCTGAAGAACATACAGCAATGACACGTGCGCCCATGGCCTTACCAATTTGCACTGCCGCTAAGCCAGTTCCACCGGCTGCACCTAATACCACTAGCGTTTCACCTTTTTTCAAACGAGCACGCTGCTTTAAGGCATGATGTGCGGTACCGTGTGCACACATGATATTAGCCGCATCGACATCTGACATTTCACCTGGAATAGGCATCACTAACTTGGCATTCACGATCGCCTGTTCAGCAAAACCACCATAAGATTGGCTAGTACAAATTAGACGCTGACCCACTTTAAGGTGCTTAACGCCTTCGCCTAAAGTTTCAACCTCACCACAGAACTCCATGCCAGGAATAAAAGGACGTTCAGGTTTAACCTGATACAAGCCTTGCACTAATAAGCCATCTGGAAAGTTAACCCCGGCAGCTTTGACATTCACTCTAACCTCGCCTTTACCCGGCACTGGCGTGTCGATTTCTTTGTAGACCAAAGCATCTATTGGTCCAAATTCTTCACATACAATTGCTTTCATGATTTATTCTCTTCTTTGTGACTCTCTTCTTTAATAACGGCTAAAGCGCCCATCGCCAGCAACGGCACATATGCACCCACCTTACTGGCTTGCTTGTTAGATGCATTACCTTCTTGCGCACGTTTTGCAACACCTTGTGCTATCGCGCCCAGCCGAAAGAAGCTAAAAGCCAGATAAAATGCCCAGTGCTCAATCTTCTCTATTCCCATACGTTTACAATACTGCGCAACATATTCTTTTTCACTTGGAATCCCCAGCGCAGTCCTATCGAGCCCTGCCAAACCACTCATCTGACCTGGCTTTTTTTGGCTACCACTAGCAGGCATTCTCAGCTGCATACATTGATAAGCCAAATCAGCATAAGGATGACCCAAAGTTGACAGTTCCCAATCTAATACAGCCAAAATTTCTGAGCTCTCAGGGGAAAAAACGATGTTGTCTAAACGGTAGTCGCCATGAACGAGCGATATTCGGCCATCATCCTCTGGCATATTTTTTTCCAGCCATTCAATTAACTGGTCCATGGCTGGAATCGGGTTAATCTCAGAGGCTTTATATTGCTTACTCCAACGAGAAAGCTGTCTTTCAAAATAGTTTCCAGACTTACCATAATCACTTAAACCGACGGCTTCCAGATCCACGCTATGTATGGCTGCTAAAACACGACTCATCTGACCGTAAGCCTGAGTGCGCGCTTCGTTATTATCTAACTCAGGTAAGGCGGCATCCCAAAAGATACGCCCTTCGCATAACTCCATGACATAAAACATCGAACCAATGACATCTCGGTCTTCACATAAATGAAAGACTTTAGGTACGGGTACATCGGTATTCGCTAAGGCATTGTACACCCTATATTCTCGATCTACCGCATGCGCGGACTTAAGCAATTTTCCCGAAGGTTGGCGTCTTAAGACGTAAGGCCCGGAAGCGGCTTCGATCCTAAAGGTTGGATTCGACTGTCCACCTTCAAATTTAACAGCCTTAAGGGGGCCTTCAAAGCCATCAATATTTTTTGATAAGTAATCCGCCAGATTAGCTTCGTCCAAGGCTTCAACTTGTTTAGTCATCTTAGTATCCTAATTTAGAATCAAAGGGTATATACATAACCCTCATTAAACTAATTTTATAGGGTGCGCCGTGCGCACCGATGAAATCTAGCTCCGAGTTTTGGTGCGCATGGCACACCCTATATAAATCAAAAGAGAAAACTCGATTAGTTGCTATTTATTTGTGACCTTTAACGTCGCAAATTCATTAAGTGCTTGGCGGAGTATCCTGCTGCCACGCCACGCCCTAATTGCATCATATGTACTTGATCAGGCCCATCCGCCAAACGTATAGTGCGCGCCATTTGATAAGCTTGCGCTAAGAAGTAATCCTGACTTAAACCTGCCGCGCCGTGTATCTGTATTGAGCGGTCTATGACGGTGCATGCCATTTGGGGGGCAATAATTTTAATCATGGCGATCAAATCTTTTGCGCCTTTATTGCCTAAGCGGTCCATTTGATCCGCGGCTTTTAGGGTTAGCAAACGCGCCTGCTCAATTTCACAATAAGACTTTGCAATATCTTCACGTACTGAACCTTGTTTACTCAAAGGTTTTCCAAACGCGATGCGCTGCTCTGCACGAACAGACATCATTTCTAAGGCACGCTGTGCTGCGCCTACTAAGCGCATACAATGATGTATTCGACCCGGCCCTAAACGCCCTTGCGCTATTTCAAAACCGCGGCCTTCGCCGAGTATTATGTTTTCAGCTGGTACACGCACATTTTCAAAGGTAATTTCCGCATGCCCTTCTGGCGCATCATCATTACCAAATACTTTCATCGGTCTAACGATAGTCACGCCAGGCGTATTAGTTGGCACTAATATTTGAGACTGCTGAAGATGTCGGTTTTCGTTATTTGGGTCGGTTTTACCCATTACGATAAGAATTTTACAGCGAGGATCACACCCACCCGAGATATACCACTTACGACCATTAATCACGTAATCATCACCATCACGCACAATACTGGTTTCAATATTTGTGGCATCGCTGGAAGCGACATCCGGCTCAGTCATCGCAAAGGCCGATCTAATCTCACCCGCCAGTAAAGGTTTTAGCCACTGCTCTTTTTGCGCGTCAGAACCATAGCGTACTAACACCTCCATATTGCCAGTATCCGGTGCACTACAGTTAAATATTTCTGAGGCAAAACGCGTTTTACCCATCACCTCTGCCAAGGGTGCGTACTCTAGGTTCGACAAGCCAAAACCGTCTTCACTTTCGGGTAAGAATAGGTTCCATAAACCTTCTGACTTAGCCAAGGCTTTAAGCTCTTCAATCTGAGGAGGAATAGCCCAGCGGTTTTCACCGTTTTCTATTGTCTCATTCAAGGCCTGTTCAATTGGGTAAAGATGGGTAGCTAGAAAGGTATCTACCTTTTGCAAGAGGTCTTTAACTTTTTGCGTGTATTCAAAGTTCATAACTTTATCCTGTGCGAGTAGCTAAGGTTCTACGGTATGCAGTGATTATAATCAGACCGCCAAGTATCATTGAAGTTTATTTTAATTATTGAACTTAATAGATTTCAGTAATAGTATGTTGTTTTTATTTTGGGCTTAAGATCATGCAACTCAGCAAAATTGACCTTAACTTATTTATTGTTTTTGATGTTATCTACCGTGAACGCAACCTGACCAAGGCAGCCGAATCATTACATATCACCCAACCAGCGGTGAGCAATTCTTTAAGCCGCTTACGCGCAGCTTTTGACGACCGTTTATTTGTACGTCAGTCAGGTAACATGGTACCCACCCCGCTGGCTGAAAATATTATTGATCGTGTTCGTGCCGCTTTAGCGCACCTAGAAAGCAGCGTCACAGAGCATGATGACTTTACGCCTTCCACTTCAAATAAGAAATTCTTATTTGCGATGAACGATACCTCGGAATCCTATCTACTACCGCTGTTAATGTCTTACCTGCAAGAGAATGCGCCCAAGATGTCAGTTGAAAGCTATGCGGTACCGCGCCATGAACTCGCCCGCGAGTTTGCCGCTGGGCAACTTGATTTTGCCCTGGACGTACCGCTAGTGAATGAGCCACAACTGACCAATGAGTCCTTAACTCAGGACCGTTTTGTCTGTGTTGCCAGACACAATCACCCTAAGTTAGGCAATAGTTTAAGCCTGGAACAATATCTCGAGTTACCGCACATTCATATTTCAAGCCGTAGAAAAGGCCAAGGTTATATTGATTTACACCTGAACAGAATGGGCTTACATCGCAATATTCTATTGAGAGTTCAGCATTCTCGTGCTGCCCCCCCGATTGCGGCCCGCACAGATATGCTTTTAACGATCCCCGAGACGTTAGCAAAAGAGCACGATTTACAAATATTCGATCTTCCTTTTGAGCTGCCCAGTTTAGACTGGCACCTCTACTGGCCCACAAATTACAGCCAAGATAAAGCACATAGGTGGATGAGACAGGTAATTTTTGATATTTTCAATGAAGCTAATTCCAGGCAAAACGACAACGCTCAAGCAAAAAACTATAATCAAAATTTTAAATAAGGATATCTAAGTGAACGAAGTTAATTTCAAACGCGGAATAATTGCATCTACCGTTATTTTCTTGTTGGTCTTTTTGTTCTACAGCCTGCCTTACGCTATAGAATTAGATGATTTCATTCAGGTTTCTCTAGCGGGATTTGTTAACCCGATTAGTTCTGGCTGGGCCACCGACGTTATCGCCTTCTGGTTTATTATGAGCTTTTGGATTTTCTTTGAAGCCAAACAATACCAAGTAAAATGGGGTTGGATTTGCTTACCGCTCGGCATCGTTCCGGGTGTCGCATTTGGGTTCTGCCTTTATCTTATTATTCGTCATAAGCAAGTTGTCGTCACAGCGAAGCAAACATCAACGGTGAGCAAATAATGAAAAGGGTTTATTCCCACGACAACCCTTTTTTAGTTTTCAATATTCGTAATATTCTCGAAAACAATGGCGTTCGCTGTGAAATCAAAAACGACATCATGTCGTCCGCCGCTGGCGAAGCGCCACCCATTGAAGTGTGGCCTGAGGTTTGGGTCATCAGAGAAAGTGACTATCAGCGAGCCGATCAATTAATTGAAGAAGCGATTCATGGCGACCCCAAAGCGACATCATGGTTTTGCCAAAACTGTAGCGAAACTAACGCCCCCGCTTTTGAGCTATGCTGGAAGTGTGGAGAAGAGCGTCCTTAATGCTCAAGCCCAATGCTCAAGCCCTCACCCATCATTCTTACGATGAATACCGAACATAAACACCATAAACCAGATTGATTATTAACTTTTGATCCTGAATCACGTATTATATGTGCGCGTGAAATGAGCGTGGTCTACACTTGTTGTTTAAATTGACCAGCCACTTTTCCAGACATACTAAATGTTTGAATTCATTCAAATGAGTCCAAACAAAAACGGTTCGAAATAGCTTTTTATAAATAAACTGTTATTAAAAGCAGGGTTTTATAAAGAAAGGGAAAGACAAGCAAAGCAGGCATAACATATGACTTTGCAAATAACGATTAGAACCGTCAACCATTGAAGAATGGACACCAGCAGATGATGAAGAACATCTAATCAACCTGCTGGAAAGCCGCGTACTATAGACGTGTGTACTACAGACGTGTACTACAGGCGCGGATGAAGCTGCTTGCGATCAAATTTAGAGCGTAAAGCAGTTTTTTGATAATTATTACTAAAACATTGAGTGAGAGATTCGTATGAGTTTGTATTCAGAATACCTAGAAGAAATTGCGGTTCGTAAAAAGGACCTAGGATTAAACCCGCAACCTATTGATGGCGAAGCGCTGTTAGCTGAGATCATCGCTCAGATTAAAGATACTGGAAATGAGCACCGTGAAGCTTCTCTAAACTTCTTCATCTACAATACTCTACCAGGTACTACTAGCGCTGCAGGTGTTAAAGCTGCATTCCTGAAAGAAATAATTCTTGGTCAAGAGACTGTTGCGGAAATCACTGCTGAGTTCGCTATTGAGCTTCTTTCTCACATGAAAGGCGGCCCTTCTGTTGCTGTACTTCTTGATGTTGCACTTTCTGACGACACGTCAGCTAAAGCCGCTGCAGAAGTTCTAAAGACTCAAGTATTCTTATACGAAGCGGATACCTCACGCATAGCTGAAGCTCACAAAGCAGGCAATGCCATCGCGACAGACCTTCTAGAAAGCTACGCGAAAGCAGAATTCTTCACTAAGCTTCCTGAAATCGACGAGAAAATCGACGTAGTAACCTACATCGCTGCTGAAGGTGATATCTCTACTGACCTTCTTTCCCCTGGTAACCAAGCGCACTCTCGCTCTGACCGTGAACTACACGGCCAATGCATGATTACGCCTGAAGCTCAGCAAGAAATCGTTGCTCTAGGTAAGAAGCACCCTAACGCTAAAGTTATGTTGATCGCCGAAAAAGGCACCATGGGCGTAGGCTCATCGCGTATGTCTGGGGTAAACAACGTAGCACTTTGGGCGGGCAAGAAAACAAGCCCATACATCCCATTCGTAAACAACGCACCTGTTGTTGCCGGTACTAACGGTATCGCACCAATCTTCTTGACGACTGTTGGTGTAACTGGCGGTATCGGTCTTGACCTTAAAAACTGGGTTAAGAAAGTAGACGCGAACGGCAACACAGTTAAAGACGCTAACGGCGACCCAGTACTGGAAGAAGCTTACTCGGTAGCGACAGGTACTGTTCTTACTATCGATACTAAAGCTAAGAAGCTTTACAACGGTGACAAAGAAGTAGCGGACGTTGCTGATGCTTTCTCTCCGCAGAAAGTTGAATTCATGAAAGCTGGCGGCTCTTACGCGTTGACTTTCGGTAAGAAACTTCAGACTTTCGCAGCTGAAACTTTAGGTGTTGAAGCTCCTGCGGTATTCGCGCCTTCTAAAGAAATCTCTGTTGAAGGCCAAGGCCTGACAGCTGTTGAAAAGATCTTCAACCGTAACGCTGTTGGCGTAACGTCTGAGACACCGCTTCACACAGGTTCTGACGTTCGCGTTAAAGTGAACATCGTTGGTTCTCAAGACACCACTGGTTTGATGACTTCTCAAGAACTTGAATCTATGGCGGCTACCGTTATTTCTCCAAGTGTTGACGGTGCTTACCAGTCTGGTTGTCACACGGCGTCTGTATGGGATTCAAAAGCTCAGGTGAACATTCCTCGTCTAATGAAGTTCATGAACGACTTCGGTGTGGTCACAGCTCGTGACCCTAAAGGCGTTTACCACGCAATGACGGACGTAATCCACAAGGTATTGAACGACATTACGATCGATGACCGTGCAATCATCATCGGTGGTGACTCTCACACCCGCATGTCTAAAGGCGTAGCGTTTGGTGCTGACTCCGGTACAGTTGCAATCGCATTGGCAACTGGCGAATGTGCTATGCCAATTCCTGAGTCTGTTAAAGTGACCTTTAAAGGCCACATGAAAGACCACGTCGACTTCCGTGATGTTGTACACTCGACTCAAGCACAAATGCTTAAGAAGTTCGGTGAAAATGTTTTCCAAGGTCGTGTAATCGAAGTACAAATTGGTACGCTTCTAGCTGACCAAGCGTTTACCTTCACTGACTGGACTGCAGAAATGAAAGCGAAGGCTTCTATCTGTATTTCTACTGACGAAACGCTAATCAAGTCTCTAGAACTTGCTAAAGCTCGTATCCAGATCATGATCAACAAAGGCATGGAAAACGATGCAAACATGCTTCAAGGCCTTATCGATCTTGCTGACAAGCGTATCGCAGGCATTCAGTCTGGCGAAACTCCAGCCCTTGCTCCTGATAGCAATGCTAACTACTTCGCTGAAATGGTTGTCGATCTAGACCTGATCGACGAGCCAATGATTGCTGACCCGGACGTAAACAACGAAGACGTATCTAAGCGCTATACTCACGATACTATTCGCCCAGCTTCTTTCTACGACGGTAGAAAGGTTGACCTAGGCTTCGTTGGATCTTGTATGGTTCACAAAGGCGACATGAAAATCATCGCTCAGATGTTCCGCAACATGGAAACACAAGGCAAAGAAATCAAGTTCAACGCGCCATTAGTAATCGCTCCACCAACGTACAACATCGTTGATGAATTGAAGGCTGAAGGTGATTGGGCACTTCTAGAGAAGTACTCTGGTTTCGAATTTGACGATGCCCACCCTAAAGAATCAGCTCGTACTAAATACGAAAACATCATGTACCTAGAACGCCCCGGGTGTAACTTGTGCATGGGTAACCAAGAGAAAGCAGAGAAAGGCGATACTGTATTAGCCACCTCTACTCGTCTTTTCCAAGGTCGTGTTGTAGAAGACACTGCTGAAAAGAAAGGTGAATCTCTACTAGGTTCTACTCCAATGGTTGTACTGTCTACTATCCTAGGCCGTTTCCCAACGATTGCAGAGTACAAGGAAGCCGTTGAAGGTATTAACCTAACGTCTTTCGCGCCTCCTGCAGAAGACTTAGCTGTACCCATTAAAATGGTATAAGCGACTCTTTAGTTAAGAGCCCTTTTCTTTAGTTAAGAGGCCCTTAGCTCAGAGATCAGAAAGCCCGAGGTCGCAAACGCACTCGGGCTTTTTTATAACGCTATGAACTCACGAAAGTCCGAGATTTCATTATTAACTATTTATATGCTACTAACAGTACATGCACTTTATACGCTAATAACAGAACATAAACTGCCAACGATACATACACTGCTAACTAAAGAATCACTTCAGGTAAAAACGGAAAATCACGCAAAGCGCGTGTATCCATACGCCTATCACAATGTCGTCGATCAAAATATTGAACGCCCTCCAATGGCTGAAAGAGGTCATCCCGCCTACCAGACACTCTACGGTCCAAGGTCAAATCGTACATCTTCATCGTTTTACGCTGCTTCTTTCCTCTACTATCAAATTTCAAATCATGCATAACTGAGTCCTCCATAATCAAGATACTCATTACTACTTACTCATTATCCCTTACCAGCTATAGTTTACTCCTATTAAAACAGCCGCATTAAACTGAATAGTCATACTAATTCTCTGCTCATAATCATCTGTTATTAAAAATAGACGCCATTCTGGCCCGCCTTTTATCTTTTACAAATAATAAAAGCAAAAACATCACAATCATGCCGTACTCTACTGGCCACACCCAATACGGTTGCTGATAAGGCGCCAGAAGCTCATAGTTTTCCAAGTTTAAGCCCACCATATAAGCCATTAAAATCACAGCAGAAGCAAACCACGCCGTTAGATTAAAATGGATAACTGCAAAAGGCAGCACCCACAATAAATACCAAGGGTTGATCACCGGCG
>Ga0209290_1001570_pt1 | contig 10447 bp, 7 predicted proteins | sample EN1Hudsemesocosm_2_FD_184632 | JGI IMG/M metagenome (GOLD analysis project Ga0209290, IMG submission 184632) | Methane-oxidizing microbial communities from mesocosms in the Hudson Canyon - EN10B Hudson Canyon (SPAdes) (version 2) | ecosystem: Environmental > Aquatic > Marine > Cold seeps | place... | reverse complement strand
ATATGCTGCGGTGGCGACCATTGATGTTGATCTCTTTAAGCGTGTGAATACCTCGCTCGGCCGTGCCGTAGGCGACAAACTGTTGAAGGAAGTCGGGCAACGTTTAAACAGGGTGCTAAGGGATACGGATGGCGTTACGCTCTTGTCTCATGACCCAAAGGAGCTCTTGGTTTCTCATCTTGGGGCCGATGAATTTGGTGTTTTACTTACTGATATTGCTGAAATCGATTCTGTGCCTGTCATTGTTGGGCGGATACAAGAATTGCTATCGGAGCCGATTGAAATTGACAAACAAAAAATATATATCACTTCCAGTATAGGGCTTAGTATTTGCCCAGCCGATGGCAGTACTGCGGATACCTTACTGAAGAATGCAACAGTTGCCAGATATCATGCGAAGAACTTACCCGGACAAAATAATTATAAATTCTTTGATTCGCAGATGAGTGATAACACTGTGAAGCAGATAGAATTGGAATCAGAGTTAAAGGATGCCTTGGTTAATGATGAGTTTGTTCTGTTTTATCAACCCAAAGTACAGCCGGAGAGCAGATCAGTAGTCGGGCTAGAAGCATTGATACGTTGGAATCATCCAACCCGGGGAATGCTATCTCCGCTTGAATTTATTGAAATTGCAGAGCGTAGTGACGCTATTGTTGGCATTGGTGAATGGGTGATTGAACGCGCATGTACTGATTTGAGTCGCTTGCAGAAAATGGGCTTTGAGGATATTTCGGTAGCGGTGAATCTATCTACTATTCAATTGAGACAAGAGAATATTCGTGACTTTATTCTAACGTCAATAGAAAAGTCAGGACTGAAGCCTGGTTGTCTTGAGTTAGAAATCACTGAATCGGTGATTATGGATAATATTTCAACAGCTGCAGATATACTCCATGAGTTGCATTACAGTGGACTTAAAATATCAATTGATGACTTTGGCACGGGTTATTCCTCTTTAAGCTATCTGAAGTACTTACCCCTCGATACCTTAAAAATTGACCGCTCATTTGTGAAAGATCTAGTCGCTGACAAAAATGACCGATCCATTGTGAAAACAATTATTTCAATGGCGCATAACTTGAACCTTAATGTGGTTGCCGAAGGGGTGGAGGACATCGAACAGTGGAATATGTTGCTTAGTTTTTCCTGTGACCTGATACAAGGCTATTATTTTAGTCGTCCTGTGCCATTTAACGACGTGGCCGAATTGCTTTATAAAAATAGGAACCCAGAGATTCAGGCAATAAGTTAGCATCGAGCCGGTTATAATTTCATACGCCTCTTACGACTTTTTTACCTGCTCAGAGGCGACGTTCAAGGCGCCTCAGTGGTTTACGTTATCTAATTACACCGCTTTTTTTAAGGGCCATGAGTTTATGAAAGCATCAATCTTTCTTATCAATACTAATCTCTAATGACTTACTGTCTCCGGCAAACCACTTTTGAACATAAATGCTGCCCATAATCGGCGCTTTACCGGCTTCAGGGACTTCTTTGTAGCGCACGCTGTTTTTAGTTTCTTTTTCAAATTCGAAATTCACGACCACTTTAGACATCTACTTTCCTATGTGATTTAAACCGGTGTTTTTATCAGAGCGATAAAAACCTTTGAATAAAGTTTATCATAAGGCGAAAGGATCGTAGGACAAAAATAGTAGTATAAAAGATAGTCGCCTAAAAGGTCGTAGGCAAGATGAACGCCTACTAAAAAGTAGGCGAAGGTTTCACTTTAATTAGCCTGAGCCAGCCCACCGCGAATGCTTTGCACAGCAAGTTTAATTTGCTCTTTTGGGGTGAATATTGAATTTTTTGCGTCTGATATTAATTGCGACTTTTGATCTTTATTTAAGTCGATTTGCTCAGAAATAAAGTCTTGTTCTCGATAAAATTGGCTGACTTTTTCTTGCCAGGCATCTGAGTTATCTTCTAGATAGGCCATGCGGTCAGCCGCTTTCTGGCCATAAAATGTTGCTCTCAAGGCGTGAATTTCTTGGCTGTTACCGCCTTCTTCTTTTAATCGGTCTATTTTCTGCAGCAGGTTTTTCTCTTGGCGTTTACTGCGCATCTTCTGAGCCATTGCAGGGGGCAGATCATTTTCCGCCTGAGCAATATGCTGGTCTTTTTCATCGTCACTTAGCGCAGTATTAGCGTTAATCTCTAGGCGGCTTAATGAAAAATCATCGTAGCGTTCTTCATGGCCAAAAAGCACTTCACTGACCGGCTCGCCTAAATGTTGTCTGCGGACTGATTTTTTGTCCGCTAAAGCTGCTTTTAATTTCTTGAGCGTTTCCTCGTTACCTAACTCGCTGTTCATGGGAATGTCAGGCGTTTCTATGCTGTTTTTATAGCTTAAGTAGTTTTGTGCAATAACAAGCGCTTGTTTAGCCGCGTCAGAAGGCAAGGTCATGTCAATGTACTCGTTTAAGCGAGCAATAGCTTGCTCACGGCCTTCTTCTTGTGTCGCCATTAAAAAGAATTCAACGATGTGTTTGATGTTTTCATTGATGATTAGTTGACCATTTTCATTATATGAAAACTTCTCGATATGAATGTCGGCCATACTGGTAGGCAAATTGCCATATGTTGATGCCGCTTCATAAGCCGAAGTATTTTCGAAGTGAAATGCTACTTCGAGGTCAGTTAAATTAGTTGGGTTCGAGTCCTGATTCGAATGCTCCGTTCGCCTCAAAATTTTATGTGGGCTTTGACTGCTTTTTGTTTGAGGCCCCGTGGTTTGACTTGAAGAAGTGATAGCCGATTTGAGTGCTTGCTCATCTTCGGTGGGGAAAGTTAAATACGCAACGACCATGACCGTGATGGCGCTTAAAGTAAAACTGGCTTTTAAAATGTTCATGAGCTGCCCTTGATTTGAATTAAAAGCTTTAGAGGTTGCAAGCTTGCAACCTCTAAAGCTACTAGTTATTTCGTCTATAAACCGCTTAACTGTAAACGGTTAACATGCTCGCGGTATACTTCGACTGGATCAGCTGATCCCTGGCCAACCAATCCGAATAAAGCATTCATTTCGTCAACATGATTCCAACCTTCGAGGGTCGCAATGTGCTGACCAAAAGGCGTACTCTCCACAGGGATGAAAGCATCACCGGCTTTGGTGTAACCAACATCTCTGGCGACAGCATCGCCATAGAGAAGGTCTTCACCGGTGTCTCCCAGCCATGTCCATAAGTGATCTTTTTCAGTTCTTTCACCGGGTACGGGGAAGAGTGAACTCATGACTAACAAGAATACATCGGCTAACTCAGCCGGGTTTTTGCCCTCGAAAATATTCAGGCCAAAGCGTGTATTCCACACCGCAGAACCGGTGAATGAGAAGTAACGAATGGCATCTGGGTGGTCGGCTGCGAGTGGTGTGCCAAGGCCATTACCATAAACCGGCGTGTTGTATACACCATCACCGGTATTCGCACCAAAGGCTTCATTCGGTGTTGCTGCCAGGCTGATGTCAATGTCATTAACTGCAAAGGTATCCGCGCGCTGAAAGCCACCTGTGGGTGAGCCCGTGTAGTTTTGGCAGTCATTAAAGCTGATTTTACCATCGATAATTTCCGGGAAATCGATATAAGGTGTATTGCCTTCAAGAGGCGCTTCGATGAAGTACTTACCGCCGCTTGGTACGCCAGCGCTTGGGTAGCAACTATTGAAGCGTGCCATGCCTTTTTGAGTAAAACCCGTGAGCACTGAGAGAATGTCCTGTTCGGGATACTCATCAATGTGGCCGCTTAGTAGTGCTGCTGCCGTACCGGCTAAATCGCCGATGAGTGCGTCAATAACAAACTTCTCGAGAAATTTGCCATTTTCTTCCCAGTTTTCTACCGCCCAGATTGCGCCGTCCGCAGAAGGGGTACCGTAGTGTGGACCGGCCATCGTTGTGACGGAGGCTACCTTTTTATTGTCGAAACCCTTGAAGGCCTTTGACAAGATGTTAACCGCCATTCTTGAAGTGGTTGAACCATGGCTATGCGCAATCAGGTTAACCTTCATTTCGCTGTCTTCTTCGAAAAACCTGTCATCATTTATAATTAAGAAATCGAGAATTTTGTTGGCCAGGTCGGCGCCTCGGTCTTCGGTATTCTGCCAAGCGGCAAGCGAGACATCTTTAACCTGGAAGTCGGAGTTCTTTTCGATTTCATCGCCAATGCGATAAAAATACTCCATGCCAAAAATATCATCCCAAGCCATGACGCCCGGAACCAGCATGATCGGGTTTTTGGTTTGCGTGTAACCCGGTGTGGCGATATTCAGGTTGACGGTACGCGCGTCATTTTGCCCGCGATGATCGCAGCCGAATAGGTTAAAGAAATACCGGCCGTCATAACCGGTTGTGGTCATCTTTAATTCATGGCTGCCGCTGCGGTGAATTTTAGCTAAAGTGGCTGAACCATTATTATCAAAATTTTCCCAGTTAGTTTTACCTTCTTGGCGTACATACCATTCAACGTCAGTGCAAGAATTGCTACCACCGTTGTAATTAAGTGAATAAGTTTGGCTGGCATTAATATCAACATTGCTAGAGGTAATTTGCGAACCGTTCATTTTAAAATCAGCAGAGCCGCCAGCATGCGCGACGGAAGCTAAGCTGACTAGGGCGCACGTCCCGGCTATGCCTAACTTGGTTTTACTTTGTTTTAAAAAATTGACTTTGCTTTGGGGGTTCTGTTTTGGATTATATGCGTCTTTAAGAGCGCGAGTTTGGCACATGAGTATTCCTCGATAGTTATTTTTATAGCGATTTTTTTATGGAGCCTATTTTTATAGTGCTGGTTTTTATAGTTATTTTTAGCCTAATGTGTCCCTGCGGTGACCCGTGTGCGACGACTGGACAGGATTAGTCTATTCAATTCTCTTTATTATTCGCCCTAGACAAATGAGGTATAGGGTATTTATATGTGAGCGCAGTCACACTAATTTGTGCTCAAGTTATGTGTATCTCCAATAATGTCAGCTGAATATGTACTTGGATTGACAGCGATTAATTTTTCAACCACGCGATTAAAGTGACGCGCAAACAAAAAATGCGTTTCTTCTCTCAGGTGATGAAAAGACTGGGTGTTAAGTTCTTTAGACAGTCTTATGGCGGCTTTGATAGAGATAACATCGTCATGATCACCGTGCCAGAACTGATATTGCATTTGTTTGTTGGTGACCTTGAAATCCCATTCTGAAAAACTCAGGCGAAGTTCGCTCGCCCAAATGCCTACGCCTTGCTTAGCAGATTGTTTTAAATTGAGGAGGCTATAATCACGGTAAACCTGTGTTTTGAGCAGGTTTATGTCGGCGGCTCGGCCTTCAAGTGTCGGGCGGATAAAGTTCAATTGTTGCTCATAGAATTGATCGATACTTTTCCCAATCGCCATTTTTAGAATTGGCTCAATCAAGAATGGTGCAAAACGAATGCTCTGCAATACTGCGCTGACGATAATAGGTACGGGTTTCGCTTGCTGTAAATCCTGTAGTCGTGGGACGGCGTTAACCATCGCGATGCGTTCTATTCTATGCGGTAAAAACTCAGCTAATGCCAGGGCGTAAACGCCACCTACCGAATGTGCTATGACCTTTACTTTATCAACTTTCAAGGTGTCGAGCAGTGTTTCTATATCGTGGCACCAGTCTCGATGGTTCCGCTTTGGATGCGCATCTGAGTCGCCATAACCGGGGCGCTCAGGCACAATGAAACGAAGCTTATTGTCAGTGAGTAAGTATTTACTTTTTTGAGGGAATTCATAACCAGAGCCCATGAGGTTATGGAGCAAAAGAATCGTTGTTTCTATGGTGTCACATGCAGGCTTCGCATTATCAGGGGCGCTTGCCTTAAGATCCATATAGCTTAGTTTACGTCCATCACGCAGATAGATCGCAGATAAGCGTTCATGAGCCTTAAAATCTTCTTGTTTGGAAGGTAAAGACTCTGGTGAATCAAGCAGGCTATGAAGTAACACTTTACGAATGAGTTCCGGTTTTCGTTTAACCTCAAACTTAAGGTAAATGTTGGATAAATGACCACGTACCGTCGCTTCTTTTAATTTCAGCCTACGGGCTGTTTTTTGGCTGGATACTTCTTGAATAAGGGTAGTCACTACTAAAGTTTCAGTTTCTGTGAGCTGGTAGTGCTGTTTAAGTAAGGCAGGGTTTACCAAGTTTACCTGCTCGACCTGAAAGCAAAAGTAAAATAGCGGCTTGGTCGTGTTGCCCTCCACAGGAATCGCGGTGATGTGAAGGTTTCGCTCGCTTGCCTGTTTTGAAATACCTGATTTTGAAGTCGTATTACCTAAAGCCGTTTTCTCTGAAGTCGTTTTAGTTGAAGCCGTTTTATTCGAAGACAAAGGCAAAGAAAAGAAACTTCTGTCTGACAGACTCAATTCTTCAAGTTTTTCGCTTAGCTTAAGGTGATGAGCAGATAAGTAACCTTGGTTAAGTTGCCAGTCATTTTCCTGAGAGATGATGTCTTTGGCTTGAGTATTGATCTCAAGAATTTTCCCCATGCTGTCGATGATGCCTACGCCCATCGGAATATGCTCAAGTTCGCTGACAGCGGTATGATCTTTAGCGCTATAGTTTAATCGGGTGCTGATCGTTAAAGCATTTTTTAAATGCGCCAAAATTCTCTCGGATATATCTTGATAGGGGTGATCTGATGGTAGTGTATCGGAAATAGATATGCAGTTTGATAGGCCTAACAAAAGATTAAACCACTCATCCTTTTTACTCGCAAAGCGATAGATAGAGCTGACAAGCTGGGCTTCATCAGAGTAAGCATCGTGCTTGTTGGCGGTCTGGCCGTTATCGAGTAATCCTATCATTGCATATTCCTTGCTGAATTAACTTTTCTTATTGGTCTGCGTGAATAAGGCTGTAATGAATACATTGCTCAAAGAAAAAGAGCATGAGTTCTTCTTGATTTTCACAATGGGTCTTTCGAAGAACTGACTGCAATTGTTTGCGAACGGTTTGTTTAGATACATGCCTTGTTTCAGCGATGTCATTCAAACTTTCCCCTGCAAATAAATGAGTCGCTAACTCAGTCTCAGCAGCACTCAATTTCAAACGCTTAAAATTACTATGTTTTTTCAAGGCCAGGATGTAGTTCTGATTCAATAGATAAATCCAGGCCAGCTTGCCCTGCGAGCAGTGGCTAATCGCATTGGGCAGCTTATTTCTTGATGAAATCACCAAAGGAATACGTTGACCAGAAAGTTCTAAATGTAGGTAATGGTTAATCGGCACATCATTTATTTGGCTTTCTGTGAGAATCTGTCTGAGTTGTTGTCTTTGCGATGCTTGAGTACATAAAGACAGTAGATTGACAGTTTCTCTTGCTAAGCTTTGCGAGCTGATATCAATTAACTCTTGAGTCATCAAAGTTAGTTGAGTCTGGGCAGCCTGATTACTGAAAATTACATTGAATTGTCGATCGATGGCGAGGCTGGGAATCGGGTAATGATCCAGTACGTAATTGACGGCCTCAAGCTCGGTTTCCTGCTGTGTAATTTGATCAGTAATGCTTAAAGCCTGTTTTATATGGGGTAATAATCGCTGAATCTCAGGGGATTGTAGTTGGCGTTGACAGTCGCTTGGTGTCGTAAAATCAAGTGATAGATAAGTATTTGATTTCAGATCTGACTTAAATAAAAGTAAAGCAGAGCTTCCATTCAATATGAAAGTGGCTTGTGTTGTATCGTCTCTTATTTCTGCTTGTTGTTTTTTTTCTGAAAGTTCTCTATTAAATATTCTAATATTCGTGTCAGCGGGCGCGCTAGGCACTGTTTTTGTTTGTACTTGTTCTTTCTCGCGTTCTTGAATAGCTATGTGCTGACAAGTTAATAGCCGCAGCAAGGTGGTAAGTAAAGCCTCTTGGCCTATTGACACGCTATCGTAAAGCTCAAATAAACTCGGGTCTGATGAGCTTGCGGTATTTATAAGAGTGTTCAAAAGAGCTTACCTGTCCATAGTTACTTCTATTCGGTAGCCATCTTATAACGCTTAAAAATAAAAGCCGTGAACGATTCTTTCTTTTGTGACAATTATGTCATATTTGCGACATTGTACTTAAAACCAAGTTCCAAATAGAAAAACAGTTTGTTTGTACAAGTGTCTATATGAGGCCAGTGATAGGTCTTAATTGGCGGCGATCAGAGTTAGAGCTGCTTGATCGCGCCAAGTAAAGCAATGCTGCCTGAAATACTGCATAGAATAAGTAACAGAGGCCTGAAGCGACCCGCATCGACGTAGTTTCTTGCTCTGATGCCTGTGGCAAAACCGAGTAAACAAACGGGAATAAAACTAAGGGAGTCAATAATAATGGTGGGTGTTAATAAGCCCATATAAGCGTAAGCGACTAAAGAAATGCTACAGCTATAGGCAAAATAAAGCGATAGGTTGGCCCGAACCGTTTGAGGGTTTCCATGTTGCATCACGAGGGCCATGGGGGGGCCACCTATCGATGTGGTAGTGCCTGTAATGCCACTGACAAAGGCCGCGATAGCAAGTCTTTTAGGCGTGTAAGTGAATTGTTTACCTAAAAAGGAGATCACCACAGCAAGTAATACGCAAGCCGCAACCAAAAATTGCAACCATGTGGCATTTAACTGTAGTAGTAACCAAGCGCCCAAAAGTGTACCAGGAATACGGCTGATGAAGGGGCTGATGAGTTCACGCGCTTGTAAGGCCTGACGTTGATTCCAGGTATTTAATACACTCAGGACTAAAGCCGTTGAAGTGAGTACAACCGGCACCCATTCAGGTTTTAATAATACAATAATCGGGGCTGCGATCACGGCCATGCCAAAGCCCAGTGCGGTTTGAATCCAGCAACCCACTAATAAGCTAAGTGCGGTTAATCCCCAGGTTGTTATATCCATAAAACTAGCAACTTGGTTTGTTCTTAGGCATTAAATCTTAAGCTCGGTTTGAAGCTTATCAAACTGCTTAATGACCATGTTAACTTCAATATCTTGCATGAGTTTAGCCCCTTTAACGCGGGTGCCCCAAGGGACTTGTCGAGAGGACTTATCAAGCTGTTTCAGTAGATGATGGTAATATACTTCGGCTACGTAGTGCAGATACAGGTAAGGGCCCGTTCGTTTCGGGTTGGAATGCGCGTATAGGCCCAGTACCGGTGTTTTTTGGGATACTGCCATATGTGCAGGGCCCGTGTCGGGTGCCAGCACTATACTGGCATTGCCTAAAAGGGCGAGCATTTGTTTGAGATTGGTTTGTGCAATTAGGTTAAGTACCGGGCATTTAGTGTGTGACTCAATGGCTTGACCTAATGACTTGTCGATGTCGGCGGGGCCGCCGCATAATACGACTTTAAAACCTTTATCATGCGCATAATCCGCAATCGCGGCATAATTTTCTGCCAACCAGTTGCGCTCAGGCTTACTGGCAGCAGGAGAGATAACCAGTGTTTTTTGACCTTCAGGGATGTGCTGGTTGGCGAAGTCTTGATCTGATATTGGAATAGGAATATTCCAATGCAAATCATGGATCGCATTTTCGTCTACACCGAGTTTTTCGGCAAAGGCAAAAAAACCTTCCAGTACATGGGCATGGTGTTGTGGTTTAACTCGTTCATTTGTAAATAAAGAATGTAGCTCTTTCGCTCGCTTTCGGTCAAAGCCTATCTTGCGTTTTGCAGGGATCAAGCGTGCTGCCCAGTTAGCGCGTAAAGCCACTTGCATATGCAGCAATACGTCAAATTTTTTGCCTTGCATATCTTGCTTTAATTGCTTGAACGCTGCGCGGCCTTGAGATTTATCGAAAATAATAAACTCTACACCGGGTAAGCCTTCGAGCAATACTTTCTCTATTTTCCCTATGACCCAAGTGACTTTAGCATCAGGATGTTTTTTCTGGATCGCTTGTACTGCCGCTACTGCATTGCAAACATCACCAATGGCGGACAAACGCAGAATACAAATGGATTGAAGGGACGTTTCCATAGCTTACTTTGGCTCGTTATTTTTATTAGATGAGTGGATAGCCTGAATAGATTTAATGGTCGCAGTGGTTGAGCAGCCATCTACAAAGTCAATTGTTTTGACTTCGCCACCTTGAGAAAAAACAAAGTCTGCACCGATGATATCTTCAATTTGATAGTCACCGCCTTTGACCAGAATGTCTGGGTTTATTTGCTCAATTAAGTGCAGCGGGGTGTCATTGTATTGCCCATCTTTATGCTGCTTCCCAAAAGGGATGACCCAGTCAACAGAGGCTAAAGCGGTGAGTACCGTTGCGCGCTCTTTGAGCGCATTCACCGGACGACTTTCGCCCTTTAAACGACGAACAGATTCATCCGAGTTAATACCGACTACCAAGCGATGGCCTAAAGCCCGAGCCTGTTCTAAGTAATGCACATGTCCTGCATGCAGAATATCAAAGCAGCCATTGGTAAAGACTATTTTCTCACCTGACTGTTGAGCAAATT
>Ga0209290_1001568_pt1 | contig 10452 bp, 9 predicted proteins | sample EN1Hudsemesocosm_2_FD_184632 | JGI IMG/M metagenome (GOLD analysis project Ga0209290, IMG submission 184632) | Methane-oxidizing microbial communities from mesocosms in the Hudson Canyon - EN10B Hudson Canyon (SPAdes) (version 2) | ecosystem: Environmental > Aquatic > Marine > Cold seeps | place... | reverse complement strand
CGGCACTCAATAATGAGATAGGCGCGTCCATGGGGAATACGAGTAAGCGACCACGGATGATCGCTCGCTGAATGTCTTTATGGGCGTGTAGTGCTCTAGGGCTAAAACGCTGACTCAATAAGGAGAGATCAAAAGAGGATAGAGTGCCAAGGAACATGGCAACACTAAGTTCATTATGAAACGGTAAGGGAAAGCTTTGCGGGCCATCAAAACCAAGCTCTAGCCCTAACCCGGGTGTGATATAGAATAGTTCACCCCAACAGTCGGTAACGATACAACCTTCCTTCATGATCGCTCCTCTGTTGTGTAAGAGTCCTGCATGAGAGCACTTTGCGTAAATGACAAGCGCAACAAAGGCCTAAGCGGCGAAACTAACAACAATAAAGGAATAAGCGATAACGATAGAAAAAAGATAGATACCTTGAAGAAAGGCATTTTTTGCCTGCGCATAAACATCCTGTATTTGCGTTTGAAAACAGCGATCAACAAGCGTGTTACTTGTTGATACCTTCAAAACTCTGAGAGGCTAAATTATTCAATTCAACCTCACTCCTTGAGTTGGACGGCATGCTATCTTGATGCATGGATTGGGTCAACATAAAAATTGTACATTTTTTACACAGAGCACGTTTTATAAACAATATTCACCCTCATTAAATCACCCTAAAACTCACAAAAGGTGATTAAGTTTTCACTTATTAGTGACTTATAGGGACTTAGGGCTATTCTAAAAGTAGCTTGAATAGATTTTCGGTGAATTATTTTTGTTTAGGCTTGGACGATTTACACATCACTATTTAAAACATAGGAAGGACGAACGACCAACATGAACGAGCCGAGACCAAGCCTTGAACAAGTACAACACTTACGCCCTTTTGACCGATTTTCGGAACAGCAAATGGTCTTGGTGGTTGCAAAGTCAATTTTAAAGACTTTTACGGCTGATGACGTTGTCATTGAAATAGGCAACCATGACAAATTAGAGTATTTTCTAATAGAGGGCAGTATTGAGCTTGAGTCCTTTGATGGTCGTTTTAAGGAGGTGAGCGCAGGTTCAGAAAGTGCTCGTACGGCGATTGCCCTGCTGCAACCGAGAAAGTACACCGTTAGAACAAAAACCCCTTGTGTATTTGCGTTAATCCAACAAGCAACAGTCAATGCACTTCTCGATGAACTACCTAAAGATAAGTCTACTGATTTTAGTGTCAGTGATTTACATTCAGGTCATGAAATTGAAGATATTACACAGAAATTTGAAGCAGACCTTCAATCAAATAATTTAACATTACCGTCCTTTCCAGATGTTGCTTTTCGTATTAAGCACTTGTTGGACGACCCCAACGTAACCGTTAAAGATGTCGCTGATGTATTAAATAACGACCCTGCTATCACTGTTAAATTACTTAAAACATGTAATAGTCCGCTTTATCGTACCGCAAATGAAATAACCAGTAATAGGGATGCCATTGTTAGGCTTGGTTTTAATACCACACGCCAACTCATTACCATTTTTGCGTTAAAAGAGATCTTTAAAAGCAAAAACAAGTTTCTTCAACAAAAAATGGGCGAGCTTTGGGCGCATTCCAGTGAAGTCGCTTCGATCTCTTATGTACTAGCTTCTAAAACGCCAGGAATGAATCCTGAACAAGCCATGCTAGCAGGCTTAATGCAGGATATAGGCGCAATCCCTATTCTGAGTTATATTGAAAATTATCCTGAATTCATGAAGCTCGATTATAAAATTGATGCCATCATCAATTCATTAAAAAGTCGAATTGGTGCGCAGATACTTGAAAATTGGGGCTTTTCTGCAGATCTCATTGAAGTGGCTAAAAATAGTGATAATTGGAGCTTCCAATCTCCACATGATAAGCCCTGTTATGTTGATATCACGATTGTTGCTAATATTCACTCTTTTATTGGTAAAAAGAATCACCCTAAATACCCGCCCTTCGACCAGATCCCTTCCTTTAAAAAGATTGGTGATAAGGGTCTAACTCCAGAAGAAAGCCAAGATGTGCTTCATGAGGCACAGCATCAACTGGATGATTTAAAAGCGCTACTTTGCCCTAAAGAAATTCCGGTGCTTCATTAAACCCTAGCAGGCTTTGTATCATTCATTAGCAACACACTCTTGAAGCTAACGCTGATATATCATGTGAATAAAATTCAGTTTTCCATTCGCACATATTGATCTTCCTTCCCTTTATATCGTATGGTCTAGTTAAGACCATACGATATAAATTTAAATAATAAAGAGAAGAATATGAAAAAACTGCTTGTCTGTTTCAGCCTTATTATCGTCACAGCAGCCTCATTTCACTTAGTGAGTAATCACTATCGATATGATTTTTATGACTGGGCTATCGGCTTTGAGGCATCACAAGCTGAGTTAGAATTTAAAACAAACAACTATAAGCTAGAACAGGGTCAGCAAGATTTCTCGTATTTAGAGAGCCCCAAAAGAGCAGGCCAAGAGTCTATTATCATGTTACATGGCTTTAGTGCTACGAAAGAACATTGGTTACGGTTCTCGAGCCATTTATATAAGCAATATCATATCATCGCCCTCGATTTACTGGGACATGGAGCAAATAAACAAGATTTGTCTCAATCCTATACCGTTGATAGCCAAGTAGAATACGTTCGCCAAGTTGCACTTAAGCTAGGTCTGGATCAATTTCATTTAGTAGGCAATTCAATGGGGGGCGCCATTTCTTCTTTATATGCGGCAACACACCCTCAACAAGTACTTTCTGCTACCTTAATTAGCCCTGCAGGCGTACATGATATCCCGTCAAAAATGGACGAATTACTTAAAGGAGGCATTAACCCTCTAGTTACCCTTGAGGAAGAAGATTTTGCTGACGTTATGGCGTTTGTAATGGAAGAACCACCTTTTATTCCTGCCGCAATCACCCGGGTAGAAGCAGAAAGAGCCGCGAGTCGAACTAAAATAAATCAGCGAATATTTGAAGATCTACATGCCGATTTGGAAAAGGGTTTAGAAGTAAAATTACAGCAAATCCAAGCACCCGTACTGATTATTTGGGGTGACCAAGACCGAGCGATTAATGCTGCTAACATTGATAAGTACGCGGCATTAATTCCAAATGCAGAAAAGCTTGTACTTAAAGATATTGGCCACCTTGCCATGATCGAAGTGCCAAAAGTATCTGCTCTGGCAATGCTTGACTTTTTACACGCGAAAAAAATCTAATTACGCATTACGGTTCTGGATACCATTCGCCAGAAGGCAGTGTGCGCATCCAGTAGTGTGAAAACCAGTAGTATCTACCTGACGTGGAGATCTCTGAAGAAGGCGCGGTACAATTGATTCTGGACCTACCTGGCAACAAAGCAGGTAAGGGTCCGGTTTTGACTATAATTCGTTGCTCATCTTGATTCACGTCTAATTTTATTTTTCCATGATTTGCAAAATAACATGCTAACTCCGCCGCCTGAATTTTTTCTGGGTAGAATTCGATTTGTATACCGTATTCCAACGTCTCATCACTGATCAGTAGGTGCTTGGCCGGTGTGATTTTTTTGAATGGAAAAGGAAGGCTCGCTAGTTTTGTTTTGAATTGCTCCATTGCGCCGAAGTTATCGTTCATGGGAAAACGCGGCAAGCTGGTCAAGTCATATCGGTAATCGACTGCGCCTGAATGTTGTCCAAATGCAACCAGCCCCATATCAGCCACCACCTTTTGAGTTACGCTGGTAAACTCACCATAAGGGTAGGCTAACAATTTAGGGCTCCTGCCCAACTCTGTTATCAATCGATCTTCGGTTCCTTGAAGCTCTTGACCAATACGCTTTAACCAGTCGGATTCACTTTCGCCCTCTGCTTTTCTAACAAGGTGTGTATGACTCAAGGTATGGTTAGCAATCGTGCCGCCATTTTCTGACAGTTCTTTGAGTTGCTCCCAAGACATGAACGACTTCAGCCCTTGGTCGACAGGGTTCGGGGCAACAAATACCGTAAAAGGCCAATTGTATTTTTTAAGCATTGGATAGGCCGTATCGTAAATCGAGCCATAAGCATCATCAAAAGTAATCACGGTCACATTATTGGGTATGTTTTTCTTATCTTTAAGATAACTAACCACTTTAGGCAAGTCCCAAACCTGATACCCCTGCTCTTTTATGTAGCTCAGGTGCTGCTCGAACAATTTAGGCGATATACTGGTAATACGTGGTGTCTCATCGCTCACGTGATGGTACTGCAAGAGCACAGCACTCGACACATAAGCACTACATAGCATCAGACTTATTATAAATATAATGCATTTGAATTTTACTAACATGCTTTCTCCATATCGACTGAAAAAAACAACCCCTTGTTCGTTTACCCTAAATAAGTATAACTTTCTAAGCCATCTTCAAAAGCGATTAAAAACTTCTCCCGATCCTCTACTGACAAGCTTTGTTTATCGAGTAATACTTGGTAATTTTTCATCAAGTATTCTGCGGTAAAATTCACATCTTGCAGTACCTCTGCAATAGTATTTCCACGAATCGCATGCTCTAAGACGACCTCCCCCTTATCATCAAGACTCACATCAATCGAGTCCGTATCGCCAAAGAGATTATGTTTATCACCCAAAATTTCCTGGTAAGCTCCAAGCATAAAGAAACAAAGTATTTCAGCTTCAGTATCATTGCTCGAATTTGCGTTATTTTCAGGTAAAGAAAGTGTGGGTTCAATACCATGTTGAGCTACATATTGATCAATCCGCCCATCAGAGTCGCATGTAATATCTTGCACCACGGCATGCCGTGACAAGGGTCTATTCAAACCTTCAAGCGGTAAAATTGGAAAAATTTGATCAATCCCCCAAATATCTGGAAGTGATTGAAATAGAGAGAAATTAACAAACAGTTTTTCTGCTAATTTTAAGTCCAATTCATCAATAATTTCCTGATGATCCTGATTAATCGGTTTTAATTGTTGCCGTAGTTGTTGGCAAGTACACAGGTGTAAATGCTCAGCCTGAGCTTTTTGCTCTAAGGTTAAAGCGCCATGCACAAATAAATTATGTACTTCTTCAATCGCATGCGCTGCATCATGATAAATTTCTAACAAAGATCGCGTTGATTGGCCACTCGCTAATACTTGATAGTCATCCCATAAATGTACCAAGGCAGTAGGACTTTGCTCATTAATTACTTCAGCTGGAAACGATGCGACAAACTCTTTGGGTGCTTCTTTTTCTACTACATCACTCATTAATATTGCGTGATGCGCAGTAATAGCCCGCCCTGATTCACTAATAATATTAGGGTGCGGTAATTGATACCGATCACTCTCTTCTTGAAATGCTTGAATCACATTACGCGCGTAGTCGTGCATACTATAATTCATTGAACATGCACTTCTAGAACGGGTTCCTTCATAATCAACACCCAAGCCACCTCCAATATCCACCGTTTTAATTGGAACCCCTAGCGCATGAAGTTGGCTATAGATTTTAGCGCACTCTTGGAAGCCTTTATGTATATCACGGATATTGGCGATTTGTGAGCCCAAGTGAAAGTGCAACAGCTCAAATGATGCAAGCTGATGATGCTGTTTTAATAACGTAACCGCTTCAATAATTTGCTGTGAAGACAAACCAAACTTTGATTTCTCACCACCGGTATTTTGCCAGTTACCTTTGCCTATTGTTGAAAGTTTTGCACGTAAGCCAATCGAAGCTTGTACCTCTAGCTTTTTAGCTTCTTCCAATATCACAGTAAGTTCACTGAGCTTTTCAGCAACAATAAATACTTTATAACCCAACTTTTGTCCCAACAGAGCCATGCGTATGTAATGTCTGTCTTTATAACCGTTACACACAATCACCGAGCCCGGAGCCAAATCCATTGCCAATACCGCCAATAGTTCAGGCTTACTGCCTGCTTCTAGGCCAATTTGACCTTGGCTACACGCTGGCTCTGCTCGTATAACCTCTTCAACCACTCTACGTTGTTGATTCACTTTAATGGGGTAAACAATTTGATACCCACCTTGATATCCAAGCTGCGCTGAAAGTTTATTAAACGCCTCACACAACGTATTCACGCGATGATGCAAAATTGATTTAAAGCGCACTAGTACTGGCGTGCGCAAACCCAAAGCACGAATTTTGTGCAGCAAGTGCTTTAAGTTAATCGCGTGTGATGGATCTTGTTCAGGACAGATCGTTAACTCACCCTGCTCTGTAATCGATACATAGCCTTCTCCCCAAGCATGGAGATTATAAGGAGGGGTCTTATCCAGTGAAATTGAATTCATTCAGTTCTCAGTTGGGTTCATCGCTAAACTTTAAAAATCACTATGCTAACTCAGCTACGATTAAAGATAGTAGTTTTTTAGATGTATATGATCGCTTTCGTAAAAAATTGCTGGATATTAATTTACTAGCGCATAGAATGTGGAATTTTACGTACAGCACATGATTATCGTTAGGGGCAGTTTATGACACTTGATTCAAGCAAATGGTTTACCGAAATTTTTCAAAATGAAGGTACGGGCTTTTCATTAGAGATCAAGAACAAATGTCATGAAGAGCAAAGTCAGTATCAATTTCTTGAAATTTATGAGACTGAAACTTTCGGAAACCTCATGGTAATTGATGGCTGCGTCATGTTAACGACACGTGATAATTTTTTATATCATGAAATGATGTCGCACCCTGCATTATTTACGCACCCAGCCCCAAAGAATGTAGTAATTATTGGCGGCGGTGACTGCGGTACGCTAAAAGAAGTTTTAAAACACCCTTCTGTTCAGAAAGTCACGCAAGTCGATATTGATGAGCGCGTCACTCGACTCTCAGAGCAATTTTTTCCTGAGCTATGTACGTCTAATAATGACCCTCGTGCTGAGCTCTTGTTTGATGACGGTATTAAATGGGTAAAAAATGCAGAAGCTGGATCTATTGATCTCATTATTATCGACTCAACCGATCCAGTAGGGCCTGCTGAAGGCTTGTTTGCCGTTGATTTTTATCGCGACTGCTACGCAGCATTGGCGATAAATGGCATCGTAGTACAACAAAGCGAATCACCACTGTTACACAGCCAAAGTATCATCAAGAAAGTGCATCAAGATATGAAAGCGGTGGGTTTTGAAACGACGCACACCTTACCTTTCCCACAACCTGTTTATCCCACAGGCTGGTGGAGTGCAACCATGGCATTAAAGGGTGGGGCAGTATCGTCATTTAGAGCAAAAGATATTGAAAACAAAAGTTTTGAAACTGAGTACTATAATCTAGGCATTCACCAGGGCGCATTAGCTACCCCAGAGTTTATGAAGAGGATTCTAAATACTTAGATTTGCTTGGTCGAGTATTTGCCTAAAAAATCAAACACGAGCTCATTCGCATCCTTAAAATAAAGCCCCAAAGTGAAGCCGTCATTTGAAGTAGAGGTTCGCTTCACTTCTGATAATATGCGTAATTTCTTATGCAACCCCTTGTAACGAACGTTTAGTTCAAACACAAAAATCGCATTGATTTTAAAGTTAACGGGGCAAAACACCGATGCTCCTCGTTCTGAAACATCTAACGAGCTACATTGAATTAGTGTTTTATCATGAGTGGTAATCGTACAGGGCCAGCGTGCACCACGACGGTCATACTGTCTTCGCTCAGCAGGTTTAACATCAACAAATGAGTTTTCTGTAATTTCAACGGTATCTTCCACATATCCCGACACCGCTTTCGTTGCTTGCCCCATTCAATCTACCTTTTAAAGTCATCATATTTACGAACCCTAAAAGTAGTACATCTTAAAACTAGATTCAAATTTACCCCGTAATATATTGTTAAACGTTCACTTCTCACAGTCATGGCTACAAATAACAAGCAAAAAAAAACTTACCCTTTTGAGGTAAGTTTTTTAGTTTAAGTTCGGCTTCTTATAAAAACCACACTTTCATTCTTTACTGAGTGTTTACTTACTTATTCGTAAACTCAGGATATGCTTCCATACCACATTCAGCGATATCAACACCTTCGTACTCTTCTTCTGCACTTACTCTAATACCCATAACTGCTTTGATAATTGCCCAAGTAGCTAAAGAAGCACCAAATACCCAAACGAAGATAGTTAAAGCGCCTAGGAACTGAGCAACAAAGCTTGTTCCATCGTTAGTGAATGGAACAACCATTACACCAAATAAACCAACAACACCGTGTACAGAGATTGCACCAACCGGATCATCAATCTTCAACTTATCAAGCGAAAGAATAGAAATAACAACAATCAGACCACCAACAAAACCGATAAGTGTTGCAGACAATGCAGTCGGTGTATCTGGACCAGCCGTAATCGCAACAAGCCCTGCCAATGCACCGTTAAGCGCCATGGTTAAATCTGCTTTCTTAAATAAGATACGTGCTAGTAATAGAGCACCAATCAAACCACCTGCCGCAGCAGCGTTGGTATTCATAAATACAACCGCAACAGCGTTTGCACTCTCAACACTTGCTAGTGCTAATACAGAACCACCGTTGAAACCGAACCAACCCAACCAAAGAATGAATGTACCTAAAGTTGCCATCGGTAAGTTTGCACCGGGAATCGCGTTTACTTCACCGTTTTTACCGTATTTACCTTTACGAGCACCTAGTAACAATACGCCCGCTAATGCTGCTGCTGCACCTGCCATGTGTACAATACCTGAACCGGCAAAGTCAGTGAAACCAAAGTAAGTCATTTCACCGTCAACCACGCCACTTTCAACTAGTGAACCTAGGCTGAACATACCAAAGACATCTGCACCACCCCAAGTCCAAGCACCTTCCATTGGGTAAATAACACCGGTCATCACAACAGCAAATACCAAGAAAGCCCAAAGCTTCATTCGCTCAGCCACTGCACCTGATACAATCGACATCGCCGTTGCAACAAATACTACCTGGAAGAAGAAATCAGCTGAAGGCGCATACGTTGCTGCTTCAGCTGCACCGGCAACACCATCTGCTTCAATGCCGCTTAGGAAATATAATTCTGCGCCACCGTTATACATAATTGCATAACCACAAACCATATACATGGTACAAGAGATCGCAAATAGCGCGATATTTTTCGTTAGTATTTCTGTGGTGTTTTTAGAGCGAACTAAACCCGCTTCTAACATGGCAAAACCTGCCGCCATCCACATAACTAAGGCACCACATACTAAAAAGTAAAAGGTGTCCATCGCATATTGCATTTCTGTTACTGTACTTGCTAAATTTTCCATTAGAACCCTCCGAACTAGACTCGCTAGAACGTATTGTTAACGTAAATATTAATTAGAATAAGTTAAACGGCATCAGTACCGGTTTCACCTGTACGAATTCGGATCACTTGCTCCAATGGAGAAACAAAGATTTTTCCGTCACCAATTTTTCCGGTATTCGCTGCATTTGTAATTGATTCAATTACTTGGTCTAACAAATCAGAACCAATCGCAACTTCAACTTTTACTTTAGGTAGGAAGTCGACAACATATTCAGCACCACGATAAAGCTCAGTATGTCCTTTCTGACGACCGAAGCCTTTTACTTCTGTTACGGTGATACCTTGAACACCAATTTCTGACAATGCTTCACGAACGTCGTCAAGCTTGAAGGGTTTAATAATGGCGGTGACTAGTTTCATAGGAGTCTCCTGTTATGCCGCTTAAGTAAAATTATTGATTTTTATTATGTTGCTACATCCAACGTGCATGTATTACAACGTTACCCCCTTTAAGCAGACGGTGTGCCAACAATACTTTTATTAATAAAAACAATATGATGGGCTTTATAAGCAAGTATAAGCAAGCACTGAAAGCAACCTTATGGTGCGCGCACACTTATCACGCACCATAAGTGAGCGCTATTTTTATTGAAAGTCTGTGTGAACAATTTTATGCACATGTTAAGCTTTCATCACATTCATGATGAATACAAAATTTAGAATACTGCACGCCTCTGTGCCCTCTAGTTTATAAGCCATATACCTTGATTTAATTCGGAGACTTTAATGCTCAGCCCTCAGGAACTCTTAAATACGATCCACGAACAAGTTAGTCAGGTACTCCCTGATATGGGCAAGTCAGCCCAAGAAGATCTAACGGCTCATATTAAAATTCTGGTCAGCGGCATTATCTCTAAGCTTGACCTTGTTAACCGCGATGAATTCGATGCTCAACAAGCGGTACTAGAACGCACTCGCTCTAAATTAGAGCAGCTAGAAAAAGATTTTGCTGCATTGAAGGGCGAATCTTAAGGTCGCGACTCATAAGGTCAAAATAACTAAACATATTTTAAACTGACGCAATGGACGCGTTTAATTAGCAAGGAGTGCTATGTCCCTCTCTATTATCAATACCCGTGCGCAATTTGGCGTTGATGCCCCGAAGGTTACAGTTGAAACACATATTTCTAATGGTCTGCCCTCACTTACGATGGTCGGCCTACCTGAAATGGC
>Ga0209290_1001561_pt1 | contig 10487 bp, 10 predicted proteins | sample EN1Hudsemesocosm_2_FD_184632 | JGI IMG/M metagenome (GOLD analysis project Ga0209290, IMG submission 184632) | Methane-oxidizing microbial communities from mesocosms in the Hudson Canyon - EN10B Hudson Canyon (SPAdes) (version 2) | ecosystem: Environmental > Aquatic > Marine > Cold seeps... | reverse complement strand
TTTTGTTTGCCGCGAGGCGTTAGAGGCAGGAGAAGTGGTGGAGGTATTGGCGGATTCCAACAAACCCAAGTTGACTCTTTATGCCCTGTACCCGGCCCGGCATTTTGTGCCCTCAAAGCTGGTGCAGTGTATTGAGTATTTAGAGCAGTGGTTTGCCAATAAATAATCTTAAGTGAACACTTGTATTTTTCACCAACAAACACCGGCTAATGACTATTATTGGCCGCTTTTCAACCTGTTAATTTATCTGAAAATATTATTATACTAGGCAAAAAATAAGGTTTTTTGTTTATGATGATTTTAAGCTCGGCGCCCAGTAGCGGCGCAAAAGTGTTTAAAGGTTCTGTAAAATTCCCGGCTCAATTATTATTGTTACTCGGCACGCTATTGTTAACCATGTGGGCTAGTGCCCAGCCCTACTCTTTAGTGATAAACCATGGCCGAGTGATTGACCCGGAAAGCGGCCTGGATGCCATTGCACACATAGGTATTCAAGAGGGCAAGATAGTCGCCATTTCCCAGCAGCCGTTACAAGGCCAACAGGTTATTGATGCCGGCGGATTGGTGGTATCCCCAGGATTTATCGATTTACATACCCATAGCCCTACCCCATTAGGCCAGTACTATCAGATGTTTGACGGAGTGACCACGGCGCTAGAACTGGAGGCGGGTGCCTATCCTGTAACGGACTACGGCGTACAAATAAAAGAGCAGCCCCTGTTAAACTACGGCGCTTCGGCGGGTTATGTTTCCATACGAATCTTGCAAAAACAGGGCATTGAAGTTGCCCACACCACTGCCAAACCCATGCCGGTAAATTTAGCCGGCGTGATCACCGGCATTAAGAGTTTGTTTATGCCATTGGAAGAAGCCCTTAACGATACCTTTCATGAAACGGCCGACGAGGCAGACCTGGCGGCATTGCGTGAACTCATTAACCAAGGCCTGGATGACGGCGCATTGGGTATTGGCCTAGCACTGGATTACATCAGTGAAGCGGTGAACGAAAAAGAAATAAACATGATTTTTGATGCGGCCGCTAAACGAGGAGCGCCGTTATTTATTCATATTCGCCGCGGCATAAACGGTGATCCAAGCGGATTACGTGAAGTGTTAGCGCTTGCCAAAAAATACAGTGCCTCGTTGCACATTTGTCATATCTCTCACAATGCCATGGGCAATCTTAAATTGTTTTTAAGTGAAATTGCCCAAGCCCGCGCCGAAGGCGTAGATGTGACCACCGAAGTTCTGCCTCATAATGCAGGCTCTACCTTAATTAGCGCCGCGGTGTTTAGCCGCGATTGGCAAACCATTTTTAATATATCGTATGGGGATGTGGAATGGGCCCCAACAGGGGAGCGTTTTACCGAAGAGAGCTGGTTTAGAATTCGCCGCGATCACCCCAAGAGCGGTGTGATTCATCATTACCTAAAAGAGGAATGGACCCAATTAGCGGTACAAAGCCCTGGGGTTATTATCGTAAGTGACCTATTACCCATGGAAAGCAAAGATAAAAAGGTGGCCCCCAATAACGGCACCTTTAGCCGCGTGTTGGGCAAGTATGTACGGGAACAAGGGTTGTTAGATTTACCCACCGCCCTGGCCAAGATGACAATATTACCTGCCCAGCGTTTAGAAAAGTACGCACCTCAGTTTAAAAGTAAGGGTCGTATTAAAGTGGGGAGCGACGCCGACATTACTATTTTTAATGCCGACACCATTATTGATAAAGCCACCTATCAGGCGCCTTATCAAGAAGGGGTGGGTTTTAGCCATGTGATTGTGAATGGCGTGATGATAATGAAGGATGGGACATTGGTGCCTGATGTTTACCCTGGTAAACAGTTACTGAAGAAATAGCCTCTATGCCAATATTGGTTTCGAGAAGCTCCTCTTTAGGAGTCACGCTTTGTCTGATATTTCTGAGGTTCCGCACTAGAAATCCATTGGCTATTGAATTATAAGAGGGCACTCGGCAATTGCTCCATGCATTGCCCTACCAGCTACATCCATGTCGGTGGCCGTGCCCGAACGGTCGCTCACGGGGTGAGCTCGTACCGTTTTGGTCATCGGGCCACTTAAGCACTCATTTATACTTTGCCTTAATATTTTTATTAGAGAACTACCCTGCCTGATTTGAGAAGTACCCTTATAAAAAGTAGACTCTGGGTATTAAAATATTAAAAACCGTGAGATTAAATTATGTCAATTTTCATTGCCCGTCACGGCGAGACCGATGACAACTCCAAGCGCATCATTCAAATGCCTAGTGCCCCGCTTTCCAATAATGGCTTACAGCAGGCCAAGCAATTAGCACAACGCTTATCCCAAATGAACATCACACGTATCTTAGCCAGTGATTATGAACGGGCTAAACAAACCGCCCTACAGGCAGGTACTTCAACCGGTGTGAAGGTTGAGTTTAATGAAAACCTTAGAGAGCAAAACTTTGGTGATCTGCGTGGCCGTGCCTACGATGATTTAGACATCAATCCATTCGCCACCGATTACCAGGCACCTAACGGGGAAAGCTGGCCAACGTTTTGTAAACGCGTCGCCATTGCCTGGCAAGACATCACCGAGGCTGCCGGCCATATTGAAGGTAATTTACTAATCGTCACCCATGGTTTTGTATGCAAGGCGTTATTGGAGAGTCACTTAACCCTGCCCAAAGGGCTTTTGGCGAGTTCTAGTTACGGCAATACCGCGCTTACCCAAGTGGATGCTCAGCCCCCTTGGACCATTCAATTATTAAATTGCACCGCCCACCTTAACCAATAAACCATGCGAATTTTTCGCAGCCAGCTAGGGTAAACATAAGGAGTTTTCTACAGCCAATCGCTATTGCAATACTCTGTTTCACGCCCGGATGCCCATGCTTTCTTTAATATGACGTAAACTGTGCGCTCAAAAATTAAAACAAGCCGCCATTTATGATCTTCGCGAGTCAGCCATGACAGCCAGCGCCCCGCAAGCCAGTACGCCCCCCAGTATCTGGTCATTGGCCTGGCCCACCACCATTGCCAACTTGTTGCTGGCCTCGGTGGGCATGGTGCAAATTGTATTGGCCGCAGATTTTGGATCGGAGGCCGCCTCGGCGGTGGCAGTAAGCCAGCGGGTATTTTTTGTATTGCAGGCGGCCCTGTTTGGCTTGGCCACTGGGGTGTCTGCGTTGGTGGCGCGTAACATAGGGGCTAATGATCATTTAAAGGCCGGACAAACCACTCAGAGCGCCATGCTGTTGGGTTTTATGGTGTCCATGATCATGGGCATTGTATGTTATGTGTTTGCTCCCTTCATCACCGATTGGTTTGGGCTAGAAGGGGATACCCGCCAACTGGCCATTAACCTTATTCGCTGGGTGTGCATCTTTAACCCTATTTATTCCCTTAATATTGTACTTACCACCACCATGCGGGCCAGTGGCGATGCCATGAACCCTTTATTGCTGGCGATGATTAGCGGCGTGGGCAACGGCGTGGGCTGTTATGCCTTTAGTCACGGTTCATTTGGTTTGCCCAATATGGGCGCAGAAGGATTAGCGGTGGGGGGCATTATGGGCTCCGTTTTGTCTTTACTCATGTATGCCACCCTGTGGCGCTTGGGCAAGTTAAAAGTGCCCTATCCAAGCTTGAGTAACTTACGCGTTAAAACCAATAAACTCATTCGCATAGGATTGCCCAGCGCCATCGAACAATCCCTCATGCAGGTGGGATTTTTGGTGTACATGGTGGCCATTGCCGCTTATGGCAACGATGTACTAGCCGCCTATGGTTTGGGCATTAATTTTTTAACGTTGATTATTTTTGTATCCCTAGGTTTTGCCTCTTCCTCGGCAGTTATTGTGGGCCAGTACATGGGCCGTGGTGAACCCCAGTTGGCTAAAACGTTTGGCTGGCGGGGCTGGCGCATGTGTTTGGCCTTTATGGTGGTGGCGGCCATAGGGTTTGAATTATTTGGCGGCCACCTGGCACGAGCCGTTACCAATGAGGTTCAGGTGCAACACTACATGGAGTTGTTTTTAACCATAGTGGCTTTGGCCATGCCATTGATTGCCACCGACTTTGCCTTGGGCGGTGCCATTCGCGGTGCTGGGGAAACCATGTACCCGCTTAAAATTAGCATTGTGAGTTTATTTTTGGTGCGCTTTATTTTGCCATTTTTATTTTTGGAATGGGAATTGGCGGTGAAATGGATGTTTTGTTTAACCGCACTGGATTTTGGCATTAAAGCGATTTTTATGACGCTTTATTTTAGGTCGGGCAAGTGGCAGAAGAAAGAGCTTTAGGGAGGGGCGATGTTTTTGGAATAAACAGCGCCACCGTTTGATTCGTTACCTGCGGGTTAATTTGCGTTTGTTAAACCCGCATGGTCCACCTTTATTCTAGGCGCGCCTTTTTCAAGTTGCTGGCGCATGGCTTGGGGGATTAACATCTTTTGGTGGTGACTGGTACTTACCATGACATACACTATTTTTGCCGATGCTATCATTTCATGGCTAGCGTGATTGTAAAAATCAACCTGGAATGAATAAGATGAATTACCGATTCTTGCGGGTTTTACCGTAACGGCTAGCACTTCGTCAAAGTGGGCAGGCCCCTGCCAATCTATTGAATAGCTTACCACCTGGTTATCAATACCATTGGATAGAATATCATTGTAATCCCCCCAAATAACCCGGGTAAACTCTCCCACGGCGATATCAACATAATCAGAGTACCTGCCGTTAAAGACTACTTTTTGAGCATCACATTCAGAGTATCGAACACGTAAAAGATAGCAAAATTCATTATTCATTTAGCTTGCCCCTTTAGAGCCTATTTGACGTTTAACACCTGCCACATGGGCCAGCTGTAAATTTAATATATTATTTGTTTTCAACCATTATTAATATCACACCAATAAAAGAAAACATCATAAACAAAAGTGACCAAATATAATAATTAGCCGCCTTAGTGAGCCTGACACTTATCTCTTTGTGTTCAACATTTTTCGCCTGCAACCGACATGCTTTGTAGTTTTTAAAATGAAGCGTATTGCTGAAGGGCATATTATTATTTTTCAATACTGCCTTTACATTCATCCTAGCCCATATATAAGCTAAAAAAGGGATGATGATGACTTGTCCAATGTGTAGTTCTGGCATTTAATTCTTAGTCTCATTTAGCGTTAACAACAAAGGTACAGTTTACCACGTTCACCCGAAGGCGAACTTTGGTTAATTTTCTATTGGATACTTATTTGGTGCCCCATATTTTTGAAACAGCACTGTTTGATCCAAGCGCCCCCACCACCACTGCCACAAACCCAGCACAGAAGAAGATGATCACCGGGATAAGCGCGCTTGCCCCGCCAACAGAGTAGGCAGCCGCCGATGAGATTAGCGAGAGGAATATAAACAGCACACCTACAATAATAAGCGCCACCCTGTGGGACTTCTTATAATTGATAGCTTCTTCGCCTGTTTCGAATAATTTTAGTATTGGCCAAAATATTCTGGTTAGTATCTTTTTCATAAAACCCTATATTGTTATCAAGCGCTGTACTTCAATCTGTGCCAGCGCGTACTTTACAGGCTCACTTCACTCGATGAAGCGCACAAATTTTGTTACCGGAAGGGTCTCGTAAATAGGCAAGGTAAAGCTTAACTTTTCCGCCCTCGCGTACGCCGGGAGGCTCTTCACATGTGGTTCCACCATTGGCAAGGCCTGCCGCGTGCCAATCATCTGCCTTGGCTGGATCTACAGCTGCAAAGCCGATAGTGCTGCCATTGCCATTGCAAGCTGGCTCGCCATCAATGGGTTTGCTTATGGCGAAGACGCCGTTTTTAGTAAAATAAAAGCAACGACCTTTTTCGTCGATTACGCCAGGCTCGTAGCCCAAAGCCCCCAGAACGGCATCGTAAAACGTCTTCGACTCTTGAACATTGTTTGCGCCAACCATAATATGACTGAACATTTTTATTCCCCTAGTTTGCCAAATTTAGTAACGCTTAAAGTTGAGACTGCCATAACGCAGGGGCAATAGGTATTCTTATTAACCGTAAATCACAGGCCATTATGACTGAATACCCTGTTTAATTCCCGTGGATCTATTATGCCGCCCTCATCAATTGTTAGAAAATAGGGTAATTGCCAACGCTGAGTTTTCTTGCCCGATTCTGAAAACACCTTGGTTCCCACGACGCCTCTATCTTGGCTCCATGGGGGGAAAACTCGAAACCCCGTTTTACCCTTACTTTTTTCTGAAGAGACAATGCCTTTTTCGATTAACACTGAAACAGGAAAAATGAACATGCCATTGTTAGAACCCTGCATTGGCTCTGTGCTATTTAAAGCATCAGAATGACGCTCCACCTGCACAAACAGATAATCAAGCTCATTAAATCTAAGTGGAATAGGTTTATTACCATTAATACTTGGTGAAGATGGTCGCTGCCAAACCGCCAAAAATGCGCCTGGCCGGTCTGGCGTCACATGCCCTTTACGATAAACAATATTCCTATCATTTAGCGCAAAGACTAATGCTTCATATTTTTTGCTTTCAGGGACGGGGTCTAATTCAATGTTTTTAGTAATTTTAAAACCAGCTGGAACAAACCCTCTAGCTATAAGGCTTTCAAGTTCACCACGATAGTGCTTACTTTCCAAAACAACCTCTGCTTAATTTATTTTTTATTCTATCGCGCATTGTAAAGAAACATCTATGGATAAAACGTGATCAACAGTAGCGAAAGGTTAAGGCCTCAATCAGACAACGCTTTAGCGGTCGACCGAATTGACTTGTTAGCACTTATTACAAGTTCAAGTTTTAAGATTGTATTTCCAATATACGATATACGAACAGGGAGCTTAGCTTTAATAGGCCCCCCATGCGATGTTGTATTGTTAAATCCTGGCATTAATCGATAGTCAGAATAAGAAAACTTCACTCCCTTTACAGTGAAACGCTCTGGTTGGTGACCGGAATACGGCATAGGGTCGAAGTTCTCAACTAAACCCTCTACAACTTCAAAGTTTCCTGCCAAATAATTTGACCTTAAAGAATGCTGTTTGTAACCAATTGCAAATCCAGAAACCGAAACCCAAAGAACTGCAAATCCAATGAAAAAGTATGCGAAAACTTTTACAAATTCTTTGGATCTATTTTTGCCCAATAAACTAGGGTTTTTAATCATAAAAACCCCAATGATGATAAATGCCAACCCTGGCAGGACAAAAGTAAAGTTACCCAACCCCATGTCAGCTATTTCAAAGGCTACTTCGTATTCCATGCTATCCCTAGGTTGCTAACAGCTCATTACACGTCGCTATGACGTCTTTTCCGGTGACGCCTTATCACGACGTGTTTTCCGGTCCATATTTTAAAGTCAGCTATCATGAGGTCTATAGCTTAAGCCGTCAATAAATGCGGTCTCTTTTTATGTTTCACTGCAAATTAACTTGCACCGTAACCTAATGAAAACTAACCGTTTGTTATCAACCGACCCTTTTAGCCGTTGTTGATGTGTTTTATCTTTTTCCGACTCTTACCCCCTGCCAGCGTACTCCTTAAACAAGATAACTAGATATACGGTGCACATGACGCTTTATCAGGCCGTTATCATTAAAAGGCGTCTAATAGCAGCCACCCAAATGTGTCTAGCTTTATTGGTTGTACGCTTGAATGGATTTTGTCGCAGGACGCAGCGTAGCCAGTCAAGCGTACAGCCAATGAAGCATTCAAGACAAAAACAGGTAGAGGCACTTAAGAAAGGAAAATCTTTATAAAAAGAAAAACCGCCAGCAATATGAATAACTCACATCACTGGCGGCTTTATAGGTGTATCGCTAAATTAATACCAAATTAAGAAGAGTTGCGAATTATCCTAACTCACTTTCAACTTCTTGTTGCTCAGCGCTTGGTGCTGCACTTTTAGGCAATACCAGATTCATACCAATAGCAACTAGGCCACACAGGCTCACACCTTGCAGGCTCCAGTCGCCGTTACCTACCGCCATGCCACCAATACCAAATACCAGCGTAGTAGACACAATCACCAGGTTACGTTGCTCGGCCAAGTCTACCTGGGCCTTAACCAAAATATTCATGCCTACACCCGCAATAGAGCCAAACAACAAAATTAAAATACCACCCATCACCGGGGCAGGAATGGTTTGCAGCGCGATACCAAACTTGGCTACAAACGCCAAGGCAATAGCAAACGCCGCAGCCCACAACATAATCACAGGGTTAAACATCTTGGTCAGCATGACCGCACCGGTTACTTCTGAATAGGTAGTATTAGGTGGGCCGCCAAACAAGGACGCGGCAGATGTGGCCAGGCCGTCTCCTAATAAAGTGCGCTGCAATCCCGGGGTTTTCACATAGTCTTTACCGGTAACGCTGCCAATGGCAAGGATATCGCCCACGTGTTCAATGGCCGGAGCAATCACCACAGGTAACATAAACAAGATGGCGGCTAGCTGAAATTCTGGTGCAGTAAAGTTAGGCACCGCCAACCAGGCAGTCTGGGTCACCGCAGTGGAATCCACCATGCCCATAATTAACGCCATCACATAACCCACCAGCACACCGGCCAAAATAGGCAATAAACGGAAGATGCCCTTGCCCATTGTCGCCACTAGCAAAGTGGTGATTAAAGCCGACATAGATACAAATAAAGCATCCAAATACGGAAATAATTCCACCGCGCCGTCACCGGTTTTACCCATGGCCATGTTCACCGCGATGGGCGCTAAGCTTAAACCAATCACCATGATGATAGGGCCGGTTACCACAGGGGGCATTAAACGGTGTAAAAATCCGGCACCGCGTACCGCCACAATGGCCGCCAGCAATACATACATTAATCCCGCCACAAACAATGAACCCATGGCCGCTGCCATGCCCCAAGTTTGCACCGAATAACTAATGGGCGCGATAAACACAAACGACGACGCCAAAAATATGGGCACCTGGCGTTTGGTTACAAATTGAAAAATCAGCGTACCGATACCGGCGGTAAACAAGGCCACGCTTGGGTCAAGACCGGTAATTAATGGCATTAATACCAGGGCACCAAATGCTACAAACAGCATCTGTAAACCTGCCAGCACGGTGCGCCAGCTATTTGGTTGGGTTGTACTTGTCATAATGTATTTTCTCTTTTCGTTTTTATTTTTATTAAGACTACTTAGTGCCAAAAATCTTGTCGCCGGCATCACCCAAGCCAGGAATGATGTAACCCTGGTCGTTCAGGTGGCTGTCTACCGATGCGGTGTAAATATCCACATCCGGATGGGCAGCCTGTACTTTGGCGATGCCTTCGGGTGCGGCCACCAATACCAGGGCACGAATATCTTTACAGCCCGCTTTCTTTAAAAGGTCGATGGTGGCATTCATGGAGCCGCCAGTGGCCAGCATGGGGTCAATAACCAGCGCCAAACGTTGGTCAATGTCACCGGTGAGTTTTTCAAAGTAGGTGACCGGCTCCAGGGTTTCTTCATCACGGTACAGGCCCACCACACTAATTTTGGCGCTGGGCATTAACTCTAATACACCATCCAGCATGCCAATGCCGGCACGCAGAATAGGCACTACCGTGGCTTTTTTGCCCTTAATGCGCTGGCCGGTGATTTCCCCTTCCCACCCTTGTAATTGGTAATCTTCCAGCTGTAAATCTTTAGTGGCTTCATAGGTCAACAGGCAACCCACCTCGGCCGCCAACTGACGAAATCCTCGTGTGCTCATGTTTTCGCGGCGCATTAAGCTGATTTTGTGTTGTACCAAAGGGTGTTTGATTTCATAAACTGACATGGGGGGCATCCACTATAAATTGCGAGAACTGGGTAAAGTTGCGGTATTTTCACACAAACTCATGCTGGCTCCTAAGAATTTTGCCTATTTGGTCAGGATTTAGCATTAGAGTTAATGAGACGAGTGTTGGCAGTCTGAAAGTAAAACATCGAGGTTAAATTGCGGTTAATAGATAACAACGGTAACTTACTGCGCCTAACAAACCATTTAGTTTTAGCTAGGTGAAGCTTAGAGTATTATAAAAATTTATGGGAATGCATTAGTTAAATTTATGCGGATAAATATAAGGCTCACTCACCAAACTAATAAGGGCCTGGCCCGTTGTTTCGTTTTAAATTGCCAGCCATACATAGAGTCAAGCGGTTGTCCCTGATCGTGTAGATATTCTGCCTAAATTAGGTAGAATCAGCCACATAAGAATCACTCGCCACGCCCCTTCCATCCATTAAAGACAGGCTTTGCATGACGGATCAGGAATCAGAAATCGCCACAGGTTTTGGCCCGCTGCTAAAGTTTTGGCGGGGTGTGCACGGATTATCACAAGAAACACTGGCTCTGTGTGCCGAGTCCTCCACCCGTCACATTAGTTGCCTTGAAAACGGCAAAGCTCACCCCAGTCGTTTAATGGTATTAAAACTGGCCGAAGTATTGGAACTAGGCGATCGTGATTCCTGCTACCTGTTAGTGGG
>Ga0209290_1001560_pt1 | contig 10488 bp, 10 predicted proteins | sample EN1Hudsemesocosm_2_FD_184632 | JGI IMG/M metagenome (GOLD analysis project Ga0209290, IMG submission 184632) | Methane-oxidizing microbial communities from mesocosms in the Hudson Canyon - EN10B Hudson Canyon (SPAdes) (version 2) | ecosystem: Environmental > Aquatic > Marine > Cold seeps... | reverse complement strand
CACCGCATCAACAATTTGGGCAATATTAATATCCAAGCCACTGCGACTCAGACGATAACCACCCCCAGGCCCACGAACACTATTAACCAGCTCGTTTCGACGCAGCTTGGCAAATAATTGCTCTAAATACGATAAAGAGATTTCTTGGCGGCCAGAAATGTCATTTAAACTGACAGGGCCCTGCTTGGCATGTATTGCTAGATCTAGCATTGCCGTAACGGCGTAGCGTCCTTTAGTGGTTAAGCGCACAGCTATGCCTCCAAAAATAGTCATAAAATTTACTCAGACCCACATTATGCGTAAACCTGAGTAAAATAGTCAACTACTTAACGGCCTTATCTTCCTTCTCTTCTTTCTCATCCTTACCCGCTAACGACTCAACATGAGACGCCTTCAGCTCCGGCAACGCTTCATCGCAAGAAGTATCCCCTAACTTGTGCAATGACTTGCAAATATTATTGATTTTGCCATCAACGGCCAACATATGATCCATCAGATTATTAACCGAACGAGCAATTGGGTCCGGCATCTCATCCGCCATACCATAAGCGTCAAAGCCAATTTTATCGGCAATATCTTTTCGACGCTGATCCTGCTCAGGATCCGCTCGCTTAACAATACGACCAGGAATACCGACGACTGTTACTCCCGCTGGGACTTCTTTAGTCACCACCGCATTAGAACCAATACGAGCACCTTCATTAACTATGATTGGCCCCAATACCTTAGCACCCGCTCCAACCACGACACCATCTCGCAATGTTGGGTGACGCTTACCCTTATTCCAACTAGTGCCCCCTAAGGTCACACCATGATAAAGCGTACAATCATTACCAATTTCAGCCGTCTCACCCACCACAACGCCCATGCCGTGATCAATGAAGAAGCGATCACCAATAGTAGCACCCGGGTGAATTTCAATCCCAGTCATCCAACGGCTAAAAGTTGAAAGTATGCGCGCAAGCCACTTCAACCCTTTAAGCCATAACCAGTTCGCTAGACGATAGTGTAAAATGGCATGCACCCCAGGGTACGTCGTCAATACTTCAAAAGTATTGCGCGCCGCGGGATCACGTTCAAATACACAGGCTACGTCTTGTCGAATACGTCGTAACATTATTACTCTTCTCTCTTATCGCTACTTTTTTGCAGCTATTATTTATCGTCACTATTTTCGATGCTATTCGCGACTTTCGCCTTACGCTGTACCGCGGCCAAAATGCCTCGCATCATGCTAACTTCCATTTTATCCAATGCCGTTCGCTGAAACATTCGACGTAAACGTGTCATTAACTGTTTAGGAGTATTGGGATCAAGGAAGCCAATATCAACCAAGGATTCCTTTAAATGATCAAAAAATCGTTCCATATCTCCATGAGGAGCCATCTCATAATCCCACTCAACCCCCCACTGGCCTATCTTCTTTGCCGAAGCGTCTACTTCAGCACTCTCTTCTAACGCCGCCATACGCATTTCGTAACACAATACTTGCACTGCCGCAGCAATATTCAACGAACTAAAGTCTGGATTGGTTGGAATATGAACGTGAGCATTGCATTTATGCAGCTCTTCGTTGGTTAGCCCTCTCGATTCACGACCAAAAACCAAAGCGACGCTGTTATTATTTGCAACCGCTTGCTTAGCTTTAGCACCACACTCTCGGGGCGAACATAAAGGCCATGGAATATGAACGTGAGCATTGCATTTATGCAGCTCTTCGTTGGTTAGCCCTCTCGATTCACGACCAAAAACCAAAGCGACGCTGTTATTATTTGCAACCGCTTGCTTAGCTTTAGCACCACACTCACGGGGCGAACATAAAGGCCATGGAATATGACGGCCACGAGCACTGGTACCAATCACCAATCCACAACCGGCAACGGCTTCATCCAAACTCGATACGATAACGCAACTATCTAAAATTTCCGACGCACCAGAAGCACGGACAATGGCATCACCATCAATAACGGCAATAGGGTCGACTAATACCAACTGGGTGACCCCCATATTCTTCATAGCACGGGCTGCGGCACCAATATTGCCGGAATGGGTGGTATTTACTAAAACGATTCGTATCTGATCTAACATGAGGCATCTTCTAAAAAAAGGGGAGCGCATTCTCTATAAGGTAAGCATTCTAACAGTGGAAATCGCTGGATGATACGAAAAAGCCATCAAGGAATTCTTTTCGCTGGATTTTTTTGTTATACTCGCGCGTTCACCGTTCTTTAAGAGATTAGTAGCCCTATGCAACCGCTTGTAAACCTTGCGCTGCGTGCTGCACGTAATGCAGGACAAGACTTGGTCCGTAGCTTGGACCGTTTCGATCCCTACCAGAGTAGCGATCAAGAAAAATCAAAATTTGTAGCTGACTGTGCCATCGGCCTTGAAAAGAGCATTATTTTCGAATTGAAGAATGCTTGCCCAGAAGACAGTTACCAAGGCCGTGAAACAGGATTTCACAGCCCAAGCGAAGGCGCACCTAAGAATCAATGGCAAGTATGTGTTATTGACGATCTAGTGAACTTCCGCGTAGGCCTACCTGATTTCGCCATCATCGTAAGCTGCCTCGTTAATGGCAAGACTGAACATACCGTCGTTGTTAACCCAATGAACGGTGATGAATTCAGTGCTAGCCGTGGCCGTGGCGCGCAATTGAATAACCGTCGCTTACGCTGCGGTCAATTACGTGAAATCAACCAAGCACTGATCGGCTTCAAAACGCCAAATCATAGTGAAGGTGAGCGCGTATTTGAAATTCGCAATAAAATCACTAGTTTAATGAGCCAAGCCAATGACGTTCGCGCCTTAGGCAGCAGCGTATTAATGATGGCTTATACTGCAGCCGATCGCCTACACGGCGCGATGCTTTGCGATATGGATGAGTTCTCATTAAATGCCGGTAGCTTAATCGCTCACGAAGCAGGCTGCTTAACCGCCAACCTGACTGGCGAGCCACTGATTAAAGCTCCAGCCGATATTTTGGTTGCCAACCCTAGATTATTAAAAGAGCTAATCCAAAAGGTTTAAGCCAAGGCTTATTGATAAGAAACTTTTTGTAACAAAGCTTTTAAGCAAGCCATTCTATGCTGGCTATACTTGAAGTATAACCAGTTTAGAGGGGCTTTTTTATGTCGCCATGGAATCAAATCAGGCAACTACTCATTGAATTTTTCAATCGCCTAGGCCAATTACAAGCGCCTGATGGTGATGTAACGCTTACCTGCCCACTGCGACGCCTGCCCAAAACAGCGACCATTCAAACGACTCAATGTCCGAAAAAGCCAAAACACTAAAAAAAGCCCAAACCAAAAGATTAACAGCAGCTCACCACGGAGATCACGAAGGCGCTGCGCTACACGGAGAAGAGCAAAAGCAAAATAAGCAGTTATACAGGATTACGTACAAGGTCGGCTGCCTCTTTATCTACAACCTCCTTTATTCTATCTATTTTTTATTCTTCACCTCTTCTTTTCTTGCTCCTGGCTTTTCTCACTCTTGGCTTTTCTCGCCTTTATCTTTTCCTCCGTGTAGCGCAGCGCCTCTGTGCAGCGTAGCGGCTCCGTGGTGAACCACTTGTATCTTTATCCTTGCACTTTCTAGCTAGCAGGCACAAAAAAGGGCGGATAATCCGCCCTTTTCTTTTTCTATCGCTTCACATCACCTAACCAACAGCGATATTAGCCACGCACAACAGAAACATCTTCTGCCTGCGGGCCTTTCTGACCGCGAACTACCATAAACTTAACACGCTGACCTTCAGTCAATGAACGGTGACCTTGACCGCGAATAGAACGGAAGTGAACAAATACATCTTCACCGTCATCCCAAGTAATAAAACCAAAACCTTTTTTCACATTAAACCACTTAACCATACCGCGCTCACGACCATCATCGGTATCACTTTCTACAACCGTACCGCTAGAACGGTTGCGACGACGACGAGACGGTACAGCTAAAGCCGATGCAAAAGCGATCGCGAAAAATATTAACGCTACGATTGTATAAATAGCACCAACGTTAGGTAGAGTAGCAAGACTCTCAGCTAACGTACTTCCTGATGTTAAAACGATACCTGCCAATACTTTATTTAAAGCCAACTTTAAAATAAATGGAGCAATTAATGCGAGCACCAAGCTCACTAAAACTTTTCTAATCATAATTCCTTTCATACTTTTCTCTCTTCGATGCAAATGCTTGTCTGTTTTTCTTTTGCTTAAGACCAAATAAAAGCCATTAAGCCTAGCTATGAAAGCCTAATTCATTACAAAAATCAACATGATAGAAAGCCAAACCGCATAGGCTTCAATTAATAGCCAGAATTGATCAAATAACATACAATACTAAGCGCAAAACCCAGTAATACTTTGACGTTAAACGGATAGCCTGCAACAATCCGAAAAAATTCCATTGAGATCCTTATGCCAACTCCGCAGATTGAAAAACAGCAACAACAAATAGAACAACTTGAAACCAAGGTTGCTTATTTAGAACATCATATTGAACAATTAAACGACGCCCTTGTTACATTGCAATTAGATAATAAAACAGCCAAAGATGCGCTTAAATATCTTTACCAGCAAGTACAAAGTATTGGCGGCAGCCAAGGAGCACAAACATCAGGCAGCTTTATTGAACCGCCACCACCTCACTATTAATTGCCTGCTAAATAACTAAGCAATACCCCAACCTGTTCACGAATTCAGTAAAGAAGAGTAACTGACGGCGAGTTAAGGCGCGAAAGCCATTTAACCCAGTGCTTTGAGCAGGTAAACTTACCTTGCATTTACATTGGAATCGTTAAAATGAATTTAATCAGCCTGATTAAAAATGGTCTATTTCGCCTAAACCAGCGTTTGATCCACACTCTAGTTAAAACAAAAATTATCGGCCCGTCAGCTCAAGATCTTGGCTTAGATAACAGCAAACCCATCGTTTACGCCTTGCAGTATCAATCTTACGGCCAAGAGCTTGTCATCGACAAAGTCATTACCGAAGCTGGCTTAGCCAGCACTTTAGAAACTGAGATTGGCGAAAAAAAGAAGTCCATCAATCCTTTTTTCTCCAGTTACAAACGTGCTGGGGCACCTTTTCGCAAACGCGGCACCCCTCTTGTTTCAAAGCGACTCACCAAATGGATTGATTTAATTCGTGACGAAGCCGACAAAGACATTCAAATTGTTCCCGTCGCCGTTTATTGGGGTCGCAGCCCAGACAAAGAAAATTCATTCCTTAAAATTTGGCTGCAAAGCAGTGGTACTTTAGGCGGACGTCTTTCAACCTTATTTGCCATTTTATTAAACGGCCGTGAAACCGCAATCCGTTTCAGTAACCCCATTTCTTTACGCCAATTAATTGATGAAGGTAAAGATAACGAGATTACGGCACGAAAATTATCTCGAGTTTTACGCGTTCACTTCCGCCAAGTTAATGCCACCGTTCTGGGTCCAGACCTTTCTCACCGCAGCACTCTGGTCCATCAGATTCCTCGCAAGCCACTGGTTATTGAAGCCATTGAAGAGGAAATGAAGCTTAAAAATATTAGTCGCAAGAAAGCCAATGCCCTCGCGCTAAAGTATGCCGATGAAATTGCGGCCAACATGACCCACGGCGCTATTCGCTTCTTGGATGTTGTCTTGACCTGGGTTTGGAACAAAATCTATAACGGCGTTAATGTTTACAATATTGAACGCTTACAAAACGCCAATAAAGATAATGAGATCATTTACGTACCCTGTCACCGCAGCCACATAGATTATTTATTATTATCCTACGTGCTTTACCATAACGGTCTACAAGTGCCGCACATTGCAGCAGGCATCAACTTAAACATGCCGGTCGTTGGACCTATTTTACGCCGTGGAGGTGCCTTCTTCATGCGCCGCACCTTTAAAGGCAATAAATTATACGCTGCCGTATTTGATGAATATCTACATTCAGTATTCAGCAATGGCTATTCAACCGAATACTTTGTTGAAGGTGGCCGTAGCCGTACGGGTCGCACCTTAAACCCGAAAGCAGGCATGCTGGCGATGACTCTTCGCAGCTATCTTCGTGACTCTCGTAAACCCATTATCTTTATGCCGGTTTATGTGGGTTATGAAAAAGTATTTGAATCCAGCAGCTATCAAGGCGAACTGAAAGGCAAAAAGAAAAAGAAAGAGGGTCTAGGAAGCTTATTTACTTCATTACGCAGTATGAAACGTTCCTTTGGTAAAGTACGAGTCACCTTTGGCGACCCGATTAACTTTGATAATTTATTAGATAATGAACAGCCTAATTGGCGTGATCAGCGTAGCGATAATAATTTTAAGCCTGAATGGACGAATAAGGTTGTTAATAAACTAGCCCTTGAAGTAGCTACTCAAATTAATAATGCCGCTTCAGTCAACCCGATTAATTTAGTCGCCACGGGTTTATTAGCCACACCTCATCTAGCGATGGATGCCCAGCTGCTTGCTAATCAGCTTGATGACTATAAGCGCCTACTACAATCTCTACCTTATACCGACCTTGTAGAAATTCCAGAAGGTGATGGTAAAGATTGGATCGCTTATGCGGAAAAAATGGGCATGGTATCCGTTGCTTCGCATACTTTAGGGGATATTATTCAAGCAGACGATTATCAAGCCGTTTCCTTGAGCTATTACCGCAATAACGTCTTTCATATTTTTGCTATGCCTTCTCTACTGGCCAGTTTATTTGTTAATAATCGCGATCATGATTTGGAAGAAATCCAAACACTGTGTAAATTTTTATATCCATTTTTCAAAGCGGAACTCTTTTTACGCTGGGACTTAGAAGAGCTGCCTGAAGTAATCGATACCTGGCTTGAAGCCTTGGTAGGATTAGGCTTATTAGAGCGCCAAGGGAATCGATTCAGCCGCCCAGCAGCCAATTCTAATGAGTATGTTAAGCTGGCCGGGTTTGCTTCCGTTGCAATGCAAACACAAGAGCGTTATTTCCTAACCCTTTCTTTGTTAAACAAAGTCGGCAGTGGTCATATCAACGCCAAGGAACTGGAAGAACAATCTTCTGTTCTGGCCTCGCGTATTTCCGTATTACACGGAATTAGCACTCCAGAGTTTTTTGATAAGAATTTGTTCCGCACCCTAATCGAGCAACTGCTAAGCCAAGGGTTATTGGTCAATGATGAAGAGGGGCAGCTAACCTTTGATGATAGCCTTACCGCGATGACGCAAGAGCTAGAACGAGTATTGGATGCAAGCTTACGCCAAAGTATTTTACAGATTACTTGGCAGCAATAACGATCAATGGGTAAAACAAAGCCTTAAGTCGGTTAAAACGTTTCTTAAGGCTTTATTACCTTAGCCTTACTGTAGACATCAAAGCGATTCGCTTTACCCGCCAACACATAACTCGGCGCCTTTCCTGCTAGAGGAGGCGCTTTTGCCGGGCGCTTAACCACAATACGGCAACGAGCAATACTATTCGCTTGCTCCCATAACTGATCTTCATCGAGATCCGCCCCGACCAAAGAACGAAATAGCTTCATTTCTTTCTTTGCCTCAGCAGAAGCTGTTGAATGTGGAAACATAGGGTCAAGATAAACAATATCTGGCTGCGGCTGACCCATTGAATCCCAACGTGATAAAAGATCAATTGAATTCCCTTGCATCAATCGCATCCTAGCCATGATATCGGCAATTTCAGCCTCTCCCTGGGCACACTGCAAACCGCTTTTTAATAACAGATAAACCACGGGATGACGCTCAATCAGGGTGACATCGCAACCCAGTGTCGCCAATACAAACGCATCGCGCCCAAGGCCTGCTGTCGCATCCAGAATACTTGGTTTATAGGCGCTACTAATCCCAACCGCTTTAGCAATACTTTGTCCTTTGCCACCGCCGTATTTACGTCGATGAGCACTCGCTCCACTGACAAAATCAACAAATACCGGGCCAGGGGCTTTTTTTCCACCTTGCTGAACACTGATACGCTGGCCATCAGCGATAAGATAAAGCCCATCATGCGATAGCTGAGCTGAGTCAACCATCGGAACTTGCCATTCTTGCGCCCAAGTCACGAGATCAACTAGCTCGCTCGCCGACTGCAGGATAACCCCATCAAGAATTTTCATTACACGAACCAGATCAACAAAATAGCCCCAAGCGCTAAGCGATAAATCACAAAAGGTGTCATACCAATACGATTAATTAGCGCTAAAAAGAAATAGATACAAATATACGCACTTACTGCTGATATCAGTGCTGCCAAACCTATCGTTGCCCAATCTACCTGAGCAACCTGCTCAACTAAATCTTTCGTTTTTAATAAACCAGCGGCAAGAATTAATGGAATTGAGATTAAAAAAGAAAATCTAGCCGCAGCGTCTCGCTGAAAGCCTAAAAATAATGCTGCTGTGATGGTGATACCTGAGCGAGACGTACCCGGTATTAATGCCAGCGCTTGGAAGAAACCAATAATAATTGCCGCCATGAACGTCATGCGCAATAAATCTTTATGCTCGGCCGCTAACTTATCAGCCGCCAATAATAAAATACCAAATACCAAGGTTGAATAAGCGATCACTTCAGAACTTCTAAAATGCGTTTCTATCCAACCACCAAATAACAAGCCGATCAGACCCGCTGGGATCGTTGCAATAACAATGGACCATGCCAAACGGGCGTTATCATTCATATTTGGCGTAAAGCCCGTAGAGACCCAACCATGAGTAATACTAATAAGGTCACGACGAAAGTAAAAGATCACGGCAGCCAAAGTGCCTATATGCGTTGCGACATCAAACGCTAAACCTTGATCAGGCCAACCTAATACTTGCGAAGGTAATATCAGATGCGCAGAGCTAGAGATGGGTAGAAACTCAGTAAATCCCTGCAAAAGGGACAATACAATTATTTGGATCAAATCCATTATTTAATACTTCCTAGAGGTCACGCTTTAAAATTAAGATTTTTTCAATAAAGAAGGTTGTTCTGCCAGCTTTTTCCAAGCGACCGTATCCCGTAAATAAACCGGTTGCTGGAATTCAGCCGTGGTGAATTTACCTTGCTGCCAAGCTGTTAGTGCTAATGACATCATACTTTCCGCTAAAGGAAAGACATCTTCGTCCATGGATTTCAATAAAGTTGTTATTTGCGGCATTTCTGTCCTGAACTGCAAACCATCTCCAGCCCCTAGCCACGAATTAGTATCCGCTAAAATCGATAAATCAACTAAGTCAGGCTTAGTTAAACTGTCTTCAATGATCGTCGATAGTATGGCGTTAGAGCCCTCATCACTTCCATCCTTTTGATAAGCGCCATAAAAAACCTCTCCCATGTGAGCATTCATTAACGCAACAACTCGATTTACCGAATGCTTCTCCATGGCCTGCCATGCAAGCGCTTGTAAAGACGATATACCATAAAGCTTTGCACCCGTTGCTAACGAAAGTCCTTGGGCGACAGAAATTGCTATTCGCAAACCGGTAAATGATCCAGGGCCTTTACCAAAAGCAATGCCATCAAGCTCAATCGGCTTAATACCCGCTTGCTGACACAAGCCTTCAATCATCGGCAACATTAATTGCGCATGCTTGCGTGGCTGTAATTCAGCCGCACTGAAGCACTGACCATTAATACTTAAAGCAGCAGAACACCAAGATGATGAAGCATCAAAGACTAGAATATTACTCATGGAAATCACTGATATGGTTAAAATCAGCATTAGTATATCAAATCCAGCCCTAGAGATAAAAATTCTAAAGACAAATACCCCAGAAACAAAAAAGCCCCAGAATCTCTTCTGAGGCTTTTCTCTAACCTAAAGACTTAATAGGTTAAAAACATAATCACTTATGCTTTTTTAGCTGGACGGCCACGACCAGATTTCTTAGCCGCTGGCTTTTTTGCAACGGCTTTCTTAGCCGCTGGCTTTTTTACGGCTACTTTCTTAGCTACTGGCTTTTTTGCAACCGCTTTTTTAGCTGCTGGCTTCTTTGCCTTTTTAGCTGGAGCAGATAGCGCTTTAGCTTTAGTCGCTAGCTTTTTAGCAGCAGCTTTAGCTTTCTTAGCTTCTTTAGCCGTTAAAGTCTTAACCTTGGCAGCAATTTGGCGCTCACGAGACTTAGTCCACGTTTTTTCGAAGTCCGCTAATGCTTTCTTCAAATCCGCTTCTGTCTTAGCCTGCTGTGCTACTTCAAACTCAGCAACAACCGCTTTTGCTTTCGCTTCAACTTCAGCTGTCTTCGCTTGAATCTCAGCAACCTTCAAAGCAACCTTTGCATCACGCAGCTTTGCTTTAATCGGTGAAAGCTTAGCCTTTTCTGCTCGTACTTTATTACCCGCAGTAGCAGCAGCACGTTTATTAGCAGCCGTCGCTTTTGGCTTGCCTGCTTTGGTTTTTGCTTCCGCTTGCTTTTTCGCTGCAGCAGATACTTTTGTTAACTGAGCTTCAACAGCATTTGTTGCTTTTTCAACAGCTGCTTGTGCTTTTGCAACTGCAGGTGCAATTGCGACA
>Ga0209290_1001559_pt1 | contig 10488 bp, 3 predicted proteins | sample EN1Hudsemesocosm_2_FD_184632 | JGI IMG/M metagenome (GOLD analysis project Ga0209290, IMG submission 184632) | Methane-oxidizing microbial communities from mesocosms in the Hudson Canyon - EN10B Hudson Canyon (SPAdes) (version 2) | ecosystem: Environmental > Aquatic > Marine > Cold seeps | place... | reverse complement strand
AGCAAGATGAAGCCCATACCCGCCAAACCTTGCAACAGGGAGTATTCATGCTGCGCTTGCCTTATGAAAAAGGCATGCGTTTTTTAAAACTTATGAAACCTGGTGCTGGTAGTCAGGCTCGATCTATGGGGCGTAAAACAAGCGGGCAGAGTTTTGATTTATTGCCGTTTATGCAACCTGAGTCTCAGCCTTAAGCTGTTTGTCACTCTGCTGTGATTCATCAGGGTTTAAGCTTAATGGCAGTTTTTTTAGGTGAAAGAAAAAGCAGGTGCTTTGATCATCGCTGACAAAGTCGATATTAGCCCCATGACGCTGCAGGCTCACCGCCACAAAACGTAAACCCAAGCCTACCCCTTGCTGCTTATTGAGACCGCCCTGGTTGGCTCGCTGGTAAGGCTTAAACAGATTTTGTTGCAGGCTGTCACTAATGGCTGGCCCACTGTTTTGTACACTAATTTTAAAGCTATCCCCTTGATCGCCAATGGCCACCGATATACAGGAGTTAACTTGGCCGTATTTAACGGCATTGGTGAGCAGGTTCATCATTACCCGTTCTAGTATCTCGCCATTGCCAGTTACCCAGGCATCTTCGGGCTCATGAAAACTAAACTGAATACCTCGAGCTCGGGCCTGGTGGTAGATGCTGTCTAGAGCATTTTGTATCAGCGCTCCCATGTCCAGTTCGTACATTTCAATGGGTTCACTGCTTTCTACCCGAGCCAGCTGTAAAAACTGCTCGGCGTAATGCAGATTAGTGCGAGCGTATTCTTCCACCTGCTTTAAAAAAACCTCAGAAGGTATGTCGTTATGCTGGCGCTGTCTTTGCGTGAGGGCCAGTAACGATGTCATAGGAGAACGCATATCGTGAGATAAAAAATCGATGGTTTCGTTGCGAATGCGCTGCGCCTGTTTTATTTTTTCTATGTTGGATATATTTACCAGCAACAAGGTTTGCTGTGACTGAGGGGCATGCATGGTATTGATGGTGATATCCAGGTCCGGGTAATAAAGTGTATTGGCCTCTAGTTGAATCGTTTTACCGTCAAGCAATACCTGGCGTACAAGCTGCTGCCAAGTTTGGGAAGATTTTTTAAATTGCAATTGAGTCAAGCAAGTAAAAAGGGACGTTTCGCCGTCACCCACAATAAGCATGCGCGCGGCCTGTTGGTTGTGAAATAACAAATTGCCCATTTCATCCGCCACTAACAGCCCGCCACCCATCTCATCTATGGCTGATTTAAACAGCCTTTGGGTTTTTACTGACTCCACTTGCAGCTGCTTAAAAAACTGCATTTTGTCAATTAAGATGTCATGACTGCTTTTTATCCCACCCCCCCCCTGTGAAAAGCGGGAAAATACTTGAGATATGAGCCGTAACATGGCCTGCTCTTCACCCCCTACTCGATAACAGCTGACCTGCAGGGTATAACATTGATCTAATAGAGTAAGGGAAAAGTCTTTGGTAAATTCAAATTGTTGGGAGGCCTGCTCTTTATCATCAAGAGTATGAAAAATCGTTTCATGGTTGCAGGTTAAGCGGCAATTTTTGAGCTGTAAAAGCTTTAAAAATAGTACCAATTCGCTTTCAAATTCTGTGGCCAAGCCCACATCCTTAGCCACAAACAAACCCTGATTACCCGCTGCTTGCATGGCACTGGATTCCCGCAAAAAATAACTCAAAACACGATTAAAACGCAGGGCGTTCCATAGCGGTGCCACCATCGCTATGCCCAGTAATAAGCTACCTATAGGCAGCCACAAGCTAAACAAGTGCAACAGGGCTAGTGACACCCCATAACAGACTAAACCAAATGACATGCTCACAAACATTTGCATAAAACCAGACAGTCTTGGCACCATCCACACCAGTAATAATAGAGTCGAAACCAGAGTTAGGGTCACTATGATTGAAGATACCGGCTGTATTAAGCGCTCACTGCGTAAAGCCTGAAAAATATGGGCATTCACCTCTACCGCCGACATGGTTTGCCCAAGAGTAGTGAGCGGTGTAGTGAGAGGGTCCCCCAAAGAATTCGCGGTCACCCCCACCAGCACGATTTTATCCTGAAAGAAATTAGTCGGAAAACGATTGGTCAATAACTGTAAAAATGACACCTGTGAAAATCCCTCACTACCCGCGGCATAAGGAATATAATACGGCTTATTATGAGTCAGTTGAGAAGGCGGTACCTGAACAGTATTATTTTGTAGCGCAATATTTTTTTGAGAGATATTTAATAGTTGTTGTGAGAAATGCGGCCATTGAATGGCGTCCAAACCCTGCTTTAAATAAACGGTACGGGCCACACCATCACTGTCCAAAGACATGTTTACATGCCCTAATAAAGCACTGGCAGCAAACATAGGATGAGGAAATACTTCACTGTGACTTGCATCCTGACCACTAACCTCCGCCTCTTCCATATACACAGGCAGCACCACAGGGTGGCGATACAAGGTATCTTTTAATGCAAGGTCTCCGGCTACATCCTCTTCTCTGGCGTGGGTGAATACCAGGTTGTAGGCAACCGCCTTTGCCCCAGCATCATATAATAAGTCGATGGCCTCAGCATGAAAGGCGCGACTCCAAGGCCACTCACCTATAGCCTGCAGGCTGGCATCATCTATGGCCACCATCACCACATCTTTCGCAGGGGCCTGGGCCGAGGATCGAACATGGTGATCGTAAACCAACAGGTCCAAGGCTCGCGTCCATTGACGCTGCACACTAAACACCGCCACCACAAACACCAGGAAGGCTAATAATATGAGGGATTTACGGGTATTCACGAAGGCCAGATCCAATTTTGATGGGTTGCAGTACCATTATTCTACAGCGCTAAACGCCGGATTTTTTTGAATGCCAAGCTTGATGCGCCGATCAAACCCTTCCACCCCAAACTGATCTACCGCTCTGATTTTTAAAAAATAATTACCCGCGGGTAACTCAGCAATGGAGAAGCTGGGTTGAGATACCTGGCTTTCCAGTACTAATTGTTGGGACAGGGCATTAAACACTTGCGAGCTATATTTAACCGCCCCCTTCATAGGCTGCCAATTAAATACCATGGGAAAGGCCGCTGCCTTCATTTTCTTTTTGGTTTCGATAATTTGTACTCTGGGCAGCAGGCTCACCGGTTGTGGTAGGGCTTCACCTACCACTGCCCGTAACGCGAAACCGGCGGGCAGTTGTCGCGCCCCTTGATCATTGGCCACGTTTACCTGCCCTTCGACCACCTCGGTAATCATGACTTGATTGTTGTCGCTACTTGCCACACGAAAATCGGTGCCGCGTACGGCGGCGATAGCAGCCGGAGTAATGATTTCATAATGGGAACCTTGGGCCTTTATTTTTTCAACCATGGCCCGCACCCGGCCGCGGGCCAGATTAATGCGGGTCTCGATACGCTGGTCATAGCTGGCGAATAACAAGGATTCCATATGTACACGAGTATGGTGGCTTAGCTGTAATTGTGAGCCATCTTCAAATTTAAGGGTGGCTGAGCCGATGCGCGTCTCCACCTCGTCTCCCTGTGATAGTTCATTATCAAGGGTGAGAGGCTGATCACTCTGATTTTGTTTATGCAGTAGCACCTCGCCATTCACCGATACGACTTTGGCGGTGGTGGCTTGCGGTTTTAACCAGGCACGGGGTAACTTTATGATGCTGCCCGGCGGCAGATATTTGGGTTTTTTTACCTGATTATATTCAACCAGTTTCATCCAGCATAAAGGGTCGCTCACATAGGTTTTACACAAGGACCAAACACTGTCTCCCTCTTGCACGGTGTAAAGCCAGTCTTCGTTTTCCAGCTCGGCCTGAGCGACCATAGTCAAAAGCACCAACAAGACGCTGGCGAATAATTGGGTTTTAAACTTCATGGATGCTTTCCTTAACCTCAACCCGCTCCAGACGATAGCCGTGCTGATAAACCGTTCTTATGCGATAGCCGTTGTCTGCCGCTATGTTCATTGATTTTCTAATGCGGCTCACATGGACGTCCACAGTGCGGGTATTCAACTGGGCATCGACCCCCCACACGGATTCCAACAGATATGCCCGGGATAACACCCGGCCATTGTTTTTAAATAAGCACAGGGCCAGTTCAAAATCTTTTTCGGTAAGGTTGATTGCCTGATTTTCATAGAAGGCCGTGGCCTGGTTCACATCAAACCGATAGGGGGAGAAATCAAATACCTGCTGACTTTTTTCCAGAGCGCCTGCGCGGCGCAATAACGCCTGAATGCGCGCCTTTAATTCCACCCGGGCGATGGGCTTGCGCATATAGTCGTCCGCTCCTGCATCCAGCGCTTTGGCCACGTCGCTTTCACAGTCGCGCTGAGTACAAAATAACACAGGCAGGTTTTGCTCCAGCTTAGCGCGTACCCGCCTCAATACCTCAAGGCCAGTGCCGTCTGGCAATTCCCAATCGAGAATGAGCAAATCAAATTTATGGACCTTTAAAGATTGATTAAAATCCGCCACGCAGGTGCTGTGAACCACCTGCAGATCAAATTCCTGCAGCCATTGTAATACCTGGGCGGCTTGCGACAAGTCGTCTTCTAGAAAACCAATTAACACTTAAAACTCCATTTTAAATTCGTCACGCTTTAAAAATCCGATTCGGCAATATTATCGACAATCATAAACTCTACCCGGCGATTAACTGCACGCCCTTGCAGGGTTTGATTGGGTTCAGACGGCTGGCTTTCACCAAAGTGCTGCTGGCTAAGGTGACTAATATTCACTCCCTGGCTAACCAGATATTCCACCACCGCCTGAGCACGACGTTGTGACAGAGTAAGATTATAGGTTTCGGCCCCGTAACTGTCGGTATGCCCTTGCACTTGGAGCTTTAATTTATAATTCACCATAGTGGTGGCCATTTGATCCAATTGTTGCTGGTTGTCTTTATTTATTACAAAGGAAGCCAGCTCAAAGCGAACCCCTTCAAGTACGCCGTTAAACAAGGCACAACCATACTCATCCACTTCAACGTTAAATGCCGTGGGCAGACAAGCATCCACGTTATCCAACACCCCGTCCTGATCGTAATCTGCCGCCACTAACTCTTCAGGCTCCACTATGGACTCTACCTGCACGATGAACTCAGGCTCGGGTCGACCGCCAAAATATCGTGATACGGTAAAGCCCAGAAAACGGGCATCTTCGGCATAACTGTGCAGTTGTGCACGGGCAAACCAGTGCTCGCTGAATTGATATTGGCCTCCCAGACTAAAAGATAACTGGCGATTATTTACTTCTTGAAATGCCAGCCGCGAGCTACTGCCGTTGGACATGATATTGGCGTAGCCTACGGTGGCAAACACATTCCATCTTTGTTCATCCGGGTTCAGGAAAAAATACCCCAATGCCAATTCCGGCACCCGATAGGATATCTCTTCGCTGCCAGTAATGGTGGGGTTACGATTGTGTACCTGAGCCTGACCTTGATCCACGTAGCTAAATTCGGCAAACCAGCGGGAAAAAAAATGGTAGCCCCCTTGAAACTTAAAACCACCATCTGTTTTATCGCTTAATTTCCAGGCGGAGTTTGCATCATCTGGCTGCAAGTAGGAAAAACCCAAACCGCCGCCGCCATACCAGCAATTAGGAAAATCAAATAACCATGAGTCGCTGGGATCACAAGCTCCGGCCGCCGACACATTTATGCTGAACATGGATGCCGCCAAAACGGCCAGGTATTTTTTTTTAGCCAACTTAGGGCGACGTCTCACCAATAGAGCCAGGAAGCCAATAATCATCCAGATATTTAGACTACCTGCCTTACTGATGCCGGTTTCCAGGCCTGGATCAAGCTGACGATAATCAGGGATGCCATCACCGTTGTAATCTTCTACTTCATCCTTATCAAGAATGCCGTCGCCGTCGCTGTCGGTGTCGCGGAAATTCAGCAAGCCATCACCATCCATGTCGGAAAGATCCAGCATGGCATCATCGATACCATCCAGGTTGTTATCACTACCACCGGTTACATCCACATCATAAGCATCGTCGATGCCATCGTGGTCAGCGTCTGTACCCAGCGGCGTGCGGGCCATTTGTTCCTGGTTATCTGAAATGCCATCACCGTCGGTATCGGTATCCAGATAATCCGGGGTGCCATCGTTATCCTGATCAGCAATGCCTTGAATTTCATCATCGATGCCATCGTTGTTGTTATCGGAACGGCCACTGATGTCACCATCAAACGCATCATCGATGCCGTCTTGATCTCCGTCCTGCTCGGTATTTTGTGGTCGATTAGCTTCCAGGCGATCGGGAATACCATCATTGTCACTGTCACGATCCAATTGATCTACCACGCCGTCACCATCTGAATCACCCGCACCTTCCAGGCTGTCGGGAATGCCGTCGTTGTCGTCATCCAAATCTAGGTGACTAGGCACTCCATCGCTGTCGGAATCATCATCACGGTAATCCGGGATGTCGTCGTTATCGTCATCTTTAGGGTCGGTGACCTCTATGTGGCCATTGCCGGTGATGCCGTCGGCCTCGGTTTCATCGCTGCTGCCATCGTTATCTGAATCGGTATCCATGTAATCCGGCGTGCCGTCATCGTCTGAGTCACGGGGGTTATTGGCGTCGCCTAACTCGGTTTTATCACTTAAACCGTCGTTATCTGAATCACCAGAACCATCCACTGTGCCTGCATCGTTGGAGCGATCATCTTTATCCTTGTAATCGGGAATGCCATCAAGATCCTGGTCATTCAGGTGAGGATTATTGATGTCACTGATTTCCTGCTGATCGCTTAGGCCATCATTATCATCATCGCTGTCGGCGTAATCTGGAATACCGTCAGCGTCCACATCGGCCGTGGGTCGAATTTCATCTTCATCCTTAATTCCGTTGTTGTCGCTGTCTTCATCCATGTGATTAGGGATGCCGTCTTGATCATCGTCACGACAAGGTTGAGTGTTTTTGCACTCGGTTTTATCGCTGATGCCGTCACCGTCGGAGTCGCCGTCACTGCCCTGGGTACTATGATCGGCATCCAGGTGGTCGCTAATGCCATCGTTGTCTTCGTCTTTAACACCCAACTCTTCAGTTAACTCTTCGCGAGTGGCCGTGCCATCGTTATCGTCGTCGGTATCCAGCGCATCTATATCACCGTCACCGTCGGTATCTCTTGGCTGATTAACATTTACCACTTCGATGTTGTCATCTATGCCATCGCCATCGGTGTCTTTCTTCAACGGATCCAGACCCAGAGCTTTTTCTTGCTGGTTGCTTAAGCCATCTCCGTCAGAGTCATTACTTGGATCATTTGGTGAGTCGTCGTCAACATCCGGCACTCCGTCATCATCCACATCATCATTGGGGATTTTAGGGTTAGTGCCGTCTGTTTTCTCAACGCCGTCGTTCACGCCGTCGTTATCGGTGTCGGCATCTAACGGGTCGGTGCCATCGGTTTTTTCAACACCGTCTTTAACACCATCTCCATCTGAATCAGGGTCTAGCGGATTAGTACCATCGGTTTTTTCAACGCCGTCTTTAACACCATCGTTATCTGAATCAGGCTCTAACGGGTTAGTGCCATCTGTTTTTTCAACATTGTCGTTTACACCATCACCATCTGAATCGGGGTCTAATGGGTTAGTGCCGTCGGTTTTTTCAACGCCGTCTTTAACGCCATCGTCATCTGAGTCGGGATCTAGTGGGCTAGTGCCGTCGGTTTTTTCAATGCCGTCTTTAACACCATCATTATCCGAGTCCGGATCTAGTGGGTTAGTACCGTCGGTTTTTTCAATGCCATCTTTAACACCGTCATTATCTGAATCTGGATCTAGTGGGTTGGTGCCGTCGGTTTTCTCAACGCCGTCTTTAACGCCATCGTCATCTGAATCAGGCTCTAACGGGTTAGTGCCATCCGTTTTTTCAATGCCATCTGTAACACCATCATCATCTGAGTCCGGATCTAGTGGATTAGTGCCGTCGGTTTTCTCAACGCCATCTTTAACACCGTCCTCATCCGAGTCAGAATCCAAAGGATTAGTGCCATCGGTTTTCTCAACCCCGTCTTTAACACCGTCATCATCCGAGTCAGGATCTAGTGGATTAGTGCCGTCGGTTTTCTCAACGCCATCTTTAACACCATCACCATCCGAGTCTGGATCTAGTGGATTAGTGCCGTCGGTTTTCTCAACGCCATCTTTAACACCATCGTTATCTGAATCTGGATCGAGTGGATTGGTCGCATCGGCCTTTTCTACTTTGTCACTTACACCATCACCATCAGTATCTGAATTTGGATCGGATTTATTCGCTTCAGTTAACTCATCCGTATCGTTTACGCCGTCGGCATCATCATCCAAATCATCTTTATTCTTCTTACCATCGTCATCAAAGTCACATTCATCGTGGCGATTATTAGGGATACAGGCATTTAACTTACCCTCAGTGCTTTCATCTTTGTCGCTAACACCATCACCATCGCTGTCTGAGTTTTCATCACCCGGATTGGTATCTTGGTTATTAGACACACCATCACCGTCCGAATCATTGGTGGGGTCTGTGGGTTCTGCATCTGGCCCAGCTGAACAGACATTAGACACTGCGGCTGCGCTGTCGCACACACCGTCGTTATCGGAATCGACATCTCGATAATCCGGGGTATTGTCATCGTCGCTGTCGGCGGGGGTTTGAGTCTCGGTTCCACCATTGCCTGTTTGGCCGTCGGCTTCTTTTTCATCACTTAGGCCATCGTTATCTGAATCGGTGTCCATGTAATCAGGTGTGCCGTCATCGTCGGTATCACGAGGGTTATCGGCATCATCACCTAGCTCGGTTTTATCACTAAGCCCATCATTATCTGAATCACCTGAACCGTCTACTGTGCCTGCATCATTAGTGCGGTCATCCACATCCTTGTAATCAGGAATGCCATCTGCGTCTTGATCATCCAGGGCAGGCTTAGTGGTATCAGATATTTCTGCTACATCAGTACGACCATCGTTGTCGTCGTCTTTATCTGCGTAATCTGGAATGCCATCAGCGTCGGTATCCACCGTGGGACGGATTTCGTCTTTATCATCTATGCCGTTGTTGTCACTGTCGGTATCCAGGTGATTAGGTATGCCGTCTTCATCATCGTCGCTGCAAGGGCTAACCGCACGACATTCATCTTTATCGCTGATGCCATCGTTGTCGGAGTCTCCGCCACTGCCATCGCTGGTAGATGAGTCTGCATCCAGGTGATCGGCAATGCCGTCGTTATCTTCATCTTTTGGCTTGGTTAACGGGTTGGCGTCGCCATCTGCATTTAATTGGTCCAGTTCGTCGCTGGTGTTGGTGCCGTCATTGTCATCGTCCACATCGTTGGCGTTAATGTTACCGTCCCCGTCTGTATCCCGCGGAGAACTTGTATCATCCCCTACTTCCACCTGGTCATTCAGCCCATCCCCATCGGTATCGCCGGTCAGCGGGTTTAGACCTAGAGTTTTCTCTAAGGCGTTACTCAGACCGTCATTATCGGAATCATTATTAGGATTAGTATTATCATCATCTAGCTGATCCACCACCCCGTCACCGTCGGTATCTTTTGTGGATGACTCTTCCTTATCTGGCGTGCCATCACCATCGGTATCGGCATTGCCTTCGGTGCCATCTGGCGTACCATCGTTATCGGTATCACAGGCGGCCACCGTGTCGGATGGTTTACAAGGATCATTTTTATCTTCATCGATATGATCACGAGTGCCATCGTTGTCTGTGTCTGTACTGTCTTTGATAATTTGAATGGTAAAGGTCTTACTGGTTGCTTCCACAATAGAGCTGGTCAAGGCTCTAATAGTGACATCGTAGGAAGTGGCTGCATCAACATCCAACACATAGAGGGTTTTTAACGTCACGGCACCAGTAACAGTATCTACTGTAAATGGACTATCGAGTGGCGTTAAAGAGTAAGTAACCGCAGAAAAATCATCGCCATCTAGGTCATTGGCAAACCCGGTAACACCCGTACCGTCACCTATATTGGCACTTTCTGATATTTCGTTATCGCTACCATTTGAGTCCGAAACATCGCCTATGGCATTGTCGTCCATGTTATTTACTGTAATGATCAAATCTTGCGTATCAAAACTATTATCACTATCAGTAACTTTCACGGTAACTAGGTAAGCGTTATTACCGTCTACATCTACTGCATTTTCAAAATCTGGTGCATTTATAAACGTCAAAACACCTTCGCTAGTGATATCGAACTTAGCACCGTCTACGCCACCATATAGGCTGAAACGCAAGGTTAGAATGCCATCAGCATCAGTGGCAACTACAGTTGTTACACCCTTACTATTCTCATTCACATCAATATTGGCGACATCACCACCTGTGATAACTGGAGTTCGATTTATATTGATCACTTCAATGGCAAAGCTTGCAAGACTAACTAACGGTGCATTGCCATCGCTCACAGAAATCACAATACCGGTGTAATCACCTGCTTTATCAAAACCAGGTTT
>Ga0209290_1001552_pt1 | contig 10523 bp, 5 predicted proteins | sample EN1Hudsemesocosm_2_FD_184632 | JGI IMG/M metagenome (GOLD analysis project Ga0209290, IMG submission 184632) | Methane-oxidizing microbial communities from mesocosms in the Hudson Canyon - EN10B Hudson Canyon (SPAdes) (version 2) | ecosystem: Environmental > Aquatic > Marine > Cold seeps | place... | reverse complement strand
GCAAATCTGGCGACTTTTGAGTCATCAACCAATAAAGCACTTTTAATTGTCATCTTCTACCTCGTTCAATAATTGCTGTTTAACGCTTATAATCAATAAATTAACTTTAAGTTCTAGTGTGTGAAACTCATCGTTATGTATAAAATGGAGCCGTAAATTCTCTATCTAACTGTGGACGCTTACTGCCCATCACTGAGGGCGCTTACCACCCATCTAGCTGTGGGCACTCTGTCGCCCGATAACTTTTTTGTCTATAGCATACACCTGGCTCACTTGACCTGGCTGTAAATATTTCGCCTTCAGCGGTGGTTAAGGTCGCCTTGCCAAATGCTTTACCATCTTTAAATGTGCCGGTTATTTTGCTGCCATTGGGGTTAAGTATTTCGCCCTTTCCGTGGTAGAGTCCATCAATGAATTGGCCGACATATTTTTTGCCATTTGCGTAAGTTTCAACGCCTTTTCCGTGGAACATGCCATTCGAGAATGAACCTTCATAGTGGCCTCCATCTGGGTAGGTAAGAGAACCATTGCCATGAAATAGATTGTCTGAGAAACCTCCAACGTATAGTAAGCCGCCTTGGGTAGTTAAAGAGCCTTGTCCATTCAGTACACCATCTATCCAAAAGCCGGAGTATATGTCGCCAGTCGCTTTTGTGAGCGTACCTTCGCCATTAAATTTGTTGTCATCTAACTCACCAATGTAGGTGTCACCGTCAGTCGTTGTAAGTGATCCTTGTCCTTGCATGCTACCTTGGAACCATTCGCCGTTATATTTCATTCCATTTGAGTATCGAATTGAGCCATTTCCATGGAATTTACTATTTACAAAGGAACCGTTGTACTCCAATTTACCTTCTTCCAAATAATGACCTTCACCAGTTTTAATATCGTTTTGCCATACGCCGTTTATGTGTTCAACCTTAGTGTAATGCTCCAATCGAGCGCTTAAAGTTCGGGTGCTACCCCTGCGGATATCAATATTTGTACTCCAGCCTTGGTAGCCATCTTTAGCCACTTCTACTTTATAGTTGCCTGGCGTTAGTTTTAGTTCCAGTTTTGTAGGGCCATAAGGCTTGCCGTTAATTAAAACAATGTCTTCACTGACGTTGGAACGAACTACCAGGGTGCCCGTTGTAATGCTTTCTTTTGCGGGGGTTGGTGGCGGTGTGTTTATATATGAAACAACAGTGGGTTCTTCTATTTTTGGCGCTTTAGCCTCTTCAACTACAATTATCTCGAAATCTTCTGACTTGCTAGGCTTAAAAGGAGAGGCTTCCAATTTCGGCGCTGAGATTTCGTCGGCAAATATGGCTTCCTCAGAAAAAGCAGCATCTTCTGATATTTTTAGGGCGGCTAATGCCTCGCTCGTTTCACTTGTGTCTTTAGTGTGCTCGCTTGTTTCAGGTTCAGTCACGTTTTTTGATAGTTGGGGTGATTCTGTTGTATTGGTTTGAGCGGTGCTGACCCACGGTGCCGGGACTTCGTCGTCAATGGCTTGTTCAATCACTTGAACAGATTTGAAGCCTGCCGTGATGAGAAGCAAAATCATCAGAAAATTGATAAAGAGGAGAGGTCTTATATCGACCATTTATATACTTCCTTACAGATATAAACTAAAAACCGGTGTATCCGATATATTGTTGATAGATTGTGTTTGTACTTTAAGTTTGTGTTCTAAAAATGTTTTAAATTGAATTGTAAATTAGCAGTTGCTTGAATGTTGCAGAAGGTTAGCTAATGTTATCAATAAAGTTTAGTCCGAAACTTGAATTAGTGCTTAGAAAATCAATTCAAATGTAAGATGAGTCACAGAAAATTAACTTTCATACTAGAATAAGTTCGTGTTGATATTGTTAATAGGCTCAATTGAATAACATTAAAGGCTTAAAAACAAATTAAACAATAGTATGGAAATGCTATTTGTAATTGAAAAATAGACATTTTTGCTTGTTTTAATCTTGTGTTTATATCTAAAGCACCGTGCAAATGTTTCTACTATTATGATATATAAATTGTTAGTGTGTCTTATATAGAAGTTTCTAATATCCAGTACTCACTTTATTCGTGTGCTTACTTCATTCAAATGAACAATAAGGTATAAGGTTTTATGCAGCCTCAGAAACAACATAATCAATTCAAGCTGATTAGAACGCAAGAAATTGATGCTTTACATGTAAAAGTAGAAGAGTATGAACATATAAAAACGGGTGCAAAGCATTTACATTTTGCGACCAAAAACAGTGAGAATGTGTTTTTGGTTGGTTTGAAGACGGTGCCAACCGATAATACCGGCGTCGCGCATATTTTAGAGCATACCGCTTTATGTGGCTCAGAAAAATACCCTGTTCGCGACCCTTTCTTTATGATGATTCGTCGTTCACTCAATACCTTCATGAATGCTTTTACCAGTAGCGATTGGACTGCGTACCCTTTTGCGAGTAAGAACAAAAAAGATTTCAATAACTTGTTAGAAGTTTATTTGGATGCAGTGTTCTTTTCTCGCTTAGATGAAATGGACTTTTTACAAGAAGGGCACCGTGTTGAATTTGAAAAGCCTGATGATGCGAGTACAGATCTTACTTATAAAGGTGTTGTCTATAATGAAATGAAGGGCGCGATGAGTTCGCCTGTTAGTCAGCTTTGGCAAACATTAACGCGTCACCTCTATCCTACCAGCACCTACCATTACAACAGCGGTGGTGATCCTGAGCATATTACGAGTTTGAGTTATCAGGAGTTAAAAGCCTTTTATAAAAAACATTATCATCCTAGCAATGCGGTGTTCCTGACCTTTGGTGATATTCCAGCACACGAGCATCATGTGTATTTTCATGATCAGGCCTTATCTCGATTTAGTAAAGAGGAACATCAGATCCAGATCGATGATGAGCAGCGCTATTGCGGGCCAATTAGAGTTCAGGAAAATTATCCGATTGAAGTTGAAGAGCCAACGGAGCATAAAACGCATATAGTGATTGGCTGGTTATTGGGTCATAGCTTTGATCTTGAACAGAATCTTGAAGCTCATTTATTAGCAAATGTATTGTTTGAAAATAGTGCTGCGCCTTTACAGAGAGTTCTGGAGGCTTCAAAGCTTGGGCATGCGCCATCACCGTTATGTGGCTTAGAAGACTCTAATCGTGAAATGGCCTTTGCATGTGGTCTTGAAGGCAGTGATTCTGGTAGTGAGGAAGAGCTTGAGGCTGAGATCTTTGGCGTTCTTAATAACGTTGCAGAAGAAGGTGTCGCCAAAGAGCGCCTTGATGCCGTTTTACATCAGCTTGAGCTTAGTCAACGTGAAATTTCTGGTGATAGTTATCCTTACGGTTTGCAGATAATTCTAGCAGCTCTACCGCCAATGCTTCATGGCGGAGACCCAGTTGAATTGCTGGATTTAGAGCCCGTTATTGAAAAACTGCGCGAGAGAGTCAAAGATCCAGAGTACTTCAAGTCTCTGGTCAAGAAGTTATTAATTGATAACCCGCATCGAGTTACTCTGTCACTTCGCCCTGATACGTCTTATGAAGATGTCCGGCAAGAACTTCTAAATAAGCAATTAGCGGCAAAAAAAGCAGGCTTAAGTGACGCACAGAAACAGGCGGTTATTGAACAGGCAGCGGTGCTCAATAAACGACAGATGAGAAAAGATGATGAGTCTATTCTGCCAAAAGTGGGTATTCCTGATGTGCCCTTGAATTTGCTCTTTCCCGATGGACAAGCTTCGTCTGTGTCAGAGAATATTACCTGTTATTACCAGGGAACAAATGGCTTGGTGTATGAACAGATAGTCATCGATATGCCCAAACTTTCCGCTGCGCAGCTAGCTTTGCTGCCCATTTATACCAGTGTGATAAGCGGCTTAGGGCTGGGTGAGCAAAGTTATTTGGATGTGCAAAATCGACAATCTGCCCTTACAGGTGGTTTGGGGGTATACAGCGCAATTAAAGGGACAATAGATGATGTTCAAGCCATAAAAGGTATGTTGGTCTTCACGGGTAAAGCTTTATCGCGTAACCATAAGGCGATGACAGAATTGCTTAAAGAAACGCTAAACGATGTTAGGTTTGATGAACTGGAGCGACTTAAAGAGCTTGTTGCTCAAATGAGAGCTAGAAGAGAGCAGTCTGTTACGAGTAATGGTCACGCTTTAGCAATGGGGATAGCGTCAAGCAGAATGAGCCCTTCATCTTTACTGTCTTATCAGCTTGGTGGTGTTCTTGGTATTAAAAATATCAAAGCCTTGGATGATGCGCTTTCGGATGATACTAAATTGTCCGAATTTGCAAATACACTGAAACAGATTCATGAACTCGTTTTACAAGGCGCACGACGTTATTTGGTGGTGGCTGAAAAAGATGTGGCTGAAGAGGTCGCCTCACATATAGACGCTTGTCATGAAGAGCCTGTTTCAAGTGGGGTTGAGCATTTTGATTTGCCCTCTATTAGGGAAACGGTTAAAGAGGCTTGGTTAACTTCAACGCAGGTGAATTTTTGCTCTAAAGCTTATCCTACTGTAGCTGTAGGGCATGAAGACGCGCCTGCTTTGTCTGTTCTGGGGGGCTTTTTAAGGAATGGTTATTTACATCGATCAATAAGGGAGCAGGGTGGCGCATATGGCGGTGGTGCAGGACAAGATTCAGCATCTGCCTCTTTCCGCTTTTATTCATACCGGGACCCTAGATTGACTGAAACGCTTGATGACTTCGATAAATCTATTGAGTGGTTGAAGACAACTGAGCATGATGATGAAGAGCTGGAGCAGGCTATTTTGGGCGTCATTAGCTCAATCGACAAGCCTCGTTCCCCGGCAGGGGAGGCAAAGGGAGATTATCACAATATACTCTTTGGCCGTAGTAAGGAGCACCGAGAAGCGTTCAGAGCCAAAGTGCTTGAAGTGGGTTTGGGTGATTTGAAACGGGTAGCTGAGGTTTATCTTGATCCTGCGCAAGCGAGTGTTGGTGTAATTAGTCAGGCCGCAAATAGAGAAGCACTAGAAGCGATTGGTCTTGATATTCATGAGCTTTAAAGCTGCTTGATATAACTAGTGCGGCTAATTGAATGATAAATGGGCGATGATTCGCCCATTTATTTTGCCAGTTTTTAGCAGCGTCTTACAATTTCTGCTTTGACCATAATGCGTGTGGCGATTTCTTCTACTGAATAATGCGTAGTATTCATAAAGGGTATTCTTTCTCTTCGATACATCAGCTCCACCTCTTCCACTTCATAATTACACTGTTTTATGGATGAATAACGAGAGTTTGCTCTCCGCTCATGGCGGATCATCGCTAGGCGCTCGGGCTCAATCGTTAAACCAAATAGCTTGTTTCGATGTTGCCTAAGTGACTTGGGCAGTTTTTGGTCTTCAATATCTTCTTCTGTAAGCGGGTAGTTGGCGGCTTTAATGCCGTATTGCATAGCAAGGTATAGGCAGGTGGGTGTTTTACCGCTTCGGGATACGCCTATTAAAATGACATCTGCCTGGTCATATAGCTTGGTTCGAGCGCCATCGTCATTATCCAGTGCGTAATTAACGGCATCAATTCTCTCGTCATAGCGTGTGTTTTTAGTGATGCGTGTTCGACCAACATTATAAGAAGACTGGGTGCCTAGCTCTTTTTCTAGTGGCCCCAAGAAAGCAGCAAAAATATCAATCATTAAGCCAGCGCTTTTCTTGATTACTTTACGGATGTCATCCTGAACGATCGTGTCAAAGATAATGGCCTTGGCGCCGTCACGTTCCGCAGCAGCATTGATTTTTGCTGCAGTTTCGTGTGCTTTTTCGACTGTATCAACATAAGGAAGTGTTACTTTTTCAAAATGATGATCTTCAAAGCGCGTTAACAAGCTGACCCCAAGTGCTTCAGAGGTAATACCTGTTCCGTCAGAAATGAAAAATGCAGTGCGCTGTTTGCTCATGATTTGCCTTGTTTATATCATTGATTAGTTTCAAATAAGTTAGCATAAAGTGTTACAATTCACACTATAGGATGACATCAGCCAGTGCGAATGTCATGACTTAAGCCAATCCATAAAGTGAATTAGGAGAGCAGTTTTGCAGGATTATATTATCTGGTTTGATGAACTAGGCATGAATGATGTTGAACGAGTGGGAGGCAAAAATGCCTCTCTGGGCGAAATGATTAGTCATCTTTCCGCAGCAGGTGTCAGGGTGCCAGGTGGTTTTGCAACCAGTTCACAAGCTTACTGGGATTTTCTTTCTGCAAATAGTTTAAACGAAAAAATTAATGATACTCTTGCTTGTTTAGATGTTCAGGATGTTAATGCGCTAGCCGAAGCCGGCGCTAAAATACGTTCTTGGGTGATGGATGCGCCGTTTCCGGAATCGCTTAATAAAGCGCTCGAGTCAGCGTTTATAACACTTCAAAATGGCAATGAATATTTGGCCGTTGCTGTCCGATCTTCTGCGACGGCAGAAGATCTACCTGAAGCTTCTTTTGCTGGCCAGCAAGAAACTTTCTTGAATGTGAAAGGTATCGACCAGGTTAAAAAATCAGTGAAAGAGGTTTTCGCCTCTTTATACAATGACAGAGCTATTTCTTATCGGGTTCATCATGAATTTGAGCACAGTGAAGTAGCATTATCTGCAGGTATTCAAAAAATGGTACGCAGTGAAACGGCTAGTTCAGGGGTTATGTTTACTCTGGATACTGAGTCAGGTTTCAGGGATGTGGTGTTTATTACGTCTTCGTACGGGTTGGGTGAAACGGTCGTGCAAGGCGCGGTGAACCCTGATGAATTTTATATCCATAAACAAACATTTGAAGCGGGCCGTCCAGCTGTTTTACGTCGTAATTTAGGTAGTAAAGCGATTAAAATGATTTATAGCCAAGATGATAGTGATGCTTTGGTTGAAACGGTAAAAGTTGAGCAAGCGTTACGAGAGCGTTTTTCATTAACTGATGACGATCTAGGTGAGTTAACCCGACAAGCGCTCATCATAGAAAAACACTATCAACGGCCTATGGATATCGAATGGGCAAAAGATGGTGACGATGGTTTGCTTTATATTGTGCAGGCTCGACCTGAAACAGTAAAAAGCCGTTCAAGTGCTGCAATACTTGAGCGTTATTTGATGAAAGAAACGGGAAATGTGATCGTGGAAGGTCGAAGTATTGGCCAGAAAATTGGAAGCGGGCCAGTTAAAGTCATTCATGATATCTCTGACATGGACCAGGTTCAGGACGGAGATGTGCTTGTAACAGATATGACCGACCCAGATTGGGAGCCCGTTATGAAGCGCTCCTCAGCTATCATCACAGATCGAGGTGGTCGAACTTGTCATGCAGCAATCATCGCGCGTGAACTCGGTATACCGGCTGTAGTGGGTTGTGGTGACGCCAGTGATATTTTATCAACAGGGCAGAATGTGACAGTGTCTTGTGCTGAAGGCGATACTGGCTTTATTTATGAGGGGCTTCTGGATTTTGAGTTGAAAGAAAACTCAGTTGATTCTATGCCTGACCTTGATTTCAATATCATGATGAATGTGGGGAATCCTGATCGCGCATTTGACTTTCAGGCTTTGCCAAATGAAGGTATTGGTCTGGCACGTTTAGAATTCATCATAAATCGCATGATAGGTGTTCACCCAAAAGCCTTATTGAATTTTGATACCCTGCCACCCGAGTTAAAGCAAACGGTTGAAAAACGCATAAGTGGATATGCTTCACCTGTTGACTTTTATGTCGATAAATTAGTCGAAGGCATCTCAACACTCGCTGCCGCGTTTTATCCCAAGCGCGTGATTGTGCGTTTATCTGATTTTAAATCAAATGAATATGCTAACTTAATTGGCGGAAATCTTTACGAGCCCGATGAAGAAAACCCAATGCTGGGCTTCAGGGGTGCCTCGCGTTATATTTCTGAAACGTTCAGAGATTGTTTTTATCTAGAATGTGAAGCCTTTAAACGTGTACGGGATGTAATGGGCTTTACCAATGTTGAAATTATGGTGCCCTTTGTTCGGACTGTTGGTGAAGCTAAACAGGTGGTGGATTTACTAGCTGAAAAAGGTTTAAAACGAGGTGAGAACGACTTAAAAGTAATTATGATGTGTGAGTTGCCCGCGAATGCAATTTTGGCGGATCAATTCCTGGAGCACTTTGATGGTTTCTCGATAGGTTCTAATGACTTGACTCAGCTAACGCTAGGTATTGATCGTGACTCCGGCATTATTGCGCACCTGTTTGATGAGCGGAATGAAGCTGTGCAGGCTTTATTATCTAGTGCGATACAGGCTTGTAAGAAAGCGGGTAAGTATGTCGGTATATGCGGACAAGGCCCTTCTGATCACCCTGATTTTGCTAAGTGGCTGATGGAGCAGGGCATAGATAGTATTTCGCTTAACCCTGACTCTGTGCTTGATACTTGGTTCTTCCTAGCCGATAACGACTAGTATGCTTATCTGATATTGAATGTCCGGCTTAAAGCCGACATTCAGTTGTTATATTTTCTCTTTCCAATGATTGACAATCCTCTTCTGTTTTGTAAAAGTCCCTGCTTCTTTGCTTCTAGGTGCCCGTACTTGTCTAAAGATACGTAAGGGAGAATCGGGAAATCGGTTAAAATCCGATACGTGCCCAGCGCTGTAATGGTGATTGTTCAATATTTGAAAATTAGATGCCACTGGATTCGGTCGCCATTATAGGGTGATTGTTCGGGAAGGCTATTGAATGAGTTGACCCAGAGTCAGAAGACCGGCCTAAAAGTTACACGAGACGTTTGGACAGGCGTACTCATACTTTTCCAGCAAGGGGACTATTATGGAAAAGCCAGAAAATCTACATCAAGATGCAATGTTTTTTGATGAAAGCGAACGACAAGGCCTTTATAAAACTGTTTTTAATCGGCGTGATGTTCGGGGGCAATTCAAGCCAGACGCTATTCCTGATGAGGTTCTAAGTCGTATTCTATATGCTGCTCATCATGCGCCATCAGTCGGTTTTATGCAGCCTTGGAATTTTGTTGTTGTACGTTCAGATGAGGTTAAGCAGCGTGTCCATAACGCTTTTGTTGCAGCGAATGAAGATGCAGCAAATATGTTTGACTCTGAAAAGAGTAAAAAGTACCGATCGCTGAAATTAGAAGGCATTCTGGAATCGCCTGTTAATATTTGTATTACCTGTGATCGTTCGCGTACTGGCCCGGTTGTGATTGGGCGAACATCTCAAAAAACAATGGATCTTTACAGTAGCGTCTGTGCAGTACAAAATTTTTGGCTGGCAGCCAGAGCTGAAGGCGTGGGTGTCGGCTGGGTGAGTATTATAAAACAAAAGGAGTTACAGGAGGCTTTAGCCATACCTTCGAATATAGTGCCTATTGCCTACCTTTGTGTCGGTTACGTCTCGCACTTTTACGATAAGCCAGAATTGGAAACAGCTGGATGGTTGCAAAGAACCCCCCTGGATGAATTGATGTATTTTGATCAATGGGGTCAGCAGAAAACGGCTGAAGAGGAGTCGCTAGTCTCTCAAATTATCGAAGACAGAGAGTTTCCTGACCAGTGGTAATTGTTTTGTAAGTCGGAGTTTCTTTATAACTTAGAGTTGCTTTGCAATTCTGGGTTAATTAAAAAAGGGGCTATATTTAAAGAATATAGCCCCTTTTTATTGTATTTTATTATCTCACTCTACTGATTTTCTCAATGCATCAGTTAAGAGTCAGCCAGGCTATCAATTAGAAAATCGTGGCAATTATCCTTGTTGTCAGTGTCAGATCTAAGTTTCATTGCGTTGCGTGGGTGCTGATTAAGGTGGCCACTAATACCGTAAATATCATTGAAACCCCATTCAATCTCTTTGCGTAAAGGAATCATTTGTTCTTGAATCGCTTTATAAACTGGCGCTGAATTGAACTTAGGATTTTTAAGAAAGTTCAGTAATAACTCTAAATTACAGTTGCCTGCACCACGACCAATGCCGTTGACTGTTGCATCAAGCAGGTTTACGCCTTCAATTATACATTGTTGAGTATTTGAAAATGCTAACTGTTGGTTGTTGTGGCCATGAAAGCCCAGTTCTTTACTCGGCGCGTACTGTTTGAACATGTTTAAGTAAGCGGTGATCTGTTCAGAATAGAATGCGCCATAGCTATCTACGAAGTAGAGGTAATCCACCTCAGGCGAGTTTTCTACTTGCTGCAAGGCTTCAATCAAATCTGACTCAATGGCAGCTGAAGGGGCCATGATATTGATCGTTGTTTCATAACCTTGGTCTTTTGAACGTTTGACTAAATCCAGACCTTTATCAATGTCTGCAACATAGCAAGCTGTTCGGATCATACCGACGACACTTTGGTCAACCGGCGCTAGGTTTTCTGTATCTACACGGCCTACGTCATACATAACCGCAAGCGTAGGGCGGTAATCACCGTCATAAGAGTCAACAACTTTTTTGATGTCATCTTCATCACAGAAGTTCCACTTACCGAACTTCTCTCGAGTATAGGTATCACTGACGCAAAGCTTTTTGCCTATTTCCATATAGTCAACGCCGGCCTGA
>Ga0209290_1001549_pt1 | contig 10562 bp, 7 predicted proteins | sample EN1Hudsemesocosm_2_FD_184632 | JGI IMG/M metagenome (GOLD analysis project Ga0209290, IMG submission 184632) | Methane-oxidizing microbial communities from mesocosms in the Hudson Canyon - EN10B Hudson Canyon (SPAdes) (version 2) | ecosystem: Environmental > Aquatic > Marine > Cold seeps | place... | reverse complement strand
CACATTACTGATGTTGCGACTTATCTCCTGGCTGACACTGGTTTGCTGTTCGGTGGAGGCGGCAATAGTTGTGGCCAAATTTGAGATAGTGCCCATGCTATCCAGGATACTGGATAAGGAATCATCCACCCTGCCAACCCGCTCCATGGTTTCTTGTAAACCCGTTGTTCCTTTTTCGATGGCCGATACCGCTTCACCCGATTTTTTCTGCAACTGCTCTATCATGGATTCGATTTCTTGGGTTGAACTTTGTGTGCGCTGAGCCAAGGAGCGTACTTCATCGGCCACCACAGCAAAGCCGCGGCCCTGCTCTCCCGCCCGGGCGGCCTCTATGGCCGCATTTAATGCCAGCAAGTTAGTTTGCCCGGCGATGGTTTTAATCACATCCAGCACCGCGCCCACCTTGTTACTCTCTTCGGCCAGATCGTTGACTACCTGGCTAGTGGTATTAAATTCTTGTGAGAGACCATTCACTTGCTCTATGGTGTCTTTCACTAGCTCATTGCCCATATTCACATTGCTTTCTGCTTGTTTGGAGGCACCATCCGCCTCATTGGTATTGCGTGCCACTTCAGATAAGGCCGACGTCATTTGTTCTATGGCGGCCGCCGCCATATCGGTCTCCCGTTTTTGTTTATCCGACACCTCATTGCTTTTGATAACCGCCCTGGACACTTCGCTAGAGATGGCATGTATGGTATTTGTCACCGTCGCCACCTCCTTAATAGAGTTTCTAAAGTTATCCACCAACTTGTTGACCTGTTTGGCAATGACCCCTAATTCATCGTCCGAGTGCTGGGTTAAGTGTTGGGTCAAATCTACATTTTCGCCAATCTGGGTTAACACTGTGGAGATTTCTTCCATGGGTTTACTCACACGCTTATTCACCACCACAAAGCCCATAATCGATAAGATCACCAACAGTAATAATACCACTGAAATATAACTCACCAGATCGGCTACCCGCTCTATGGAGAGTGCGCTTTGAGTATTGGTACGATCTCTTAATTCATTAATAAAGCTCGCAATAGGGGCCATGATTTTGGCTTTTTCTTCATGATATTTTGGCGAGTGCAGCAGTTCGCGGGCCAATTTAAAATCTGGCGTACTGGTTAGGGTATATTGCCCACTGCCATCATCAAACTTACCCTTCACCGCATTCATGGCTTTTACCTCTAACCCGACCAAGGCATCCGAATTGTTTTGCGCCTGGGTAAGCAAAGAAAACTCTGTCTTGGAAAAGTGCAGATCTTCCATCATGACTCGTAAGGGTTTTGTGATGGTATCCGGGCGGGGCTTTTGACCGTGCTCTAATACCAGATCCCAATAGATATTAAAGTAAGCTTCTGGGCGGGGTTTTTTACCGTTGCGAATATCCAGGATATCAAAATACATTTTCTCGTATTTTTCATCCCCGGTGAGCACATAGGTACGCCCCAGTCGGGTAAGGTCGTCGGAGCTTTGGCGTAGCTCATCTGCCAAAAGGTAGGAATCTATGCGGTTATTGGAGGCGTAATCAAAATCGGTCACCTTGCTTTGTAACCAAAACACCATGGCGGTGGTTAATAACACCAGTAGAATATTGAAACCAAAAATCATGGTTAACAAGCGTTTAAGTAACATGATGGTACTCCCAAAAGATAGGCGCTCTCATATAGAGAATAGCCGCTATCATCTGTTTGCTAATACCCATTCATCACATTAGGATATTTTTTTGGACTGCTTTATTTGGCTGCCATTTATGATTGGTAATTATGGCTGTAAAACCCGTCAACCAAGCGCCAATGGCGCTTACTTTGGGACTTCATAAATGAATAGATAAAAGAGATATAGAACGATTGGCACTAAAAGTAGAACGAATGGACACTAGCTGACCAGCCACTCTCAATGATTAAATTGATCTACTTGGGATTTTAACAACATGGCATCCCCTAAAATGGCGCTCTCAAACAATTTGTCGATGAAAGGCTGATAGTCTTCGCGGGTAAAGGCACAAGATTGCCCTGGCACGTGTTCACTGACAAAATTCCCCTCGAAGCCTATGACCACTTTTTGGGTTTTGCTAAAGTTTGTTTTGCTGGTGACTGGCTGGCGATGAAAGTCCCCCCAAAACTCACCCTCTTTAGGTGCCTCATAAAAATAGCGCCATTTAAAACCAGGGCAATGGTCAATGCTTTTGGTTAGTTCAAATTTGGTTTTTTTAACCACCCAATCACGAATATCGCTGATTTTATCTGCCGAGGCTAGGCTTTGATAGGCCTGCTGAAACTGCCTGCATAACTCTAGATTAAATTTAAGGTCTTTTGGAGATTGCTGGTAATAGCTGGATTGAAAGTTATCAACGCCATCTGCTATTCCCACCATGTGAAAAACCGGGATCACATGAGCCGGGTTGGCCATGTCTTCTATAAAATGGGCAAACCCACCCAATAGTTTTAATTTTTCTTTTCTATCATGGGTGGCGGGATAAACGTCTAACAATTTGCGCCAGGGCTCTATAAAGGTTCTATCTCCCAGCAGCCACTTTGATCTGGGTATGTTTTCATTGTAAAAATGCCAATCAAACAATCGATTATAGATTGAAAATAGCCCCCAACTGGTATCAACGGACGTGCTGCCATCCACTATGTGAGCAATATCGGCTGGCGTGTATTTTGATGCGCTATCAATTTCCCCGCATTGCGTTAAAAATTCATGGGAAATAAAGGCCATTCGATCATGGCCAAATTCGTTGCCATAGGAGTGGCATAGGCCGGCGAATAAAACAAAACTGAGCACTATGGCCTTCATTGAAGCATCCTAATAATTATTATTCTATTTACACGGTTCAAGCCACCCCAATATACCTTATTTAGACACGATTACCGTGGTTAACACTAACTACTCAGCAATATTCGTTAATCTTCAGCACCCGTATAAAATTTGACCTTATAGAATGCTATTGACCAAAACGTTTTAAAATAGCGGCATAACTGCCATCGGCTTTCATCGCGGCGAGGGCTTCATTAAATTTATTAACTATAAACTTTCCATCCATCCTCTTTTTGGTGATGGGACAATAAAGGTTAGAGGATTTATAAGGAGGCTCAATAATCTCCACATGGCCCGCCAGTTTTTTAATATTTGCATTATTCTCCAACATAAAAAGCACTTGTGGGCGCCCCATTAATACCAGGTCTACTCTATTTGAATTTAACTTCATGAGACTCTGTTCATCATTGGCGGTTTCGCGAATATCAAACCCTTGTTTTTTTAGCGCTTCCAGATTGGCGGCGCCGCGCATGCCGCCTATGGAATAACCTTTAAGGTCTTCAACGGCAGCGTAGGTAATGCCCTTGCCTTTATATTGAACAAATACTTCATCACTGGCGTACAGAGGGTCGGGGTAGTAAAAATTCCGGGCTCTGTCCTTGCTGTGATAGGCCCCCAGCAAACCATCATACTTACCCGACCTGGCACCCTCTAAGGCACGCTTCCAAGGCAAAAACTGAATAGTAATGTCATAACCGGCTCGCTTAAATACCGCTTTTGAAATAGCGCTGAAAAAACCTTGTTCGGGCAAGGACCTGCCATAAATAGGCTCCCAATCTGTGGTGGCTAGATTAAGATTTTGCGCACTGATGCTGGCAGTAAACAGCATTAGAATAATCAGACTACCTGATATCAGCTTGTTCATCACACACCTCACTGGGCTTTAGAATATGAATAACACCACTCTAAAAGTAGCCACTGCCGGCTATTTTTCCAGCTAACGTGGATTTTTGTGTTTAAGGCATAAAGACAAGGGAATATGTATGCAACAAGAATATAAGCGGGCATAAAAAAGGCGGCTCTAGGCCGCCTTAAACTTACTTAAGCAGGTATTATTGGGGTACCGAGCCATCCGCAAGATTCATAACGATTTCGGGCATCTCACCCGTGTCCCATTTTTCGTAAATGGCCGCCAGCTCACCATTGGCCACCAACTGGGGAATGCGCTCGTTATAAATGGCAATTAACTCTCTGGAGATATTGTCTACCGAAAAGGCCACATACACATCCGAGCCATTTGGCATTTCGTTGATGGAGTAGTCATCCATGCTCATGTTTTGTTTTTGCATGGCAGCGGCAATCTCATCCCACTCATCGATGAGGAAATTAATTTTCTCTGAATCCAGCAAACGAATACCCTGCTCTATGTTGCGAAACTCCTTCAGCTTAAAGTCCCGCACGTTAGCTGGCACCACATCGTAGTTTTTAATCCAGCCCACTTTTTGATTTTTTAAACTGGCCATGCCATCCCACTCAAATCCTTCCTTGTTTTTAGTCAGCACCGCCATGTATTCCACATCTATGGGAAAGATAGGGAAAATCACCCGCTCATCGGTGTCTAAGGTCTCACCTACGATGGCGCTGAAGGTGCGGTATTTACTCACCATCTTCATGGCACGGTTCCAGGGAATATTGGTGGTTTTAACCTTGATACCTAGTGGCTCGTAGATGGCTTTTACAATATCCCAATACAGGCCAGTGCCATCCTTGTTGGTATAGTCCTCCCACATGGGGGCCACCAGGGCGATGGACTTAATATGTTGGCGTTCCACGACAACGGATTTAATGTCGATGGCCTGGGTCATTAGGCTGAACAGGCTTAATGTTAGGGCGATGATGTAGCGCATGGCGTAACTCGTCTAATTATTATTGGCTATGGCAAATGCTAGCATATATATGATTACGGTCTAAGGAAAAGATCTTTAAAAACAAGGAGTTATTAAAATAATCATCGAAGGCGTGACGAACTTGGCATTAATCGAAACCATTACCATTAGTAAGTGAGACTTAATACGCTATAAATGCTAGTTATATACGCTATCATGGCCCTCCTAGACTTAAGTCATAGATCCCCCAAGCTTTGGTCTGATTATTCTGCCGTTCATACACTCTACACTAGCCCCATCACCTGATGTTCCTCATAGGAAGGTAAATGCGCCCACTATTCTCACTAAGTTTTGTACTTTTACTGTCGGCCTGTTCAGGTGGTGGCAACAAAGCAACCCTGCCCGCCGTAGAACAGGCTCTGAATTCAGGAGATGTGAGTCTTATTGAAAGCAGTGAGGTCCTTTTTAAGGCCAGTCAATCTGACATCAACGCCTCGGTGGACTCCCTCACTCAAATTCAAAACCAGCTGTTTAACTTAAACGGTGACGGCCAAGCTTTAACCGACATCCAATGGAACCCCACCCACGATGCCGCACAATTAAGTGCCACCTTTGGCAGCAATGACAGCATTTTGGTATCGGATGAAGGGGATACCTTGGCGGTGATTGGTGAACAAGAAAAAGGCCGTTACCTGGTTATGGGCAGTAACCCGTTTCGCAGCAGCAATTCCAGCAACGAACAAATGTCGTCTTTCATGCAAAACAGCATCGCTTGGTTAACCGGCAAAGCCGTGAGCGAGCTTAACCAGGTGGTGATCGCCCACATGGACGAGAGCGGCTATTTTAGAGATGAGTCGGGTACGCGCACTTGGTTAGATACGCATTACCAAACTGTGAGTTATAACAGCGACAACACTTGTGATGACAGTGCACTAGCTAACTGCCTGGCGCAGGCACCGGACCTTTTAATTATCTCGCAAGTGGCAGCCCAAGAACATGATATTGATAACATAGTAACGCAGGTAAAAAAGGCTAACCAACAAGGCATTCCGGTTTTGTATATGCACTGGGATGGTGGTTTAACATCTTTAGGGCGCGAGTTATTCAGTGCATTCAATGTAAGTTATGTTAAAGACAACTACTGGGAAAAAAGTAAACTAAGCGCGTTTAATGGTGCAGGTTCTGTGGGGCAGTTGCCGCAAGACATAAAAAAAGTACAAACCATGTTGAGTTTTTTACAAAGTGGCAACTACAGTTTCTTACTAGCCGATTGCGAAAGCAATTGCAGCAACCTTGCCCAATATCAAACCGAATTTAAACAAGGTGTGGACGTGGCACGCGCCATGATTAACGCCCTGGACACTCAAAAAGTGGCCATTTTTGAAAGTGATAAGTATCGCCTGCACAAGCAACTGGTATTACTGGCCGATTATTATCGCCAGGGCATTCAATTCCCCATGGGCAAAACCACCACCAATCAGCATGAATTTTTAAAAGCCTATTTTGCCGACCACATTATTTATAATAATCGGGCAATCAACCCGGTACAAACCGACATGGGCAACTTTAGCCGCAGCGATTTTTCTCATATCACACCAAAAAATAAAACCGTTGAGCTAACCAGCAAACGAAACTTTAGGGCCGCCGGTGTATACGCTTTACCTGGGAAAACCTTTAGCGTTACCCGTACCGATGCAAGCGATGTGGTCACCCATATATTTATTAATACCCAACGCTCAGGCTCCACCCATGAATGGGACAAAGACAGTTACAGCCGCCCCAAGTTTTTGCAGTCTCAAAAAATTGAAGTTAAGCCCGGTGAAACCATTTCCATGACCAACCCTTATGGCGGCCCCATTCAAATTAATTTTAATACCAATGATTTGCCGGTAAGTTTTAACTTTAAACACATAGGCACCCACCCCTATTGGAACAAAAGTGAACATAACGATGCCTTTGATGAAGCCCTGGCCGCAGGTGACTACGACTGGGCCGAGGTAAGTACCCCAGGGTTTGAAGTGCATTCAAGCTTAAATAAAATGCGAGAATCCATGGCCAATGAACACTGGGGCAATGCCGCAGAATTAGCCAATGCCACCATGCGTTACGTGCATAATTTCCCCCACGTACTGGCAGGCTTTCAAGGGCCCAGCATAGACAAAGTTGACGAGATTCATGACTTCGCCCAAGAGCATAACTGGACCATAGACACCATCGACATGGTAAAACATATGAATGCCGACCAAGCCACCTGTGGGTACGGATGCTCCGGTAACCCCTACGACGCTTACTGGAATTTTAGCCCGGTGGGCCACGGGGATATTCATGAATTAGGCCACGGCTTAGAGCGTGGACGCTTTCGCTTTGCGGGCTGGGAGGGTCACGCCAGCACCAACCCCTACTCTTATTACACTAAGACCCAGTTTTATAAAACCACGGGCAACGAGCCCAGTTGCCAAAATTTGCCCTTTGATGACTTGTTAAACACCTTGCAGGACTCATTAGGCGAAGTGGATGCCAGCGCCTATATGCAAGCGCAAAACCTAACCGGTTGGAGCCAGGGCATGGCCATGTATGTGCAGATAATGATGGCTGCACAAGCGCAAGGTGCGTTATTAGATGGCTGGCATGTATTGGCGCGCTTGCACCTGTTAGACCGTGAATTTAATCGCAGCGATAACAATGAAGAAACCTGGTTAGAAAAACGCGACAGTCTGGGATTTGATCAATACAGCTATGACGAAGCCAAGGCCCTTAGCAATAATGACTGGCTTACCATTGGCATATCCTTCGTGACCCAACTGGATTACCGCGAGTTTTTAACCATGTGGGGCTTACCGGCAAGCGCTCAAGCCAATAATCAGGTGGCCAGCTTCTCGTTTGCCAAGGCGCAAACCAAGTTTTATCAGGCCAGTGGCAATGATTTTTGTTATGGCTTGGATAAATCGGCGTTAGATGTGATAGACGGCAATGGTGATGGCTTCATTGATGGCAACGAACCCGACCCAAGTTAACCCTAAACCACCCGTGGCACCAGCCAAATGCCTGGCAAGATAGACTCCCCTGCCAGGTACTCTTTATTATTTAATCGCGGCCATGCCCCCGGGGCCTACCCCGTGCAATTACAACTCTGAGTGTTCACTCACGCACCCCATAATTTTTACATGAGCTTACTTTTCCTAATGTCTTTGTAACCTTGTTACTGGGTGCACTCATTTATAATGTGGTTAATATTGACTCAATTTGGGGGAGTGGTTTGTCTAATCAGTGGGTTTTAATACCAGAAAGGAACGCCATACAAGGTCGCAATGTCTTGGGATACCCAATACAGCGGGTTGCCGACAATGTAGTGGCTGTTGCTCAAATACAACGGTGTCGTACATTTCGTGGTCGTACGTTATCCAAAGGCACCTACAAACATGTACTTTTATCGGTTCCTAACAGCATTAACAGCAGGCAACGTTAGCGTCTAAAGTTGCTGTATTGTTAAAGGTTAGCTCGAAGGCATTTACCAGTCCCGGCACCTCTACGACCAACGGTCGACACCAAATCCCCATTCACCTATAATCCGCACATTATCTAGGAGCAAGGCAGCACTTGATAAGAGCAGGTAGGAGCAGGTGGAAATGGTACTCGACCGAATCTAGAGCCTCTAATTCACTGCCCAATTGAATTCTAGTCCTTTAATGCCATTGCCATATAGCAGGCGTTAAACCTTCCATTTTAACAATCCGTATTTCATCTTTAAGCTTGGCTTTGTGCAATATACACAACATGAGCCAGTTTTCGCCTTAGCGATGAATACCCCATGACATATTCAGGAGATGATTTTGGATTATTTTGAAATATTAGAAGTTGATAAATCAGCCTCGCAAGCTGATATTAAAAAGTCTTACCGACGATTAGCCGCTAAATATCACCCTGATAGAAATACATCAGAAGATGCAATTGAACGCTTCCAACACATTCAAGAGTCGTACAGCGTGTTATCCGACCCTAAGAAGCGCACCCAATACATTGAACAAGAATACACAGAGGTCTTGAACCCGAAAGCGTTCACTGCGTCCTACTGGAACAAATGTTTAAATGCTTAAGAGAAAATATGTCTAAGACTGTTTCTGTGCCAGCCTATTTGGCTGACGAATACCAAATGCTAACTGAAAATATCGAATCTTATCAAGACCCGGAAGATCCCGATGCATTTAAAAACTATGTTGATAATTTATTAGGGCAGTTAAACAAAACACCCGGATTTTTAAACGGCATGCCCGACCAGCTGGCCATATGTTTGCTGTTTGTGGTTAAAGTGAATTCTGCTAAATTATTGCCGCTATGTTCAGACTCAGAGCCCCAGTGGGAAGACGTAAAAACCTGCGTTAACGTACATAAGAATTATAGGGACTTACTGTCGACACTCTCTAATGAGTACCAAGAGCAATTAAAAACGGCGTTACTGCTGCTTTGCTTTTATGATTTAGGCGCGGCAAAAGAAGAGTTTCACGCTGAGGTAGACGAGCCTGAAGAACAGGCCGAATATGAACACCAGCACGATTATTAATACCACACGAATTGACAGGATTTTATTTTGAGCCAAGAAGTTGCCGTTTTAGCTGAAAAAGTCGTTGCGATAACCCGCGAGAGTGGTCGTAATGGTGGTGATATTTTAGAAGATATTGCATCTAGCGATGGCGATCAGAAAATGATCGCTGTTATTTCTGAACTAGACATCATGAGTGTTGCTAAGATATTGAGGGATTTTGACGCCACTATCCCCTCTATTGCGGCATGGCTGATGGACCCAGAAACCATTGGGGATATGTTGGATGTAGAGCCGTCGTATTGGGAAAGTGAACTTGAAAAAGGTGGCGTGACCGCACAAGATTCAGTGAAATCTATGTTGTCGCAAATATTTCTTACCCGAACGGATGACGACGAAAGACAAACCGAAATTTTAGATGCCATTAACCATACCGAAACGGGGCTGTTGTATTTGTCACTGCCTTTTATTGGCTTTGATTTTGAATCTATCGACTTTGAGGAAGAGCCGGTATCGGGTAGCGATGAAGAATTACTGGTTAAGATAAAGTCACTTCGCGAGCCCATTTATAAAGCGATTGTTGCCACGTCTAAAAACGGTGATCTTGATAACATTGAAGCCATTCTTAAATCCCAGGCTAATAACATCAGGGTTGGCGAGATAAGCAGCGAAACCGACGACATGTTCGAGCCACTATAAGAGAGACTGACAAATGAATCTTGATAAAGTCAGGACTAGACCATTTTTATTATTAATGATCAGCGATGCCGTTGATAGCGGCTTAATCACGCCTGCACAAATGTCGAAAATAGAAAGCCTGTTGGTTGACATGTCTTTAAAAATTGCCAAGAGCTTTTTTTCACCGGTTATTAGTCATGACCTAAAAAAATCATGCTCTATTGTGATGGGCGTAACCACACTTGGGCTGTTAAAGCTAAGTGAGGGTAACACCCTTAAAGCACAACAAATTTTGATAGAAGATACGGTTCTTACCTGTTTCCGCAAGGGCTGGGAAAACGTAAACGCGCTGTTTAAGGCACATGGCCCCGATGCGAATCGCGCTATATTATTAACGAACTACCAATACAACGACAACGAACACAAGGATATAGTATCGATTCACGGGGCACTTATAGCCCTGCAGCAAGATGTTAAGCTGTTACAACAAATCGCGGCCAAGTTTAAAAACCCACTGTCAGGCCTAGCCATAGATCCGCTTGAACTTGATGAGGAAAGCATCAAGGCGGATGTACAGCTATCGATATTTGAGACTATGATGAAGCGCCATGACCTTGGCCATAAAAACTATGATGAGATAAAAGCCCTGCTGCTTATCTACCGTGATAAAACCGATATTTTTAACGATGAATTCAGTGAAGCCACTGAAA
>Ga0209290_1001546_pt1 | contig 10576 bp, 7 predicted proteins | sample EN1Hudsemesocosm_2_FD_184632 | JGI IMG/M metagenome (GOLD analysis project Ga0209290, IMG submission 184632) | Methane-oxidizing microbial communities from mesocosms in the Hudson Canyon - EN10B Hudson Canyon (SPAdes) (version 2) | ecosystem: Environmental > Aquatic > Marine > Cold seeps | place... | reverse complement strand
TGGGTGCAAGAGATCGTGTTGTGCAAGGGGCCGTGGCAAGAATCATTTCTACAGGATTGCAGTGAGCTGGCTGAAGCTATGGCGGTGGCGCTGGATGAAGGCATGATTTAGCTCGTGTTATTTGGCTTAGTATTTTTTTGGAGCAGGACTTGATACACACGCATGTTATTACCGGGTTTTTGGGTACGGGTAAAACCACCACCCTGCAGTACCTGTTAAAACAAAAGCCGGCCCATGAAAAATGGGTGGTGCTACTAAATGAATTTGGCAAAACCGGGTTGGACAGCGACCTTTTAAATAACAAAGACGTGGTGGTGAGTCAGGTGGCTGGCGGCTGTTTGTGTTGTGCCACCCCCCTGTTGTTTCAAACCGCTTTAAATAAAATCATTCGTTTTGAAAAACCTCAGCGTATCTTGATTGAACCCAGCGGCCTGGGTCATCCGGATAAAATTGTTGAGCTTTTAAAACAAGACCAGTATCAAAAAATACTCAAAATTGAAGCGGTATTAACGTTGATCGATGCCCGACATTTAAGTGATAAACGCTATCGCGAACACGACATATATCAAAGGCAGCTGGCGGTGGCAGACATATTTGTCGCCAATAAAACAGAACTGGCTACGGCTCAACAGCTGGCAGAATTTGAAAAGTTATTAGACAAATATCAACGTCCTGGCATTCAGGTAAACCAGGGGCAGGTAGACCTCGAAACACTGCAGCAAACGACTCATAACAACCCCAGGTTGGTGATTAATGCAATTTCTCAAGAGGGTAATCCATTTTTTACCTACACTATTGCTCTGAAGGACAATCAATTAGTAAACCTTACAGCATTATTGGCATATCTTGTTAGTCTTGATTTAGCCAGGGTAAAGGCGGTGGTGCCGACGACAGAGGGCGCCGTATTAGTGAATGGTGTGAAACAAGAAATAACAACTCAGCCAACCGCTTTAATAGCAGATAATTTTCGCCTGGAAATAATCAGTGCCGAGGAATTGGATGTTGCCAGTGTCGCCGACACTATCCATTCTTTCACAGAAAAAAGTCACTGATTAAATGAGCTTATAGGCTGGCCAGTTGAATGATCAGCAAGGCACCCGCACTCACCAGTAAAGCAACTCCCAGGTTAAAAAAGCTGTGGGCCAGAATGTGCAGTCGATTATAGGCATCACTGGCACTATTTAGTTTATGGGACCCTGGCAAACACTTACATTCCTTGGCGCCATTCTTCTCAGGCTCCAGCCAAATTTGCCCCTGGCGTTTGCCTCGGTAAAATTCGGGCATCATGCATAAGTCCTGAATAAACTGCTTCATGGGATGGCTCGATTTATGGTTGTTATGGGCTTATTGTGCTCCCGAGGCCAGTAAACAACATGCTACAAAGGTCATAGATCCCTACGCAATTAGCGTAATAGCGGCTTCAATTTTGGCTATTCCCCCTATATCAGGAACAAATTCATCTATACAGGGTCATTGAATAGGGCCTGCAATTTCCGCTAAACTAACGGCCTTAAACAGGATTCATATTTGTGAATAGAATTTTAGTCTTCATATTAACAGCCGTGATGGCGGGCCAGAGTTTGGGCCTGTCGTACGTTGCGCTGCCTGATATGAACACTAGTTACGCATCCACAACCTCTCAGGCCGACAGCAATGCTATGCCTTGCCACGATCAAGCGCTTGAGCAGGTACTCAACGAGACCAATGCTTCTGCCCAAAGTGATATGGCAGATTGCTGCGATCAAGCCGATTGCAGTTGCTGCTGGGGCTGTGCTGGCCTGCTGAATGGTCAATTAACGATTGCGCCAAATCATCCCCCGCTGATGCAACTGCTTGGTTTCAAAACCCATCTGATCATCAGTCCAATTCAAAGCTTGTACCGCCCTCCCATCTTTGCTTAACACACCACAGTTGCGTCTAAAATTAGTATAAGTGCCCAGGCACCCGTATCTCGTTGAGTAAAAACACATGAATTTTAAAACTGTTGTCGTGCCGACTTTGGCATTTGTTGTGGGGTCGCTGATTTCTTACGCTTGGTTAACTAATCAAAACGTCAGTAAGACCGGTGAGTCAGCCGAGAAAAAGCCTTTATACTGGGTAGCCCCCATGGATGCCAATTACCGTCGCGACGAGCCAGGGCTATCGCCAATGGGCATGGATCTGGTGCCGTTCTTTGCAAATGAGGGTGGAGACGTGGGCGACAATGAACCGGGCACTGTGTCTATATCTTCACAGGTTGAAAATAGCCTGGGTGTAAAAGTAACCCAGGTTGAGCGCACCGACCTGCATCGCAATATTCAAAGTGCCGGCTTTTTGCAATACGATGAATCCAGCATTCAACATTACCATGTGCGGGTAAACGGCTGGCTAGAAACCCTGTACGTAAGCAGCGTGGGGGACAGGGTCGCTAAAGGTCAAAAACTGTTTGACCTATACAGCCCAGAATTAGTCTATGCCCAGGAAGAATACCTAGCGGCGATCCTAACCAAAAATAAAAGCCTAATTGAAGCAGCGCTGTTAAAGATGCGCGCTCTGGGTATTAGCCAGAAACAAATCAAAACCCTTGAGAAAAATAAAAAGGTACGCCAAGTGCTTACCTTTTACGCGGTGCGCGATGGTTATATCTCCACGTTAAATGTGCGCCAGGGCATGTACATACAACCGCAACTGGAGATCATGGGCACCGGTGACCTGGATACTATCTGGGTGATTGCCGAAGTATTTGAGCGCCAGGCCAGTTGGTTGCAAGAGGGGTTACCGGTGAAGATGACGTTGGCGGCCTACCCTGATCGACAATGGTTTGGCAAAGTAGACTTTATTTTTCCTGTGCTAAACAGTGAAAATCGCACCGTGCAGGCGCGCATTGTTTTCGAAAATAAAAAACGTTTACTTAAACCCAACATGTTTGCGCAACTGGATATCACCGCCAGTGCAGTCAAGGATGCGTTAGTGGTGCCCAGCGAAGCGGTTATCCACAGCGCCCGCATGCAGCGTGTGGTATTGGCATTGGGGGACGGCAAGTTTCGTTCGGTGAAAGTTATGACCGGTATCGAGAGCCAGGGGCTTACCCAAATTAGCGCAGGGTTAGAAGAATCACAAAGTGTGGTGCACAGCGCGCAGTTTTTAATAGACAGTGAATCCAGCATCAACGCCGACCTGTCGCGCATGCAGCATGAAAAGCCAGTCCCAAAAATGGAAATGGAGCCTGCCAGTCGAGTATGGGTGCTGGGTAAGGTTACCGCCCTGGAAGGAAAGCATGCGCTAAAAATTCAGCATGAACCCATTCCTGAATGGTCCTGGCCAACGATGAACATGAGCCTCAACATTCAACAGGATATATCCATTAGTGATTTTAAAAATGGTGACAGCATAGGATTTTGTCTGGATAAAATGCCAGACGGCGAATATTTAATTACCCACATCGAAAAACAGTCTCCTGACGGTTCAGGCATGGAGATGAACAATGATTAAAAAAATCATTCAAGCGTCGGTGGAGAACCGGCTGTGGGTTATGCTCATTACCCTAATGTTTATTGGCTTGGGTTTATACAGCGTAAAAAACACGCCGGTGGATGCCATTCCCGATTTATCCGATGTGCAGGTGATTGTAAAAACCTCGTATCCTGGGCAAGCGCCGCAAGTGGTGCAAGATCAGGTGACCTACCCACTCACCACCGCCATGTTAAGTGTGCCCAAAGCCACCACCGTGCGTGGTTTTAGTTTTTTTGGTGACAGTTACGTTTATGTGATTTTTGAAGATGGCACCGACATGTACTGGGCCCGTTCGCGAGTGTTGGAATATTTATCTCAAGTTAGCAGTAAGTTACCCGCTGCCGCCAAACCGGAATTGGGCCCGGACGCCACCGGGGTGGGTTGGATATTTAGCTATGCCCTGGTAGATAGAACTGGAAAACACGACCTAAGTGAACTGCGCAGCTTGCAAGACTGGTTTTTAAAGTACGAATTGCAAACCGTGGCCGGTGTTTCCGAGGTGGCCACTGTGGGCGGCATGGTGCGCCAATACCAGGTACAAATCGACCCGCTAAAATTACGGGCCTACGGTATTCCTTTAAACCATGTGCACAACGCCATTAAGATGGCCAACCAGGAATCCGGTGCCTCGGTGCTGGAGCTGGCCGAGGCCGAGTACATGGTGCGCATTAATGGTTACATACAAAATGTTGAAGACATTAAGAATATTCCGTTGGGGGTTAATACCAAGGGTTCGCCCTTGTTGCTAGGTGACATTGCTTTGGTGCAAGTGGGGCCACAGATGCGTCGCGGCATCGCTGAATTAGACGGCGAAGGTGAAGTGGTGGGCGGCATAGTGGTCATGCGTTTTGGTGAAAATGCCCAAGCCACCATAGACCTAGTAAAACAAAAAATTAACAGCCTAAAATCCAGCCTGCCCCAAGGGGTAGAGATTGTAGTGACCTACGATCGCTCCAATTTAATTCAAAGCGCCATAGATAACCTAATGGAAAAACTGGCGGAAGAATTCATTGTGGTGGCATTTATTTGCATGCTGTTTCTGTTTCACTTTCGCTCCTCCCTGGTGGTGTTATTCAGCTTGCCGGTGGCCATTTTAGGCGCGTTTATTATCATGTATTTACAAGGTATTAACGCCAACATCATGTCCCTTGGGGGTATTGCCATCGCTATTGGTGCCATGGTGGATGGGGCCATCGTGATGATTGAAAACCTGCACAAACACTTTGCCAGGCAAACTGTCACCAAACAAAACCGCTGGCAAATTGTTACCGAGTCAGCGTTGGAAGTGGGGCCTGCGTTATTTTTCTCGTTGTTAATCATCACCCTAAGTTTTTTACCCGTGTTTACCCTGCAGGCCCAGGAAGGAAAATTATTTACGCCATTGGCGCTGACCAAGACCTACGCCATGGCCATGGCGGCGGCGTTAGCCATTACCCTAGTGCCGGTATTAATGGGGTATTTTATTCGCGGAAAAATAGTGGATGAAAAACATAACCCCATAAACCGAGTATTTGTGGCCATCTATCAGCCCATCATTAAGCGGGTTTTAAATTACCCCAAGAGTGTTTTATCACTAACGGTGTTGTTAGCCATGAGCGCCATTTATCCCATTCAGAATACTGGCAGTGAATTTATGCCACCGCTGGATGAGGGGAATTTAATGTACATGCCCACTACCTATGCGGGTGTCTCTGTGGGTAAGGCACGGCAAATTTTGCAGCAAACCGACAAGATCATTAAAACCATTCCCGAGGTGAAAACCGTGTTTGGTAAAATTGGCCGGGCCCAAACTGCCACCGATCCAGCACCGTTAACCATGATTGAAACCGTGATTCAATTTAAAGACAAAAGCCAATGGCGTGAGGGCATCACCAGTAAAGACATTCAGGATGAATTAAATCAAAAAATTAATTTTCCAGGTTTAACCAATGCGTTTGTGATGCCCATTAAAACCCGTATCGACATGCTGGCCACGGGTATTAAAACCCCGGTGGGCATAAAGGTAGCGGGGCCGGAGTTAAAAGTAATCGAAGGCATAGGGCAGCAGTTGGAAACCATCTTGCAAGACGTGCCTGGAACTCGCTCGGTATACAGTGAGCGTGTAGTGGGTGGGCGCTATATTAAGGTGGATATTGATCGTGCCAAGGCCGCCCGTTATGGTTTAAATATTCAGGATTTGCAAACCACAGTGCAAACCGCCATAGGTGGCGTAGACGTAACGCAAACCGTAGAAGGGTTAGAGCGTTACCCGGTAAACGTGCGCTACTTGCAAAAGTACCGAGACAGTTTAACTCAGCTGCGCCTGCTACCTATTCTTACCAGCTCCCAACAATACATCACCTTAAGCGATGTGGCGCGTGTGTATGTGGACGAAGGGGCGGCGGTCATCAAGAGTGAAAACGCGCGCCTCAACGGCTGGACTTATGTGGATATTGAAGTGGAAGACCTGGCCGGTTACGTAAAAAACGCGCAACAGGTAGTGGCTAATCAGCTGGACTTGCCGGCGGGCTACTCATTGCAGTGGTCGGGGCAATACGAATATATGATTCGTGCTCAAGAACGATTTAACATGGTGATGCCACTTACCCTGGGTATCATTTCCTTGTTGTTGTATTTGAGTTTTCGCCGTATTCCCGAGGTGGTGATGATTTTATTAACCATGCCGTTTTCGTTATTGGGTGGTTTGTATTTAGTTCACTATTTGGGTTTTCAGTTTTCAGTGGCGGTGGGGGTAGGCTTTATTGCTCTCGCCGGTGTGTCGGTAGAGATTGGGGTATTGATGCTATTGTATTTAAATCAAGCTTGGCAGCGCGAGCAGGAATTGGCTGCGCTTAATAGTCGTGAGGCCAGCTTGCCAGCCGCCATTATTCACGGCGCCAGTCAGAGGTTGCGTCCCATATTAATGACCGCAATTTCGACTATGGTGGGTTTACTGCCCATTATGTTTTCAGAAGGGACTGGCTCGCAGGTAATGCAGCGCATTGCCGCGCCCATGGTGGGGGGCATGTTATCCACACTCGTGCTAATTCTTTTGGTATTGCCTGTGGTGTTTTTGGTATACAAACAAGTTTCTATGGCTAAGAGGTAAAAGCGAAAAAGTAGTTTATTAGTTAGTAATGGTGGCCATTAATAGGGCCACCGTTACAGCTACTTGTTACATGCTTTGCGGGCTATATTCGATTCAATAAAGCGATTTAATTCTGAAATTGACCGAATTACATATAAAGACTTGTTCGCCGATATTTCTTTCAGTTTTTGTAAAAATCTATCATTCCAAAATTTTGGACAAAGCTTTAATACCCTATAGCTTTGTAACGAGCCTTTTAATATTGAACTGCCATCCGGCCAACCTTCTGGCTTAACAAACAACCCTTTTAGAAGTCGCTTTGTCACTAACCAATAACTGACAGCATAGGGTAAGTCTATATAGATCAATGTATCAGCCACCTCTAGTCGTTTGTGAAATGACCCAATTGGACCGAAGCCATCAATAATCCAGTTATCAGAAGATAGTATATTTTCATGCTCCCTATCGTAGGTCTCGCGATCCACCAGGTCGCCATTCTTTTTATACACAATTGAATCTAGTTGATGCAACTGTATGCCAGTTGCTGACGTCAGGCTTTTACTCAGCGTGGACTTACCACTGCCCGGTTTACCAAAAACGGCTATCTTTTTCATACTACCTCCATTGATTGAAGCTAATCCCATGAGGCAGAAATAGAAAACCCGCCTCTTGGGCGGGTTTGACAAACTACAAGCGCATCAAAAATCCCACCATTCCTAAGGAATGATGATAATTCGAGTTGTTCGTTGGTTAAGATTAATATTCATTAATTTATCTTGGTAGATGGCTTTAATAAAGTCAACTGGTAATCGGATTAAAGGTGTTCGCGAAAGTAGGTAGCTTTGCCATAACACCGCCGTAAGAGGCGGAAAATGCTTGGCTATAATTAGCGACGAAGGAGCACAAGCCAAGCTTTTTTACGTCCTTCTTGACGGCCTTGCTAGGCTAAGTTTGTTAGGTAAATATACCAATAATTGCACCAATTAGAGTAAGTTCAACAATGCTATGCGCTGAATTTATTAATGTTAGTTTTGAAGATGTACGTGCAAAACCATTGTAATAACCTAAAGATGTGACAGTAAATACAGCTGCAATTACTGCCCCAAAAAATGCCCCGCTTAGAACACCAGAAATATTTGTTGCCGACATAAGCAAAGCGATAAATATAGTTTTTGTTAGTCCTGAAACTAAAGATATAGCAAAAGCTCCGCCAAGACCTTCGGTATTATCGGCTTCCTCTTTAGTGAGACCTAAAGCATTTGCCCATGCTTCACCGAAAACAGCCCAGTAGTACCAAGCAAAGCCAAGTACATAGCTTGTAATCGTTGCGATTGCTACAGCTATGTAGTTTAGGCTTTGTAATTCTTCGATAAGATTCATAAATTACCCCGGCTTTATTCTGAGTAGCCTAACAGTTCAGTTATGCGGCTTGGGTGCTGATAAGAATTTATATGCGGCTTTGGGAGGAAACGTATTTTCCCTTTACGCTCAAACACTTGCACAGCATTTCCATCGCCGTCTTTAATTTGTCCACAACCATAACAGCTAATTTTCAAAAAACAATTGATAGCCCACGTTACTGCCGCATAACCCTATTAGCATGTGTATACATTGCTACAGCCCAGTAAACATGAAGTCTGCATCCATGTGGACCAGTAACGGATATACGTATGGAGTCATCATTTTAATTAATGCAAAACCAGCTAAAACCTAGTTAATAAATAAGCGGTTTAATAGAAGTGAAATTAAAGCCCCGGTTAGTCAGCAACTAAAGCCTTGTAAGGCCCACATCTATGCCCTTTAGCTGCCTTTGTCGCATGGACGCAGCGGGGCAAGCTAAAGGGCATAGATGTGGAGCAAACCAAAACCTAATTGAAGGGAGTGGGGGTTGTTTATTCAGAATAGATACGCTGTATGGTAAAGCCGGTAGTTGAATCCTGCGCAACGCCGCTCCTTGCCATCCCTGGCACCGCGGCATACCGTTCATCCTGAACATATAAAAAAGCCCGCGGTTTAGGCGGGCAAAACGGTCTACTACAAACTTCAGTGAATCAATTTAATCAATGGTTAACGTCTGGCTAGACTTAAGATCATTTTGAATGGCTTCATCGGTAAACAATACCGGGCGCCAAGTGCCTGCACTAAACAATTTAGTTTGATCGCTATAATGCTCAGATTCCGGATCATGGCTTTGCCCATAGGTAAGCCAAGCATCCGCCACTGGCCCTTCATCGGTAAACTCAAGCGCCATCACCCAGCTGGCACCGTGTACCACCATGTACCCAGCGTTAGGAATAGTAGCGGCCGCATTAATGTTAAATACCCCGTCTACCGAACCACCACCTGGAATTGAAATGCGATCTGCATTTTTCATGTGAAATTGCAGGTCACCCAACTTGGCATCCAGCGGAAAGTTGTAAGCTGCCAATTTTGTTACCGCATTCGCAAGAGCGATTAAAACTGGGTCGGTATCATCGGTGGCGTCATTAGCGCGCGCTTTTAATCCTGATGGTGTTGTAACCGGGTGAGTAGCATCAAAGCCGGTTTCAAATAAATCGGCTTTTAATACACGTTCTGTACCCGACTTGTATTCGTTCATTAACTCACGGAACACATGGGCGCCAATACTTTCATTGCTGTATAAACCGTCCCAGTTGGTTATAACAGTACAAGCCGCCGATATATCCACCACAGATAAATCCAGTAAAGTAATGTTGCTTTTACCGGCACAGCGCGCCGCCACATCATCTTTTAATAACTCAGATAACAAAGCACGTTCGCTGGTTACTACACTCTTGAGTTCCGTTAACGAAAACTTGCCGTCGCTTCCCGAAACACCAGTAGGTGATACTTCTTCCAACAGCTTGGCGTTCATGCGAGTACGGGGTGAACGAATGGTTTGTTCTGGCCCATACACAATGGAGTAACCTTCTAACGGCGCGTTCACGTTGCTTAACCAATGGCTGGAGTTAGCGTTAAACACGTAATCGCTGCGGGTCATTTGTGGCATGGCGGAATAGGGGGCGGTGCCGGCCACTGGGGTGGTGGGGTCGGTAATCCAGCTGTAAAACGGGTTGGCGCCATCCAGCACTAGGCTACCGCTGCCTTCGGTCCAGGCCGCTTGCAGTGCAAAGCTTGTGGCATCGGTGGGGGGGTTATTAAGAATGTCTTTTAAACCATCGTCCACTAGGCTAAACAGGTTAGCGGTACGGGCGGCATCAATATAAAAGGCATTGCCGTCGCTGTCGCTGGCAATGGTGTTTACCCAAGGAATGCCCTGATGGTCTTTAAATGCTGCTTTAAACTCATCCAAATTTTGGGCGCGGTTCATGGCCAGCCACTGGGGCACAATATTAGTGTTGCCGGCATTGGCGTCTCGGTAGGTCATAACCTGGCCCGAGTAGTTCCAGCTCATCATGGGGCCGTAATGGGTGGAGTACAGGGTACGGCTTAGGTCGGTTAACGTGTTGTCATCCCCCAGCACTTTAATGGTGAAGTCCTGGCTGGTCATGTCGCGGTATTCGCCGTCGTAGCTGTAACGCAGTGGGTTTTCAGGGTCTAGCGTTAAGGTATACAAGGTCATGCGCTTGGATTGGCTCACGGTATGGGTCCAGGCAATGTTCTCGTTAAAGCCAATTAAAATACCGGGCACACCCACAAACCCCACCCCGGTGACATTTAGCTGGCCGGGAATCTGTAAGTGGCTTTGCACAAAGCGCAAATGCCCCGCCCACGGAAAGTGGGGGTTAGAAAGCAGCATGCCGTTACCGCTCTCGGTTTTGTCTTTACCCAAGGCCCAGCCGTTACTGCCCAGGTCTTTATTTTTAAGGGTGATCTCGCCAATGGTTTTGCTCAATTGCACTTGGGCTTGAGATGGTGCCGCGGTGGCTACCTGATCGCTAATGGCATCACCACTGGAGAGCAGGGCTAAACGCAGGTGAAACGCATGCAGGTCGATGTTGGTGAGGGTAGGCACCCAATCCACATCGCGACAAAGGCTTGGGTAATTGCTGGAGG
>Ga0209290_1001538_pt1 | contig 10617 bp, 8 predicted proteins | sample EN1Hudsemesocosm_2_FD_184632 | JGI IMG/M metagenome (GOLD analysis project Ga0209290, IMG submission 184632) | Methane-oxidizing microbial communities from mesocosms in the Hudson Canyon - EN10B Hudson Canyon (SPAdes) (version 2) | ecosystem: Environmental > Aquatic > Marine > Cold seeps | place... | reverse complement strand
CGGTAAAGAGACAAAACCTAGCCGAATCAGTTTCAAAGGCTGCGTACAAGCAGTGCGGCAATGGGAGCCAAGCTTAAATCAAGCACGGCTAGGAAAGAGTGAGATTATTCGACTTATTAGTCTCCTCTATGAGTCGATAATTGGCTACATTGTTCCTGAGCGGCCAGGAAGAAAAGAGCCAAGAGTAGTCAAACGAAGGCCCAAGCCATACCAGAGTTTAACTAAACCTAGGCATGAGATGAAAGAGATCAAACATAGAGGAAAAAAATATGGTAAAAAGGCTTAACTTAGCGCCATTCGGCTATGACCCCTTCACTTTTTATCCGCTTTTTTCCGTTTTCTAGTTTCCGATCGCTATCTAGTTCTAGCTCTTTTTATTGAAGTTGTACTGCATGTGCTATTGGTGTGTCGCACTCAACAGTGCTTAGAAACTCACATGATTCGATAATAATGAAACCATCATAAGGTAAGGTTGGTAATTTGTTTGTTAAGTCTGCCGCATACTGCAACTCATAGTCGCATAAGATTTCATTTTCATTATCAAAGGTGCAATGAGCGGTTCTGCCAATTACTGCTTCACATAATGCAAACCCTTGCGGACCCGCCTGACAGTGATCTACATAAAATTCTGTATCGTCACTCGATAGCGTGCTGTCGGAACTGAAAAATAACCTAGTAGTGTAGGTGGATCGTGCTTCACTAAGATACCAGCTAATATCAAAAGCACCATTATTGATACCTGAATTTATAGGTGCTTTGTTACCACCGATATCCGCACTAGTACCTGTAATGTCAAAAGTTATAATTTCGTAGCCTTTTTCTTGAGGTGGTTGAGTGATGTTTTCGTCAACGTCTTTCGAATCACTACATGCACTTAGAAAAACTAAAATTAATAGAAGCTGTAACTTAGAACACCCTTTCATATAAAACCTTAAAATTGATTAAACTGGAATAACATCGCTAATTTGACCACCTAAATATAGCTAAAAACCTTGCACGGCAGAACTTTCCATATCGACGAGACCAGTATCTAAAAGCTTTTCAGATATTCTTACTGGAGTTAGGTGATATCCAGAGAAACCTGGAAAATCCAAGCTAAATTGTCACGATCAGAAACACAATGTTAAAGCTAGATAGTCAAAAAACTACATGTAGTATATACCTGAAAAATTTCCGGTATGGTTACTGGTTTCACAAACTGAATGCATTCTTATTACTTAAAAATTTAGCGGTAACTATGATACAATATTAGTCCGTTTCTGCTGTAGGCTAACACTTTGCCACTATTCAAGAAATATCGCTTTGTGCTCAAAGCCGGTGGTATGTGATGCTCCTGAAAGAGAGCGCTTACTGTACAAAGCTAGGGGTTTTTAGGTGTTGCGATAAGGAACGCTTTTGCTCACTTTCAAGCGAATACCCTTGCACTAAAAAGGGATCGCTTCGTGCTGTTTTCGTAAGTTATGCCAACTAACGAAATGGCCGATTCTTACCATTGAAACTCAATCACTCAGAGCCCAGTTTGCGGTCGAAATCGACACAATAATTTTATCTACCAATGTCAGCTAATGGCACGCTTCAGTCTTGAGTTTAAAACGAGTATTTTGCCTTTCGCATTATTCAACCAAATCATCCAATTTGGATGAATAGCTCTCAATGCTTTCTGCTTTATGAATCGGTACACAATTCAGCAAAAGCTGTTCAGTGGTTTAAGTATCAAATATATATGATTATCGAGATAGTCCAACTCTGAATAGGTTTGACCAACTTAGTTAAAATATGATTATTTGAGCTAAGATAGATGTGTAATGGTTAATGACAAAATAGATCAATAAAGAATAGGCTAGAATATAACAATTTTTTGATCTCCAAACGGGACTAAGTTTATGAAATTAAATATTTATAAATTAGGTGTTTTTTTTCTCGTCGGAATTTTATTTGGCATAAATGCATTAGCTGACCAAACTCTGTTAGCGCCTAAGAAGATTATTACTTTAGTTTATGAAGTGAAACCCAATCCACCATTTTATTTGGGTAAAAAAACAATAAATTGGAATAAACCAGGAATTACCTTAGAAGTTTTAAAGAGCCTGGAGAAAAAATTGAATATCAAGTTCAAATTCGATCGCTTACCGTGGGCCAGAGGACTAGAACAGCTTAAGAATAATCTTGTTGATGGTATTTTTCATGCTAGTTTTAAGGCCGAACGTTTGAAAATCGGCGCTTACCCTTTGAGCAATGGAAAGCCAGATACAAGCAGAAAACTCATGAGTCAATCTTATTTTCTATATAAACGTAAAGAATCGCCACTTACATGGGATGGTATAACCTTTGGCAATTTACATGGTTCTATTGGCGCGATAATAGGGTATGCCATTGTTGGAGACCTAGCACTGATTAATGTTGAGGTTGAAGAAGTAGTCTCACAGTGGAGTAATCTTAGAAAGTTAGTATTAGGGCGAATAGAGGGTGTAGCAGGCCTAGAGTCAATGAATGATATTGTCATCAAAGCACATCCTGAAGAATTCATGAGTATTGCTAAAGTCTATCCTCCTATAATGAGTAAACCATATTATTTAATGCTATCTCATAAATTTGTGAGAGAGAATCCCGAACTAGCTGAAGCAATATGGGATGGCATTCGAGATATTCGACAAACTGGTGTGTATGAAGATATAGCTAGGAGTTACTTGGAAGGAATGTAAGCATGAGATCAATCTATTTAAGTCATTGACTATATTATGTAGCCTGATGTTTGCTGCTTTTAACCGGAAGGGCTACTGCCAGAAGGGGCGGACAAAACATAAAGCTATGACTTTACCGGCTGATGAGGTCATTATGCGATGTCTTATGCATGAATTAGCCAAAGACTTTCGTCGTATCCGACATTATGGATAATTGGCTAATGCTTCGCACGCCAACGATCCCACATTAAGGCTTTCTGGGTCGCTGTATAAATAGTTCGAGTTCTTTTTCTCATATTGAACACTCCTTCTTTTAACTAAAGAATAGAATGTTGCATCGACCAGTTGAACTCACCTACCGAAAGCTGCTACCTAAGGCATTTCTAAAACTGGCCGTTAAAACGATTTTAAAACGAATTATACTTAAACTCCTTAAGTCTGCTAATGGCACCATGATTCGACCCCGATAAAACGGACCATTTGGTTAAGGCCTTATTGACCGATCTTCATACTCTATGGGACTAGTATATCCTAAGTACCCATGAATTCTCTTTCGGTTATAAAAGCGTTCAATATAGTCAAAAATATCTGACCGAGCCTCATCTCGAGTGCGATAAGTTTTTCGCCGAATTCTTTCTCGCTTTAACAGCGAAAAGAAACTTTCCACAACTGCGTTATCGTAACAATTTCCTCGGCCGCTCATACTACATTCGACATGATGCTTTTGAAGTAAATGACGGTAATCGTCGCTAGTATATTGGGCTCCTCGATCAGAGTGATGTACTAAACCTTCTTTTGGCTGACGCATCCCCAGTGCCATATTAAATGCATCGACTGCGAGATGGCGACTGAGACGACGATTCATTGACCATCCTACAATTCTACGCGAGTAAAGATCCATGACTACAGCAAGATATAGCCATCCCTGACGTGTAGATATATACGTTATATCCGAGGTCCAGCGTTCATTAACTCGTAGCGCGGTAAAGTTTTGATCAAGTAAATTGTCTGCTATTGGATAGCTAGGCGTGTTTTTCTTATAGTGGCGAAATCGACGCTTTGGATAGCCTTTAATACCAGCCTGTCGCATGATACGCGCGACCCTGTGACGTCCACAGCTATGACCAAGGCCCTTCAGTTCGTGGTGTAATTTACGAGCACCATAGACTCCATCACTTTGCTTATGTAGCTGGCAAATTAAAACGCTCAACTCACGATCTTTCTGTGCTCGAATACTCTCGCCTCGGTCAACCCAGTTGTAGTAGCCACTGCGTGAAACTGTCAATAATCGACACATCATTCTAATCGAATATTGGCGGCGATGTCGTTGGATACAGCAGTATCTCATTTCGACTCCTTGGCAAAGAACCTCGCCGCTTCTGCTAAAAAATCTCTCTCCTTTTTAACTTTTACTAATTCTTGTTTTAGTCGTTTTACTTCTTCATCTCGGCCATTCCCTTGTCCTGGAAAGGCATCCTTTCCGTCCGCTTTAAACAAGTCCCTCCATCGTCGCAGTTGCCTTGAGCTGATGCCTAACTCTTCAGCCACTAGCAGGTCTGTAACGCCGGGCTCGTCAGCACGCCTCAGTGCTTGTAGCTTAAACTCTTCGTTTTCCTCATGACACACCTCCACGCATAGTATTGCGCTAATTAGGTGGTCCGTAAAACAGGGGTCAAACCAGTTTGTCGAACCACTGCCTTAAACTTAATTCCAAGTGCCATATTTGATGCTTTGCTTAAAACCAGAAAAAAGCAAAGTGCGCCGACGGATAAACCTCAAAAGGAAATGTTTGAATTGAAAGTAAGTTCTAAGTAAAAAATGATATGCCCGTTACGAACGCACTGAACGGATTATGGACCAAACTTTTCGTATAAACGATAAAAACTAAAAAATATAGAGGGATAAACATGGCAAAGCGAGTAATGGTTGTTGACGATTCAATGATTATGCGGACCTTATTGAAAGACATCATATCCGCTGATTCGGACTTAGAACTAGTCGGTGATGCATGTGACGGGGAAATGGCTTTACAGAAAGTGAAGGTGTTAAAACCTGACTTGATCCTCCTGGATATAGAAATGCCCAAAATGAATGGCGTGGGGTGTCTGAAACGGCTAAAACTGACTAGCCCTGCGAAGGTGATTATTGTCTCCTCTATTGCGCAAGACGGTTCTGCTATGGCCATGGATGTTCGCAAGTTAGGGGCCGCTGATGTGGTACCCAAACCTTCTGGGGCGACTAGTCTTGATATAAAAGCAAAAAAAGGACACGAAATAACCACAGCGGCGCGGAAGGTTCTTGGACTGGCGTGTTAGCTGTCTAAGAAGCAATCCTGAACTTTATAAATAGCACTCAATCAACACAGGGCAGCGTAGGCTGGGTAATTGAATATGTCTGATTATATTGAAACACTATGGGCTCAATTTGTAATTGAATCCGAAGAACACCTAGATCTAATTGAACCGTTACTATTAGAGGCTGAGCACAATACACTCACCAGAGATGATTTGGACAAGTTATTTCGCTCCTTTCATTCCATTAAAGGTTTGGCTAAAGCAATGGATTTGCTGGGTATGGAAAGCGTAGCGCATAGAGCAGAAGATATTCTGGGTTTGGTACGAGATGAAGTGATCGCGATAGACGCAGAGCTAGCCGATGCTTTGTTATTGTCTACAGATGAACTAAGGCAGCACTTGCAGGTTGCTGAGAGCACCCGACAAGACCGGGCACCCGAAGATGAACTCATTAGCAGACTTAAGAGCATATTCAAAAGTGCAACAGAAGTACCAGGAAAAGACTCTGCCAACAATAGTGCCGTTGCAAGTGAACACCTTGAAAGCTCCGGCTACGATGCACTAGCCTCTGAGTCTGAGTCTGATCAACTATGTCCAACGAAGCGAGACTCATCTGGTCTACACTCTGATCCTGACATGGTCGCTTTCTTTGCTGAACTACTACAGTCAATGTTACCCAAGTTCACAGGTCTCCTGGACCCAGGGTTTACGATTGATTCAGGTTTTACCGAGGAGATTAAAGCTGATCTGGAAACACTAATCCATGCCTCAAGCACCATGGATCTCTCGCAATTAGCTGACGCCTTTACCACGATATTAAACTTGCTTTCAGATAAAGAGGCCGCCACGAAAATTTGCCAGGAATCATTGATAGACAGTTTGATGGTGTTGGTTGATTTAATTCAGTTTATAGAGAACGAAGTAAAGCAAGAGTGTGGAATAAGCCCCTTAGTAGCGAGATTACGGGTCTGTACAGCAGAAATGATTGACCGGCTTTTTCTGGATTTGTCTAAACAACTACGGCATGTGTCAGAAGATGAAACTAGTCGTGATGCCGCTGAGATAATGGATTTTGCAGTTCAAACTGCTGAAAAAACCTGCGCCTTGAATTATCATTTACACGCACTCAATGGGGGGGAGTCTAGCAATAAATTGCTGTTAACCGTGTCAGAGGTCTGCAATCAAATACATCTTGGGCATGCAGTACCTGAAAGCGATCTTATCCATTTATTACTCAATGCTGTCTGCGTTGCAGAGAAGGAGTATCAACAAGTCGTTGAAAATGAAAACGAGTTCAGTAAATCTGTTGATTGGAGTGCCTTACATGAAAAGATATGGGATGTAATCAAGCAACAGCGAAGTGTTGAGAGCGACAATGAACTTCTTTCATTTAAAAAGTTGTCTGAGAAAATAAAGATCAGTGCAATATTTGAAGACTGTTTGTCTAAAGATAATATACAACTGCTACAAGACGGTATTGAAGACGGCGAGAAGGTCTATGAAGTACTAGTAAACCTAGAAGAGTCAGAAGCTTTTACTACCCGTTTTCTGCAATGGGTAGAAAAAAATGTTCAATTAGTTAGTAACAGCACTGTATTTATTGAAGATAAACCTTGGAGTCACTGTCTGTTGCTCACTAAACAACTGGATGATCAACTCAGGACGTCTGTAAAAGAGCTAGATCCAGAACGCCAGTTTATGAAAATGGAGACCTGCACAGAGCTTGTGAAAAATCCGAATAAGGAAGCGCCTGCTACTTCTAACGCGGCTGCAAAAGAACTGAGCATGTTACGGGTTAATAGTACTACTTTGGATCAGTTTATGAGCCAAATTGGCGAGATGGTATCGATTCGTGGCATGTTTAACCATACCTTACAGGGTGATGATACCGGCACAACAATTAGTGACTTGAAAGAAATTGGAAGTAATTATCTTAGTGCAGACATATATAACGAACACTTTTCGGCCCCCTTAGAGGCTTTTGAACTGCAGCTAGCGCGCTTTGAGCAAGTCGACCAAAAACTGAATACGATTTTGAATCAATTGCAAGAGAGTGCCCTCGCACTTCGTGTTGTGCCAATGGAGACGGTATTTAAACGCTTACCGCGGCCTGTTCGAAATCTTGCGCAAATGCAGAAGAAACAGGTGAAACTGGAAATAACCGGTCAGGATGTACGTATAGATAAGGGCATGGTTGAAGTACTAAGTGATCCACTGATGCACATGGTTCGAAACAGTGTAGATCACGGTATCGAATTACCTGAAGAAAGACTGGCCGCGGGTAAACCAGAACAAGCGGTAGTTGGGTTGGATGCGAAACAACAGGGTAATATCGTGAAAGTAACGATCACTGATGATGGTCGTGGCATCAATGTCGAAGCGGTAAAGTCTAAAGCTTTAGAAAAAGGTTTAGCGAGCGAAGAAGAACTGAGCAGTATGTGCCAGGAAGAAATTATGCAGTTTATATTTGCCCCAGGTTTCTCTACAGCCGAACAGATCACAGAAACCTCAGGCCGAGGTGTTGGTATGGATGTAGCTCTCACTAATGTCATAAAAATCGGGGGTGATATAAAGGTTGAATCGGAGTCCGGTAAAGGGTCTTGCTTCACTTTGCAACTACCTCTGTCAGCTGCGATTCAAGATACCGTTTTAGTGAAGGCGTCTGGGCAGATGATGGCGATACCAGAGCGCTATGTGACCGAAATGATCGAAATGAAAATATCCGATGTGCAAACCATGGAAGGCCGCCAAGTTATTGTATTGAGAGATAGCATTCTGCCGGTTTATAACCTGGGGCTGCTGCTGGGGTATCAGGCCGTGAAAGGTGACACAAATGAAAAGATGGCGGTCGCGGTATTATCAGATGGTAAGAAACGCATAGGCGTGGTAATCGATCGATCGTTCCAACGCCAGGAGCTATTTATTAAAGATATTCAAGAGCATTTGGCTACAGTGCCTTGTGTGAGTGGCGCGGCTATTCTTGGCGATGGAAATGTTGTATTGATTCTCGAAGTGGAGGAGTTGTTTAGTCTGGCGGGGGAACAAAGGAAAACCGAATTGTTTGCCTTATCAGATATAGATCCGGGTGGTGAAAATGATATTGACTACATAATTGGCGAGTTTGGTAGTGAAGATATTGCTACGAGCAACGCTATGAATGAACAACGTCCCGCATGAAATATTTTCACTTCTTTGTGGCGGGAAGTATAACTGCCTATGAGATATTTCAGTTCTGAACTTCTACCTAAAGGAATATTCAGGCTACTTATCTAGGTCCTGGTGTGTTGATGCTTTTTTTTAGAGCCCAGATGGATTTAAAAAGCTCTTAACCATTCGGGTGACATAAGGTGTGTTATGACTGGTGTACTAAATTGGTATTCTGAATGCCGTGATAAGGAAGTTAAGCAGCATATATAGTGTTGCACTTTGAAGGAGCTAATATCTGTAATGAAAATACTTGAATTGACCGGGAAATTATCAGCCACGATCATCGTTCGAATACTGTTAGTCGTGCAAAGCTTCCTGCTTATTGTACTGGGTCGTGTTATCTACGCAAATAAAACCATTCTTGGTGATAGCACGACGATTGTCGTAGTTATTGCCGTCGCGATTGTTTTCATGTGTTTTACTGGTTTCTACATGCACTGGCTTTATCAGAAAGCACTGAGGCCATTCTCTGAACTGTCAGAGAACTTAGGCAAGGGAAATTTTACCTTCGTTGACGATAAAAATATTGAAGACACTAAGAATGAGGCCGCGTTAATTTATCATCAGCTTAACCTTGCAGTGGCTAAAACTAACGAAAAAGTTACGCTTGTGATGGACGACATTCGAACTTGGGTGGCTTCTTCTAACAAAATTAGTGCTACTAGCGAAGACTTGAGTCTTATTGTAGATAAACAAACGCAGAATACAGAGGTGGTTAATAAAGCGATTGAAGAGATGGTGTATACCATTGTTGGGAATTCTGCGATAAATGCACAGGCAGCACAGTGCTCAAAACAGAGTGGCGATGCTGCAAGGAATGGCGGTGAAGTGGTCTTGCGAACTATTGCTAAAATTCGAAGTATTTCCCAAGTGGTCGAACAGTCCGTTCAGATGGTTGAGAAGCTTAATGGATCCTGTGATGACATAGGAGGGATGGTTTCTACGATCAGTGCTATTGCTTCCCAAACCAATCTTTTGGCATTAAACGCCGCGATAGAAGCAGCTCGTGCTGGTGAGCAGGGGCGTGGTTTTGCAGTCGTCGCAGATGAAGTTAGAAGTCTAGCTAATAATACAACAGCGGTGACACGACAAATCGAGGATGCTGTTAAGGCTATACAGGCTGGAGCTGTAGATACGGCAGAAGTAATGAAACAGGCCCATTCCGAAGTAGCAGCAGGTATCACCCTAGCAGATGAAGCGGGCCATGCTCTCGAAGACATTGTCGGAGAAACAAAAACGGTATTGGATATGATTAATGAAATTGCGTCTGCAGGTGATGAAACGGCGAATACCGCAACGGATAAAACAGCATTTCACCTAGACCGGGTATCGACAGTAACAGGAGAAAGTGCAGCCTTTGTAGAAAGTGCAGCCAAGAAAACATCCGATCTAAGGACGGACTTGGCAATGTTGCGGGAGATGTCGAAAAGGGTTTCCTTGTTATTAGTGGGTTTTAAAGCAAGCTAGAAGTCTAAGATGTATCTTTTTCGCTATCGCGGCATAGGGTTTTCGCAAGCTAGCTGAGGATTCATTAATCTCTTTACGCGCAATTTTTAGCGATCTAATAGGTAACGCTAAGTACGGTGAGCCAGCGGTTCATTGAGGCTCTCATAAGGGGCGCTTTTGGTGCAGCCTGTGTGAAAACTGTGGTTCATTTCTTGCTTTGACTATTTCATAAACACAGCCAAATACTCTGGTGAATATCACTTTCAAAACGAGAAATTTGATATAATCTCGACAGCTTAAAAACAAGGAAGTGTAGCTGTCATGTCCCATCATATTAAAGGTAAAAGCCGAGCTCAGGTGACATTCTTTCCAGAAGTTTTAGACGACTTCGTCAGTACAGAAAACCCCGTCAGAGTGATTGATGTTTTTGTTGATGAACTCGACTTGAGTGAATTAGGATTTAACGGTGTCGTGCCAAAAGATACTGGTCGCCCCAACTATCATCCTGCGATGCTGCTTAAGTTATACCTCTACGGATATCTAAATCGTATCCAGTCATCACGCCGATTAGAACGAGAGGCCAATCGAAATATTGAGTTGATGTGGCTCACTGAACGACTAGCGCCAGATTTTAAAACCATTGCTGACTTCAGGAAGAATAATGGTGAAGGTATCAAGCAAAGCTGTCGAACCTTCATCGGTTTATGCCGCCAACTTAATATGTTTAGTGATGCGGTTGTTGCCATTGATGGGAGTAAATTTAAAGCGTCAAATAACAAAGCCAAAAACTATACGCCAAAGAAGCTGGAAACCGAAATGGCACGGGTCGAGAAACATATTAATCAATACATGAATCAACTTGATATGCGTGATGAGAGTGAAAAAGAGGCCGATACTTCTCCTCTCGAAGAAAAGATAGCTTGGCTTAAATTACGCCTGATCGAATTACGAGAACTTAAAGGTCAAGTAGATGCGCACCCCGATAAACA
>Ga0209290_1001537_pt1 | contig 10620 bp, 7 predicted proteins | sample EN1Hudsemesocosm_2_FD_184632 | JGI IMG/M metagenome (GOLD analysis project Ga0209290, IMG submission 184632) | Methane-oxidizing microbial communities from mesocosms in the Hudson Canyon - EN10B Hudson Canyon (SPAdes) (version 2) | ecosystem: Environmental > Aquatic > Marine > Cold seeps | place... | reverse complement strand
TGTCGCGCATTCAATTTGCGTTCACCGTCAGTTACCACATTATGTTTCCTACTATTACTATCGGTTTGTCGTTGTACATCGCCTTTATGGAAGGTATGTGGCTTAAAACCCAAAAAGCGGAATACCTGCAACAGGTGAAATTTTGGATGAAACCCTTTGCCATTACCTTTGGCATGGGGGTGGTATCTGGGGTGGTGCTCTCTTATGAGTTTGGCACTAACTTCAGCAAATTTTCAGAAATCGTGGGGCCTGTGTTGGCCCCGTTATTGGCCTATGAAGTACTCACCGCGTTTTTCCTAGAAGCGGGTTTTCTGGGCATCATGTTATTTGGCTGGAACCGGGTCACCCCTAAAGTGCACTTTATCGCCACCTGCACCGTGGCCTTGGGCACTGTGTTTTCATCTTTTTGGATTCTGGCCGCCAACTCCTGGATGCACACCCCGGCCGGTTACGAAATTGTTAACGGTCAGTTTCAGGTGACCAGCTGGATGGAGGTGATTTTTAATCCGTCTTTCCCTTATCGTTTGGCTCACATGTTGTTGGCCACCTGTTTGTCGGCGTCGTTGTTAATTGCCGGCATCAACGCCTATTACCTATTGAAAAAACAGCATACCCAGTTTGCCAAAATTGGTTTCTCCACCGCCATGACCGCCGTTTTAATATTGGCTCCGGTGCAAATTTTTGTGGGGGATATTCACGGCCTAGATGTGGCCAAACACCAGCCGGTAAAACTGGCGGCCATGGAAGGAATTTGGAAAACCGAAGAAGGGGCAGCATTGCGTTTGTTTGCCTGGCCCGATGAAAAAACCGAAAGCAATAAATATGAAGTGGCCATCCCAACGCTTGCCAGCCTCATTATCACCCACAAAGCAGATGGCGTAATTCCGGGCCTTGATCAGGTGGCGGCCCGCGATCGCCCCCCTGTGCCCGTGGTATTTTTTGCCTTCCGTATTATGTTGGGGTTGGGCATGTTGATGTTATTGCTGGGGGTGGTGGGATTTATCGCCCGTAAAAAAGGTTGTTTGTTTACCTTTAAGCCTTTGCTGATGTTGTCGGTATTGATGATGCCTGCCGGGGTGATCGCCACGCTTGCTGGCTGGTACGTAGTGGAAACCGGTCGTCAGCCTTGGTTGGTACAAGGGCTAGTGCGTACCATGGATGTAATCTCACCCTTGCCTGCCGCTCAAGTGGCCTTCACGCTTGGTTTGTTTGTGGTGGTGTATAGCACCCTGTTTTGCACCTACCTGTATTTTTTCCGCAAGCTGGTATTTAAGGGGCCACCTAGTATCGAGTCTCTTTTTGAGGAGGATCAAAATACCGAGGGCGAGCAAGACTTGCCGGCCACCTTAAACCCCGCCCAGGTGGATTTGGGTTACAGCGCAGAAGTCTCTAGCTACATGAAAGAACATAGCAAACAAGACCAACAGAATCAGGAGGGTAAATAATGGATATCGCCTTAATTTATTTATTTTTAATTGGCTTTGGGGTGCTGGTGTACGTCTTGTTAGACGGCTTTTCTTTGGGGGTGGGCATCATTAGCCCCTACCTTAATGACAAACAAGATAAAGCCATCGCCATGAAGAGCCTGTCGCACTTGTGGGACAGCAATCAAACCTGGTTAGTGTTTGGTGGGGTGGCGGTGTTTGTGGCGTTTCCTTCTGTGTACGCTTACGTGCTGTCTAACTTGTACATTCCTATTATCCTAATGTTGATCGCGTTGATTTTTCGTGGGGTGGCCTTTGAGTTTCGTTTTAAGGCCGACTCCAGCCAAAAGTGGTGGGACCTGAGTTTTGCGGTGGGCTCTACGCTGGCAGCCTTTTGTCAGGGAGTTATCCTGGGGGCTTTAGTGGGCGACATGTCCAGCACCAAACCCATGGACGCGCCACTGGTTTGGTTAACGCCTTTCTCCTTGTTTACGGGAGTGGCTCTGGTGAGTGGTTATGCTTTATTGGGCGCTTGCTGGTTAATTCGCAAAACCGAAAACGGTTTACTGGCCCGAGTGAAAACCCTGGCTCGTCGCCTTATGAATGCCATGCTGTTTTTCATAGTCTACATCAGTGCCTGGATGTTGTTGGAGCAACCCATCATTGCCCAGCGCTGGTTAGACTGGCCCACTAATTTGTGGCTGGCCCCCATGCCGCTACTGACTGTATTTTTTGCCTATAAGTTTATGTCTGTGCTTAAAACGCGAAAAGAGCCTGGCTACAAGCCGCTGGTATATACCATGGGTTTGTTCATGACCTCGTTTGCAGGGTTAGTGGCGGGCGTGTACCCGTATATTATTCCAGGGCGCCTCACCATCTGGCAGGCCATCGCCCCGGATAAATCCGTGTACTTCACCCTAGTAGGCATACTGGTATTTATCCCCGTGATACTGGCGTACAACTTTTTTACCTACCGCACCTTTAGCGGCAAGACCTCCATGAAGGATGGTTATTAATATGGCTAAACCCACTCACAAACTATCGCACCCCTGGCGCAATGCCTTGTTATTGTATGTGGGCGGGGTGTCGACCCTGGCGTTATTGGCTTATGGCTGTAAGGCCCTGCTCAGTTTACTTTGAATCTTTAAGCCCGGAATTTTCCGGGCTTTTTATTGCCTGGCGACTCCCTGAGTTAGCGCTTGTTGACCCAAGGGTCAGTTTCCCCACAGCTGCTATAGTTAAATCTTACCCTTTATTTCAACCTCTGATATCACCATGACAATGAGCAATACTGTCAAACAACGCATCTTTGCAGGCATGGCCGTGAGTGGCCTACTAGTACTGTTGGTGGTGGGGCTGAGCACAGATCTTGGGCATAAACTTGAGCCGCTGGAAATCACCATCGCCGAGGCGCATCAGCCAGCATTTGCCTTGTTATACATAGCACAGGAAAAAGGTTTTTTTGACGAGCACGCCTTGCAGGTGAACTACCACCGTTTCACCTCGGGCCGCGATGCTCTGGATGATGTAGTGGCGGGTAAGGCCGACCTGGCCACCGTGTTTGAAACCCCTGTGGTATTGAAAGCCGTGGCTGGGGTGGATATTCGGGTATTGAGTACCTTGCACCAGTCCACCAATAATACCGGTTTGCTGGCCCTACGCCGTTCAGGCATAGAGCAAGCGACAGATTTAATCGGCAAGCGCATAGGGGTGCCCTTTAATACTAATGCCCAGTTTTTTTTATCCTTGTATTTACAAAGCCAGGGCATTTCAAACAGGGATGTTCAGTTGGTGAATACGGCACCAGCAGCATTGCAGCAAAAATTAATAAGCGCACAACTGGATGCGGTGGCCATTTGGAACCCTTACTTGCACTCCATTAAAGGGCAATTTGAAAATGAGGCGCTGATACATTTTCGCTCCGATGTGTATACCGAGATGTCGGTCATGGCGGCACGAGAGTCCACCGTCTTCAACAAGAGCGCTGCCATACAGCGTTTGTATGCCGCTCTGGCACAAGCCGAAGCGTTCCTGCACGACTCACCGAAATTGGCGCTTGATCTGGTATTGAAACAATTCCCTCAAGATCAACAAGCCAGTATTCGCCAGGTTTGGCCGGGTATAAAGGCTACCTTGGCACTGGATCATTTGCTGTTGAATGTATTGCGAGGGGAGGCCAAGTGGTTTTATCAGCAAGGGGTGGTGACAGAGTTAAGGCTGGATTTCGAAAATATATTTCACCCACAGTTTTTATCTGAAGTGAAGCCCTATGGGGTAACGATTAATAAGTACTAAATAAAATCAGCGGCTTTTGATGTTGAAATAATACTAGTGATTTTATGGTGTGTTGTGGGTTAGTTAGCGGAGTGAAGATTGAAATTACGTAACAAAATACTGATACCGCCAGCGGCCTTTGTCTCGCTGCTATTTGTTATTTTACTGGTGTTTTTTGTGGTGCAGAAAAAACAACAGGATTTATTGTTTAGCATTACCTTTGACCTTCAACATGCCAGTGCACTGTCTTCAGAGTTGATTGTTTATTACCTTAATAATAAAAATCATTTACTGCTGTATCGATATGATAAAGATGCAATGCACCTTGCGCATATTAAGTTAATGGATGACCGAAAGCAGAAAAAACTAGACGCCCTTAAGAAAAAGCAGTTTTCAGTCAAGGGCGGGTTGGAATTTAATAGCCTGCTTGAGCATCATGTTACGGTGACGGGTATTCAAAATGAATTAATAGCGGCGATACAAGCGGGAGATGAAACACACGTTGATCGAGTATTGAATCGATACTTTATTAAGATCAATCAAATGGAAGCGATATTATCTGATTTTTCTGTTCATCGGTTTCATGATCTAAATTCGGCGTTAATGACCTTCCAGGAAGGCAGCGGCTTGTATGAGCCGGTGGTAATTTTAATAACGGTTCTCTCATTACTGTTGTTGCTCAGTATATTCCTGTTTTATAAAAAAGAAGTATTACAGCCTATCTTTGAATTAACCGATTCTGTTTGGAAGGTTGCCCAAGGGTATTTGGAGTTTAAGCCAAAACCCATTGATAGAGCCGACGAAATTGGCCAGCTTAATCTCGCATTTTGTGTGATGACCGATAATTTAGTCTCGGCCAACGAAGAGCTTGAGAAAAAAGTCATTGCCCGCACCAATGAGTTAGAACGATCCAATAACGAATTGGAGAATTTTGCCTATGTTGCCAGTCATGACTTACAAGAACCGCTGCGTATGATTGCCAGTTATAATCAACTGCTGGCCAAGCGATATCAGGGGCAGCTGGATGAGAAAGCGCAAAAATACATAGCCTATGCCGTGGATGGTGCCAAGCGTATGCAAAACATGATTCATGGTTTATTAGAATATTCACGGGCAGGCGCCGGAGAGCCGGAATTAAAACTCACCAATTTAACCCATCACCTAGATTTGGTCTTGCATGACTTGCAGCCCATTATCACTGAGACCGGCACCCGCATCAAAAAAACTAAATTACCCAGTTTAATGGTCAATAGCCTGCAAATAAGCCGGGTGTTTCAAAATTTAATTAGCAATGCCATTAAGTTTCATGATGGTGACGCCCCCGAGATTGATATTTCAGTTAAGGAAAGCGAGGGCGAAGCGGTTTTTTGCATACAGGATAATGGCGTGGGTGTGGATCATGATGCCTTTGAAAGAATCTTTAATTTGTTTGAGCGGGCCCATTCCCGGCAGAAATTTTCGGGCAATGGCATAGGTTTGGCCGTGAGTAAAAAATTGATTGAAAATCATGGTGGCCGAATATGGTTGGAGTCAGAGAAAGATATGGGTACCGCCTTTTATTTTTCCATACCCAATAACCCGGTTGAAGTTAACCCGTAACCGTTTTCTACGATACCTATTAAAAGTGGGGAGTTGAAATGTCAAATGCAATGAAAATATTGCTGATAGAAGATGATCAGGCCCAGGCCGATTTAATGCTTGAGGTATTTTCGGATTGTAAATTCTCGGTCAATCAAACCCAGGTGGCCACTGATGGCGAGAAGGCGTTAGATATGCTTTATCAACGTAATGGCTATGAAAGTTATGTGCGGCCTAATTTAATTTTACTGGACCTAGATATACCTATAATACCGGGTAAGGAAGTTTTATTGGAAATTAAATCCAACCCAAACTTACAAGATATTCCCGTGCTGGTATTAACCTCATCCCGTGCCAAAGACGATATAAAAAGTTGTTATCAGCACCATGCCAATGCCTATTTAGTTAAACCAGGGGACTTTTATGACCTGGTTGAGTTGGTTGAGAAGATAGAAGATTTTTGGTTTTCACAAGTGTGTTATTCGTAGTGGACAATAATCATGATTTCTAAATCTGAATTAAGTGTGTTGGTGGTAGAAGATAACCCCGGTGACTATGAATTAGTAGTGGAGTATCTGAGTGATGTTAGCAATGCTAGTTATCAATTTAAACACTGCGTGAGCCTGCAGGATATATCAGGTGTTTTAAAATCCACCCATATTGATGTGATATTACTGGATCTATCACTACCAGATTCAAGTGGCATTGATACTGTGAGCAATGTGCGCAGCATCAGTAAAAGTTTGCCTATTATTGTGTTAACCGGCATCGATAATGACGAGTTGGGTGAGCAGGCCATTCAACAGGGGGCACAAGAATACCTTAATAAAAATGAACTTAGTGGTCGCATGCTGGCAAGAATTATTAAGTACGCCATTAAACGCAAAAAAATGGATGAAAAGCTGGAAACCCTGGCCCTCACTGACCCGCTTACAGGGTTATATAACCGCCGTTACTTTTTTGAACGGGGCTGGAATGAATACGTACGGGCCCGTCGTTATCAGCATCACCTGGCTGTAATCATGCTGGATTTGGATTTCTTTAAACAGATTAACGACAAATATGGTCATGCCTGTGGTGATATGGTGTTGATGAGAGTGGCCAAGCTGTTTTCTCAAACTCTGCGCGATGTGGATTTGGTGGCACGCTTTGGTGGCGAGGAGTTTATCATCCTCATTCCCGAAACCGATAAAGTCGGTGTTGATTTTGTGGCGCAACGTATTCGCCAGGAAATTTACGATACCCCCATGGAGCATAATGGTAAAAACTTTAACATTACGGCTAGCCTGGGCATTGCGCTAATTGAGGATGTGGTGGGGGATTTTGAAACCATGATTAATCAAGCCGACATTGCTTTGTATTACGCCAAAGAGAATGGCCGCAATCGGGTGGAGCTGTATGACCTAAATGTGGCCAGCCAAATAATCTCTAAATAATCTTTAAATAAAGGGGGGCTCTAAATTTTGCACACCATTGTTTGCCCTGGTATTAGGGGGCACACTAGTGTGCCCCCAAACATTATAACTATGCCTCACCTAACTTATATGTTTTGCAGGTTCACCCAGCCAGATAACATACTTTGTTTATGGGCGTTGGCTCGTGGCAAGATGCGTTCAAAATAAAAAGTCGCGTTGGCGATTTTATCCTTTAAGAAGTCCTCATTAACAGTCGTACTCTTGGCTTCCCGTTCTCCATCCAAAATCTGTTGAGAGGTAATGGCCATCTGCGCCCAAAAATACGCCAGGGTCACGTACCCGGAATACATTAAATAATCAAAACTGGCGGCCCCCACTTCATCTGGGTTTTTCATGGCCTTGCCACCTAACTGCATCGTGAGCTCGGGCCATTCCTTTGAATAAGTTTTCAAGGCGGTTAACAACTGGGCTTGCTGCTGACGCCCCTCATTTTCTTTACACAGCTTATGCATCATTTTGGTAAACACCATGAGGCTCTTGCCTTGTGTGCCCAGTACCTTACGGCCTAATAAATCTAACGCCTGGATGCCGGTGGTGCCTTCATACAGGGTAGCAATGCGGCCGTCACGGTATAATTGCTCCGCCCCGGTTTCCTTGATGAAGCCGTGGCCGCCGTGAATCTGAATCGCATGGCTTGCGCTCTCCAGTCCCATCTCGGTACAAAACCCCTTGGCAATGGGGGTAAGCATATCCAGCAGCATTTGGCTTTCTTTGTTGTCCCCTTGCTGGGTTTCATCTAACAGCTGAGCACAAAATTGCCCCAAGGCGCGGCCGCCCTGGGCAAATACCTTTTGGCTTAGCAGCATGCGGCGCACATCCGGATGATGGATAATGGGGTCGGCTTCCTTATCCTTGGCTTTCACACCGCTTAGGCTGCGCATCTGGGTACGATCCTGGGCATAAGCCAGGCTCTTCTGGAAACTGCGCTCACTTAAACCCACGCCTTGCATGGCGGTGCCCAGGCGCATCTCGTTCATCATGGCGAACATGGCATTAATGCCCTGGTTCTCTTCGCCAATGAGGTAACCGATGGAGCCTTCAAAGGTCATAGAGCAAGTAGGGTTGGCGTGAATGCCCATTTTCTCTTCTATGCCAATGCAGCTCACCTGATTAGGGGTAATCCACTGGCCCGAGTCATCCTGTAGCTTGGCGGGCACTAAAAACAGCGACAACCCCTTGATGCCTTTGGGCGCGTCTTTAACGCGGGCCAATACCAGGTGAATGATGTTGTCACTGGCATCCTGGCTGCCGGCCGAGATAAAGATCTTACTGCCCTTGATGCTGTAGTGGCCATCGTTCATGGGCTGAGCAGAGCTGCGAATCAAACCCAAATCCGAGCCGCAATGGCTTTCGGTCATGCACATAGTGCCGGTCCAGGTGCCGGCAATCATGTTGTGAAGAAACGTTTGTTTTAGCTCATCACTGCCATACCCCATGATGGCGCGACAGGCCGACATGGTAAGCGCCGGGGTCATACTAAAGGCATGGTTGGCCGAGGTTAATACCTCACCCACACAAGCTGCCAACGTTTCGGGTAACGCCTGTCCCCCCCATTGTTCGGGCATGTTCAGTCCCATCCAGCCAGCCTGTGCATAACTTTGGAAGGCGGCTTTCATGGTGGGTGGCAAAGTTACTTGGCCATCATTTAGGGTGCAACCCTGGCTATCGCCCAGGGCATTGATAGGGGCCAGCTCGCGCTCGGCAAACCGTGCCGCCTGCTCCAGCACAAACAGTAAATCTTCGTTATTAGCATTGGTGTTGGCCTGCATTTCTTGCAGCAGGAAATGCATATCTTGTAGCGGAGCTAGGTATTCAGCAGCTGTGTCGGTCATAGTGTCACCCGAGTTTTATCTTTATAGTGTAAGTTTAGCCATTATTAGCCAAGCAATAACACAATGCAGTTAACAAATGATAACGACGGGAAACTATTCTAGCTGGATAATCCCTATCAACAACAAAACCTAGCCAAAGAGCTGGGCCTAACTAATAAATGAGAGAAACCAGATGACCACAGCCAACCAGCACTTCCCTAAAATGCTTGAGCCACTCGATCTTGGCTTCACTCAATTAAAGAACCGCGTATTAATGGGTTCTATGCACACCGGTCTTGAAGAGCACAAAGAAGGCATGGGCCGCATGGCTGCGTTCTTTGCCGAGCGTGCTCGCGGCGGTGTTGGCCTTATTGTTACCGGTGGTTTTGGTGCAAATGCTGAAACGGCCACTCACGCCCACACCAACTTGATTCAAAGCGACGAGGATGCCCTTAAGCACAAGGTGATCACCGACGCAGTACACGCCGAAGACGGCAAGATCTGTATGCAAATCTTAAGCACAGGTCGTTATGCCTTTAACCCCAATTCTGTGGCTCCTTCTGCTATTCAAGCGCCCATCAACCCGTTCAAGCCTAAAGAGCTGGATGAAGAGGGTATTCAAAAGCAAATTAACGACATCGTTCAAATGGCCGTTTACGCACAAGTGGGTGGCTATGACGGCGTTGAAATCATGGGTTCTGAAGGTTACCTAATTAACCAATTCCTGGCCAAGCGTACCAACGTGCGTGACGACGAATGGGGTGGTGATTACGAAAACCGCATGCGTTTTGCGGTAGAAGTGGTGCGTCGTACCCGTGAAGCCGTGGGCGAGAAGTTCATCATCATTTACCGTTTATCTATGCTGGATCTTGTAGAAGGGGGCAGCACCTTTGACGAAGTGGTTCTGCTGGGTAAAGCTATCGAGAAGGCCGGCGCTACTATCATCAACACAGGTATTGGTTGGCACGAAGCCCGTGTTCCGACCATCGCTACTAAGGTGCCTCGTGCTGCCTTTACTTGGGTTACCGCAAAATTCAAAAAAGAATTAAGCATTCCACTGATCACCTCTAACCGTATTAACACACCAGAAGTGGCCGAAGAAGTTCTAGAACGTGGCGATGCCGATATGGTATCTATGGCCCGTCCTTTTCTTGCGGACCCAGACTTTGTAAATAAATCGGTTGAAGGCAAGAGCGAAGAAATTAACACCTGTATTGGTTGTAACCAAGCCTGTTTGGATCACGTATTCAGCGGCAAGCTTACGAGCTGCCTAGTAAATCCACGTGCCTGTCATGAAACTGAAATCATCATTAAAGATTCTTCTGCCAAGAAAAAGCTGGCGGTGATTGGTGCCGGCCCTGCTGGCTTGGCATTTGCCACAACGGCTGCAGAACGCGGTCACGATGTAACCCTTTATGATGCAGCATCTGAAATTGGTGGCCAGTTTAACGTGGCTAAGCAAGTACCAGGTAAAGAAGAGTTTTTTGAGACTATCCGTTACTTCGGTAAGCAAATTGAATTAACAGGCGTGAACTTGAAGCTAAACACCCGTGTATCAAAGGATGACCTAAACAACGGCGAATATGATGAAGTGGTATTGGCCACGGGTATTGCCCCACGTATGCCAGAGATTGAAGGTATTGGTCACAGTAAAGTGCTGAACTACTTGGACGTATTAAAAGACAAGAAACAAGTGGGTAAAAAAGTAGCGGTAATCGGTGCCGGCGGTATTGGTTTTGACGTATCCGAATACCTGTCTCACGAAGGTGAGGCCACCAGCCAGAACATTGAAGCCTTCATGAAAGAGTGGGGCGTGGATATGACCATGCAAGCTCGTGGCGGTATTGAAGGGGTTGAGCCACAAGTTTCAGCTTCTGCCCGTGAAGTGTTCTTGTTGCAACGTAAAAAATCCAAAGTGGGTGCCAAGTTGGGCAAAACCACTGGTTGGATTCACCGCGCTGGCCTTATCAACAAGGGCGTGAACATGATGCCTGGTTGCAGCTACGACAAGATTGATGACCAAGGCCTGCACGTAACGGTTAACGGCAACACTGAAGT
>Ga0209290_1001530_pt1 | contig 10689 bp, 7 predicted proteins | sample EN1Hudsemesocosm_2_FD_184632 | JGI IMG/M metagenome (GOLD analysis project Ga0209290, IMG submission 184632) | Methane-oxidizing microbial communities from mesocosms in the Hudson Canyon - EN10B Hudson Canyon (SPAdes) (version 2) | ecosystem: Environmental > Aquatic > Marine > Cold seeps | place... | reverse complement strand
CACACGTTTGCTCAACAACCGCCACTTTCGCCACCGTTGATTCTTTCTTAGCGGTATCTGAATTATTGCCACAGGCTGCGACAAGGATAAAACTACTCATTAGAACGAGCTTTTTCTTATTCATAAAAGGGCCTAGTTTGATCATTATTTTCATTAATACGTACTAGAATATTAGTACATTAAGTTAATTTTGGACACACTAAAGCAAGTTCGATAATTTAGCGAGATCAATATGGGCTCAATTGGATTTATAATTAAAAGAGTATTTTATTTTAAACTCTGAGTATTGAATACATTGGGGTGAACACAGAGTGTAGAAAGTATCGTGTAAACAAAACCTCAGATATTGCACAACGTCACACTACTTACCTTTTAAAGCGAACTCTATTTGAAATAACTAGCCTACATTAATAGTGAATGTTAACGTTAAGTTGAAAATAGATCAGTGCTTATAAACAATAAAAAACGCTTATCTTTTTCTGCTTTTTCATACTGTAAATTTAAAATAGCAAAGCTTCGAAATCGGTTTTACCACCAAGTGGTATTACGTGCCTCTGCTATTTTTAGATTAATTAAATAACTAAAATAAAATGAGATAACATCAATGTTTTTTTTGCGAAGTATCTATGCAAAAAGCGCTAGCTATATACTGTTAGTACTATTCTGGCTTCTACCCATAACAAGTTATGCCACAGAGTTTAATATTGGCTCTTTGGATGCAACGCTAAATACCAAGTTGACCGTTGGCGCTGCGTGGCGAATTGAAGACCGTGACAAACGTCAACTAAGTCAAGCTAATCAAAACCTTCCACCTGGCAGCACGATTGGATCGCCAACCAACAATACCGATGATGGCAACTGGAATTTTGATCAAGGTGAAACCTACTCAAAAATAATAAAAGGCTCTACCGAGTTTTTTGTTGGCAATGAGCAATATGGACTAGTTACCGGTGCTAAATATTTTTATGACTTTGAGCTTAAAGATGAATCACGAGCCAAGGATGATACGGGCTACTCACGAACGCTGATTGATGACAGTTTGGAATCAGCCGGTGCAGACATTGAATTGATGAACGCTTACGGGTATTACAATTTTGATCTTGAGCGTCCAATAACAATTAAAGTAGGCCGACAAGTACTTAACTGGGGAGCAGGTTTATTTATGCAAGGCGGTGTAAATATCATCAACCACGCAGACTTGGCTGCAGCACGAGTGCCTGGCGCAGAACTGAAAGATATATTACTTCCTGTGAATATGGTCTCAGGATCATTTGAGTTATCTAATAACCTTTCCCTAGAAACGTTTTATCAACTTGAATGGGAACCGATTGAAATAGACCCTTGTGGTACTTTTTTCTCTATGAATGATACTACTGCGGATGGTTGTGGCCCCATCATTCTGTTCAATGTACCTGATTCAAGCATAGAAACTCTTGTTTCGACCAATACTGGGCATATTCCTCGCTTAGATGATAAAGATGCATCTGACACTGGGCAGTTTGGTCTTGCCTTACATTTATATCTTGAGCAATTCAATGGTAGTGAGCTGAGCATGTATTACATGCAATACCATAGTCGCCTACCCTATTTTAGTGGGGCCGTTGCCAACCCTTTTCAACCAGCCCCTACCGCATTACTCCCAATACCAGGTTTGCCCTCTTATTTCAGTGAATATCCGGAAGATATTCGTCTTTATGGTTTGAGTTTCACAAGCTCCACATCTAGCGGTTATTCGTTGGCGGCAGAATATAGCTTTCGCGAGAATTTACCCATACAAATAAATACCAGCGAGGTGGTTTATGGTGGACTGTTACGCCTTCATAGCCGACATCTTATACAACGCAGTGAAGAAGCAGGTGTCGCTCCGTTTGCATTTGCCGGAACAGAGCAAAAGGGCTATGACCGTTATAAAGTCTCTCAACTTCAACTTTCTACCATAAAGCTTTTCAATGGTGTTATGGGCTCAGATCAACTTACCCTTCTCGCTGAGACAGGGGCCGTCTACATACATGATTTCCCAGAGAATAAAGTTTCACGTTATGGCCGCGCAGCGTCCTTTGGTAATGGTAATTTTGACGGACTGGGGCAAGAAGTATTCCCTGATATAAACCCATTTAGTCCCATAAATCCTGCTGCCTATTCCTGTACCGGCGAAGGTGCAGTCGTAGCGGTCAATGCGAACCCTTCATATTGTGATAGCAAGGGTTATACGTCACAGTTTTCTTGGGGTTATATCCTTGCAATGCAGCTTGATTATCAAGGTGTATTTACTGGCATAAATTTACAACCCGAATTTTTCTTTACCCATGACGTTAAGGGTAATGCTCCTGACCCCATGGGGCTATTTATCGAAGATAGAAAATCTCTTGGTGTGACATTTAAGGCAGACTATCTACTCAATAAATACCAAACATCATTAGGCTACGTCCGATATTACGGCGGAGGCAGAGACAACCTCCTCAATGACAGAGACCATATTACAGCAAGTCTATCCGTTTCTTTTTAGCATTGCTTTATACTTGTTAATTGCCACCATGAAAGCTTATAAGTGAGTTGAAATGTTAGTATTGAGCCAAATTTTAGTACGTGTATTAACATTCTGCCTATTAATGGCTAGTAGTAAATTAGTGCTTGCTCAAGATGCTGAAGAGTCAGGCAACAATCAAACGATACAAGACTTGACTATTATCGGAGCACAAGCAGCGGGAAATAAAGAAAACACCATTCCAGAGTATACCGGCGATAAAATCGCTATACCGACTAACTGGAAAGTTGGCCAACATTATGTTGATCCATTTATGAGTGATGATGTTCAATTCAGAATATCTTCAGAAAACCTATCCAAGTACGAAAGTAAACTCTCACTTGGCCAGAGGCTGTTGTTGCAACGCAATAAAGATTATAACTTGCCAATTTATAAAACTAGACGCACCGCAACATATCCTAAGTTTATTTTGGACGGTACTCGTGATAACGCGAGAAATGCGAAAATGACCACCGAGGGTACTGGGCTTAAAAATTTTAAGCAAGGCTTCCCTTTTCCCAAGCTTGACGAAAATAGCCAAACCGCCGCCTTACAATCTATATGGAACCATATCGCTCGATACCGCGGCGGTAATGTTGAAAGAACGGTTGTTCAGGCCACCGTATTTGATAACGGAGATTTCGTGCCAGTAAAGTTATACCAACGTTATACCCGAACAGAGCACCTTGAAAGCAAACCTAAGATCGAAGACGGCAATATACTTTTTTATTATTTAGATAGGATCACTTCACCGGCACGCTTATCTGGAACGACATTACTCGTTCACGAAACCCTCGACCAATCTAAAGAATATAGACGCGCCTGGTTATATAACCAAGCTTATAAACGCGTGCACCGTACACCAGGAGCAGCCTATGACACGCCTATTCCCGGTACTTACGGGTTAAAAACTGCAGACTCCCACGACATGTTCAATGGCTCGCCCGATAAGTATCAATGGCAGTATCAAGGTAAACAGGAATTATATATTCCTTATAATGCCTACAGGCTTGCATCAAATAAATTGACATACGAAGACCTACTAAAAAGCTCATCTATTAATGCTGACCACACACGCTGGGAGCTACATCGTGTTCATAAAGTGGAAGCCACGCTAAAAACAGGTCAAAGGCATACTTACGCCAAGCGAATTTTTTATATCGATGAAGATTCTTGGACGATTGTATTGGCGGAACTATATGATAACCGTGGAGAGCTTTGGCGAGTTTCTGAAGGGCATTTGATAAATTATTACGATATGGACCTACCCTACTTTGCGATGGAAGTAACCTATGACCTGTTTAGCAATCGCTATAATGTTTTTGGCTTAAGCAATGAAGAGTCACATTCCTACACATTTAATAAAGTATTTAAATTAAATGACTATACCCCGAGTACATTAAGAAGAAATTCCAGAGGGTAAGCTTGAGACAAGCTAAAAGCCTCGCACCATTTATCATAGTCGCGAGGCGTTTTCGTTTTAATGAGCAGAAATGCGATAACTACTGTCCACCTCCATATCCGTATAATATAGTTGACCAATAGAAGTTCCGGTATCCCCGAAAGAAAGTGCGCCTACATCAATATCTCCTTTCCAATGAACGTCATAGCCAATTCCGTCAACCCAGTCATTAGTTGTCGGGCCGTCATCTATTTTCAATATATCATCCTTAACCGCATATACATCCACTTTGAAATGAAGCATGCCAAAGGAAGAAGTATAGCCGCTATCGTCAGAGTTACGGTTCAAGCCGCCGAGATCACCACGTCGATTGTGAAGCTTAACATCTGTAATTTGAACACCTGCAATGTCAATATAATAGTCTAAGTCGGTAACCTCATAGTATCCATCAAAATGAATTTTTGAGTCGGCATTGCCAGTACCTGCAAGTCCATCACGCCCGGAACCATCAGCACCAAAACCATTGCCATTATTTTCGAGATGAATGTCCCACCCGCCTGAATAAGCGTTCATACTATAGTTTGATATAAGGGTTGTAGTCTTTGTCGAAGCGCCAAGTAGACCGTATGAACCCACTTCGTAATCCGAGCTTGCCAACCCCAAGGCCTCTATAGAAACGTTCCAGTCGAGGCCGCGCCAAACGATATCCCTCAGACTTCCGTAGCTTAAGGTATCTAACGTTGCGGTGCCGCCAGAACCATCATCACCTCCGGTGGTTTGGTAGGCTTCGAAACCGCCGCCTTTCTGCCAAGCATCGGTATGAGTAAAGTGAATAACCAAATCACCATCACCGTAGGTTCTCTCAGTATCGATCTCTAAACCAGTCGTGCTATCAATGGCGATTCCAGTTGTAACCCCTGAGGCAAGCAACATAGCTGCATCAGTATTGCCAGCATCTGTATGAACCTTTGCGAAGTCAATCATATCGGAAAAACCAAAACCTAAGCGATTATCAGGAGTGTCAACTCCACTACCTGCAACATCGATTTCATAACGCCGGTTGTCAAAAAAACCATGCCCTCCCGAGAATGCGACCTCTTCAGCCGAAGTGTTTCCACCAAAACTGAAATTCTGCATAAGGAAATACCCACCGTCTTTATAAGCAAACTCACCTGTATGACGTTTTGTTTCGATATCAATGGTTAAGCCAGCTCTACCCGTTACATTTCCGAGAGCTGAGTCATTCAGTAATTGTAATTCAGCTTGCACGCCAGAAGTGGCTGTTACGATAGCAGATACAAGTAAACATTTAGTCAGGCCTTTCATGCTATACCTCTTGTTATAAACTCCCACCTAGTCCTGTTCTTAATGACGGTAACTTAGGTCCGGGATATTGTTTTATTTTTATTACTGAGTGCCTGACTTTTAGTTCAGTCACACTCCCTCTATTACGTCATTGCCATAGTTACATTGAAGGTAATAAACGTATGTAGGACTTTCTTACATGAAAAGTAAGAAAAATAGATGAATATAGGTATGTTCACATTAAAGCGTCCATTATTTTGTTAAGCTTTATCTGACTATTTATTATTAAGTATTTATAAAAGTGCATATGAAGAATAAGAATTTACCAATAGTGTTATATCGTTTTGATCACCCCGCTGATCACGACCGGTTTGTGGGCGCATTTCAAAATTGCTTCAAGTTATTGATTTGCGACTCCAATGAACAGGCCGAGCAAACCATAGTGCAATATGGCCCAAGGATTGATGCACTAGTACTTGATCAAGATGAAGTCGATGAAACATTGCCAACTCTTTGTCGGTCTATCAACCCTCACCTTTTATCTATTCAATTACATCAAGACATCGCTTTAGCTGAGATCGTGTCACTCTTAGACAGTGCTCTTATCGGTAATTGCTTTGCAAAACCCTACGATATAAATATTATTCGTTCTGTCATTTACACCGCAGCGATGGGAGTGAATACCAAAAGGCAAACAAGGTTAGACTTTGATCATAGCAATCAGAATTTTTCAGTATTACTTGTTGACGATGAAAAAATTGCTACCAAGTTTTTAAGTAAACAACTGCAGCGATTGGATTGTCCCTGCCAGATATTGGTCGCCGACAATGCTGAACAGGCGCTAGAAATTTTTTCGGCGCAAAAAGATAATATAGCGATCATCATTTCAGATCAGCGCATGCCAGGCATTACCGGGAACCAGCTATTAAACGAAATACAAAAATATAGTCCGCACATTATTAGAATGCTGACCTCCGCCTACGAAGAAGTCGATATCGCATTAAATGCAGTGAATGAAGGTAGAATATCTCGTTATATTACAAAGCCTTGGAATGCTGAAGAAATTAATTCCATCATTAAACTCGCCTTATATGAATTTCAGTCCCGCTTAAGCCTGGCAAGTGAGCAAGAAGCCGATATCATCCAACAATACCAAGTGGTGCTAGCACAACGGCAAACTCATTTGAGTCAAGCATTAGCTGAAGTGGTTGATAACTTTGGTGGGCAAGACGCTCTGGATAACTTTTATCACACCCTACAAAGCATGCAAGCTTTGCTGCCAAATAAAGCGTCGTTAAGAGCTAGCCAAGAAACAACGATAGAAACCCAAATAGTCGCCGATTTTTCCGAATTAGTGATAGCCAGGTTATCACAAATATCCCTTAAAACATGCCCCGCTTTACCACCAGAAAAAATGCTAGAGATACTTCCTCAGTTACTTGATAGTGATGCAGGACAAGCTGACAAGCTAATATATGATGCGTGTAATAGCTCCTCTTTAGACATAGAGATACTCGCGAGTTTGCAGCAATTACTGCAGTCTTCAGGTTTAGACTTTTCCTCTTTGGAATTAATAGAGAGTGATGGCGAGTATGTACTGAAGACCAAAACGAATTGTTATTTATCTTTATACCGACATATTCTCAGTGCGCACACGCAGTTCACCATCCAATTATTGCATCAACAATGTGAGATGCTGATGTTGGTCATAATTTGTCGGAAGCTTGGTTTAAAATTACAAATTGAAGGTAGAAAACAAAGTTTTACTTTGAGCATTACCTATTCAAAATAATAAACCCCGAGTGGGTATAAAGTGTAGCGAGTATTAAAACGTGGCTTTCAATATTAACAATAAGATCAGACTCTTTATCACCGTAGAGCAGCGACTGTATCGTGACGCCGTTTTGCTTGATCTGGTGCACCAGAAGGATATTGATATTGTTGGCGAGTCTTCTGAGGGAGCAGAAACGCTAAAGCTGTTAAACCACTTCACGCCTTCAACGTTGATCATTGAAGAAAATTTGAAAGATATGGATGGCTTAACAATTGCTGAAACAGCCCTATTAAAACACCCTTCATTAACAATTATTCTGCTTGTTGATACCGAAATTAATCAAAACCGTTTAGCCATATATTTAGATGCAGGTATCAAGTCAGTCATTGCAAAAACACAATCACTTAAAGACTTAAATAAGGCGGTTAATTACACACGAAATGGCCAAATTTATGTTGATATTGCTCAACCCTGCTCAGTGAAAATAAGTCAAAACCAGCCCCCACACACCCGTGAAAACTTTAACACTACAAATTTTTATTCGTTATCTGAGCGCGAACAAGAAGTCGCCAGCTTTCTTGCTAACCATGTTCCGCTTAAAAATATTGCTGAAGAGCTTGGATTATCCCATAAAACAGTGCATACCTATAAAGAACGCATACTCATTAAATTAGGATTTGAACGCATACCAGAGTTAGTTATTTATATGAAAAGATTGCATTTCTATCGCACTCAAGAGGCTAAATATTCGTGAGTACATTCAATGGCATAACAAAAATTAAAGCTCTTTCGGGCAAGAAACAACAAAATTTTGAATTGTTTTATAAAGACATCATGAGCACTAAAGTGCTGCCAGCGATTGCAGACGTGACATTATTTTTATTAATCACCTCCGCCGCGTTCGGCTCTATCCCACTTTTCGAAGCGGTAGCGCCAGGTGAATTGACTTGGTCTTCTTTTCATCCGTTAACGTATTTTTACTGGTTGAGTTTGTTGCTGTTATTGGGATTGAATCAGGTAAAAATAATACGATATAAAGCACCGTTAATCATTTACATGACCACTTTATTTTTATTTCTCCTCACATATCGAAACTTTATACTTCAAGGAGGCGGCATTGACCCCATATTTGGGATGTTTTTTTATAGTGCTTTTTTGGGTACTAGCACCGCATCCATTCGGCATGTAGCTATTTTACAATCAGTCAATTTACTCTGCCTCACTGTTTCCTCTTTCATGATAGCGTTGCCTGGAAAAGGTTTTGAACAGTTATTGTCGATACTAAGTAATTGGTTTATTTTCAATTGTTTTACCATGTCGTTAACGGCTGGTATAGTTTCTCAATGGATGCTTAGAAATATGTTTGCGATGCAATTTTTATTGAATGATAAACATGAAACACTTGGACAAACCATTAAATTATTAAAAACAACAGAACAGCAACTTATTCAACAACAGAAACATCAAGCTTTGAGTCATATGGCCAAAGGCCTATTGCACGAAGTTATTAACCCTATAAATAGCGCCTCACAAGCCGTTGGTTTTGCTAAATCAATCAACCATGATGAAGATATTAACGAAGCCTTAGAGGAAGCTATGTCGCAGCATCAACGCATTAGCGACATTATTACGGACCTCAGAAAGTTCTCTCAGTCAGAAACAAACCATGAGCTAGAGTCCGTTAGCCTTGAACATTTAGTCGCAACGGCCGTGAAGTTTTGTCAAAGAGAAATAGATAAAACTGACATTCATATCACCTTGAACCTCGCTGAAGAGCAATTTATCGATTGCCACTCTTCAGCACTTACTCAAGTGTTTGTTAATTTATTACTCAATTCATGTAATGCTTTAGCGCGCAAGCCATCTGAACAGCTAAGAGAAATCACCATTTCCAGTTTTGAGCAGCCTGAAACGATTAGCATTTGTTTTCATGACAATGGAATGGGGATTAATAAATATATTCTTCATTCCATTTCCGACCCATTTATTTCCGATAACAACTCACCCGAAAATATGGGCCTAGGCTTAAGTATCTGCCAAACTATCATGCGTCATCATAATGGTACGGTCGAGATTCAAAGCCAAATTAATGAGTGGACTGAAGTCGTACTCACACTCCCCGCTCATGTTAAACTAGTTTCAGTGCCAGTCACATCTCCGCTAGGCAAAGACCTTCAAAAGACCTCCGATTCAAAGCTAAAGTTATCACCAACATCTCCCAACTATATTTCTTAATTATTGATAAACGACTTAATTTCTATTAAGTGTTCCAAGAGAAAATTCGATAATAGGCACTACTGAATGCTTTTTAAATCTTAACTATATCTTGTAAGACTTTCCTACATATGCACCTCTTAATAAATGTAATTATGATTCCGCTAGACAATATTAAGAACAATAATTATCCATATGGAAGGAAATATTCAATGAATTTTTTAAATATTAAGCACGTTAATTGTTTGAAAATAAGTACATTAGTTGCCGCAGCAAGTTTATCATTCAGTATAAATGCAGCAGATTTTAGTAATGGCTATGTTTTTGGTGATAGCCTAATGGATAACGGCAATATTCAGGCATTTACTGGCGATCCAACTGTTCCGGATCGATTTACAAATGGGCCCAATGCAGCTGAAATAGTCTCAGCAGGGTTGGGCTTCCCGCTTACCCCTTCATTGCACCTTATTCCCGGCATTCCGCATGGTAATAATTACTCAACAGCAACTGCTACGGCCATCGATACCGATGGTGATGAGTTAACGCCTGATTTAAACTTACCCACTCAGGTGAATTCATTTCTGCTTGAGCATGGTGGTGTAGCGTCTTCTGACGCCTTGTACTCCTTTATTATTGGCGGAGCAGACATCCACAATGCTTTCGCTATTCGAACTACAGGTGTACTCGCAGAAACAAAAGAAGAGCGTAAAGCAGCTGTATTGGCTGCTAGAAATAGTATTAAAGCGGCTGTCGCTGCTGAAGAAGCACAAATAAGAAAATTAATCGCCGCGGGTGCACAACACATACTCGTGGTAAATGCAGCAGACTACGGTGCATTACCCGCTGCAGATATAATAACCGAGCAAACATTAGCATTAGCCACAACCGCCAAGCAAGAAAGAAGAGTAAAACGTTTACCTAAGATAGGCACACGATTAAGTGTTAAATTCAATAAAATTCTTGCTAAGAGAATTGTTAAAATTGAAAAAGATACCGGCGTTGATATTATCGAACTCGATCAATTTGCATCAGCTGCTAACTCGTCGGATGAAGCAGAAAGCTTAGGTATTACCAATATTGATACACCCTGTATTTATACTATGGCAGGTTTAGTGGTTAATCCTGAATGTACAGATTTTCCTGTAGCAAGTGGTTTTCTATTTTGGGATGAGTTTCATCCAACAACCTTAGCTCACCAAATTATCGCAGCAGAAACCTTAGAATTAATTCTTAGTCATTAGATAGTGATTAGCCAAAAGGCACATTAGTCGTGCCTTTTGAATTGTCGATTAGAACGTAAACAAAAGTTAAGTTATATGCTAGTTTCAAAGCTATTTAGCTGAAACCAACTTAAAGTTTGATTCCAGCTGTTTTTTAGGCTGCTTTAGTGGTCTTGTCTCCACCCACCAATAAGGTATCCGTTCCAAGATCAGGCAGTTCAAATAGATGATCTTCAAGTTCAGCTTCCAC
>Ga0209290_1001529_pt1 | contig 10690 bp, 9 predicted proteins | sample EN1Hudsemesocosm_2_FD_184632 | JGI IMG/M metagenome (GOLD analysis project Ga0209290, IMG submission 184632) | Methane-oxidizing microbial communities from mesocosms in the Hudson Canyon - EN10B Hudson Canyon (SPAdes) (version 2) | ecosystem: Environmental > Aquatic > Marine > Cold seeps | place... | reverse complement strand
ACGCTTCTTTCGCTTAACTTGTGAAAGCATGCCCGCTTCGCTAGATTCAACAACACTGAAGCCTTTTAAACCAAAAGCATTCTGATCAATCATATCCTGGATCAAGCGGTTACCATCATTACCGGGTTCAATACCATAGATTTTCTGGTCGAATTTATCGGCAAATTTCACGATATCAGCAAAGTTCTTTACACCCGCATCGTACACATATTTGGGCACGGCTAGGGTATATTTAGCGCCGTCCAAGTTCTTATGAATGGTCTCTACGGTGCCTTTTTCACGATAAGCCTTAATATCGCCTTCCATTGTCGGCATCCAGTTACCCAAAAAAACATCAATATCGTTGTTTTCAATAGATTTATAGGTGACAGGTACGGATAACAGCTGGGTTTTTGTTTTGTAGCCCATGCTCTCAAGCACGACAGAGGCCGTCGCGGTGGTCGCCGTAATGTCCGTCCACCCGACATCGGAGAATCTTACCGTGTCACACTGGTTTGCCTGTACTAACGATGCCTGAAATGACAAAGGTGCCAGCATAATCGCTGACAGAATATATTTTATAGGTACAAGCTTACTGAGTTTTTTCATGTTGTTTTTACTCTCCGAGTATTTTATTAGTTTGGTTGTTTTTTGTTGGGTTAGTACGCTGTTTTGTTTTCCAGTCAGCATCCATACCCACCTCCGCAGCAATTGGCTCTAGTACTGCCTGCCCTTTAATCAAATCTGCCGCACGTTCAGCCACCATAATGGTCGGGGCATTCAAATTACCATTGGTAATCGTCGGAAAAATAGAAGAATCGACCACTCGCAACTGAGTTATGCCATGCACGCGCGTTTGTGAGTCCACTACTGCCATGTCATCCTCCCCCATTTTACAGGAGCAACTAGGGTGGTAGGCGCTTTCGACGTTATTACGAATAAAATCATCTATTTGAGCATCGCTTATGACTTGCTCACCGGGCTGAATTTCACCCGCTCGATACGCATCAAACGCTGGTTGGTTGATAATTTCCCGCGTTAGACGAACACAATCACGAAAACCCTCGCGATCAGCTTCGTGCTGCAAATAATTAAACCGTATCGCCGGGCTCTTCTTTGGGTCAGCACTCTGAACCTTTACCGAACCGCGGCTTCTGGGTTTGTTGTGCCCAATATGCACCTGAAAACCATGCCCTGAAAAAGCAGTATTACCGTCATAACTCATGGCTGCCGGCAGAAAATGGTACTGCAGGTCTGGCCACTCGACACCCGGCTTTGAGCGAATAAAGCCACAAGACTCAAAATGGTTCGTCGCCCCCAATCCATCTTTCAAGAAAAACCAGCGGGCACCAATTAAAAACTTATTCCACAGGTCAAGCTTGCCATTAAGGGTCACCGGTTTTTTGCACTTAAACTGAAAATAAAATTCAAGGTGGTCCTGCAAATTTTCACCCACACCAGGCAACTCGTGTTTGAGCTCAATCCCAGCTTTTTCCAACACGGATTTAGATCCAATGCCTGATAATTGTAGCAGATGAGGCGAACCTATTGGGCCAGCAGACAAAATAACCTCTTTATCCACCAGACCTACTTTACCTTGGCCCTCATGTTGGTATTGAACACCAACCGCCTTTTTACCGACTAATAATATTTTCTCCACCAATGCATGAGTATTGACTGTCAAATTAGGTCGTTTCAAGACAGGCTTGAGATAAGCGTTTGCAGTGGACCAACGCACACCGTTTTTTACTGTCATGTGCATCGGGCCAAAACCTTCTTGTTGCTTACCGTTATAGTCGTCGGTACGAAGATAGCCCGCTTGTTCACCGGCATCAATAAAGGCTCGATATAAGGGGTTTTTCATCCTGTTACCGTTATTGACCGAAAGCGGCCCCTTATCTCCTCTATAAACGTCTTCTTGGCCAGTATCGACACCAAACGCCCACGTCTCAGCCTTTTTAAAATAAGGCAGGCAATGCGCATAATCCCAGCCAGCGGCACCCTGGCCTTGCCATTCATCAAAATCTTTCGCATGCCCTCTCACATAAACCATGCCATTGATTGATGATGAGCCACCCAACACCTTGCCTCTCGGGCAATGCATACGACGGTCATTCAGATAGAGCTCTGGCTCGGATTCAAACTGCCAATTATACTTCTTGGTATTCATCGGGATAGAGAGTGCGGTTGGCATCTGGATAAAAATACTTTTATCACTGCCACCGGTTTCCAGCAGTAACACACGGACATTTTCATCTTCGGTAAGCCGATTTGCGAGCACACACCCAGCCGACCCTGCGCCGATGATAATATAATCAAACCTGTTTTCCTGCCTCATACGCCCCTCGCTCTCTTCACACTCATGATCGCCCTCCGCTTTAATCAAATACGTTAAAATGGGCTTTGCAGAGGGCTTAACCCCATATAGACAGCTTTTAGCTGGGTGTACTGGTTGAGCGTTTCAACCCCATTTTCTCGTCCAATACCCGATAATTTATATCCCCCAACTGGCATTTCTGCCGGTGATGCGCCATAACTGTTCACCCAACAAATACCCGCCTGAATTTGATGAATCACACGATGAGCCCGAGAAATATCATTGGTAAATACCGCTGCTGCCAAGCCATAATCACTTTCATTGGCACGCTGTATGACTTCATCTTCATCACTAAACCTTAAGATGGACATCACTGGGCCGAAAATTTCTTCTTTCACGATGGTCATATCGTCATGGCAATCGGTAAAAATCGTAGGCTCTACATAGTAACCCTTTGGCACAGAGTCTGGTTTGAATGCTTTGCCTCCATGTAACAGCGTGGCACCTTCGTCTATCCCTTTCTGAATATAGCTCAGCACCAGCGCGTGGTGATTAGCAGAGATTAATGCCCCAAAGTTGGTTTGCGGATTCATCGGATCACCCATTACAACGTTGTTTTGGGTTCTTTCTAACAGACGTTCAATAAACGCTTCATAAATATCATCCTGTACGAAGACTCGTGTACCATTGGTGCAAACCTCGCCTTGGGTATAGAAGTTACCCAGCATGGCGCCCGAAACTGCATTCTCCAGATCAGCATCATCAAAAATAATCAGCGGGGATTTTCCCCCTAACTCCATGGTGACCGCTTTTAGCGTTGAAGCCGCAGCCGCCATTACTTTCTTACCTGTCCCGACTTCACCGGTAAAAGATATCTTTGCAATTTTAGGATGATGACTTAACCAAGCCCCGACTTCTCCGTCACCTTGAACTACATTAAACACACCGGCCGGTACGCCCGCTTCAATCAAAATTTCTGCCAGCTTTAACGCCCCTAGCGGCGTCTCTTCCGAGGGTTTAAAAATCATACTATTGCCACAGGCTAAGGCTGGCGCAGATTTCCAACACGCTATTTGCAACGGATAGTTCCAGGCACCAATACCGGCACAGATACCGAGTGGTTCACGCCGGGTATAGTAGAAATCCCCTCCTAAGTCTTGCTGATTACCTTCAATTGTCGGTGCCAGACCAGCAAAAAATTCAATAACATCAGCACCACTCACTACATCAACTGTCGACGCTTCTTGCCAAGGCTTACCGGTATCCACAACCTCGACTGCTGCCAGTTCATCATTTCGTTCTCTTAATAAAGCCACGGCTTTTAATAAAACTCGGCTACGCTCGATACCTGCCATGGCGGACCATTGTTTGAAGCCTCTTTGAGCACTTTCAATCGCTGCCTGTTGTACAGCCTCATCCGCGATTTCGACTTCATAGGCAAGCTCACCCGTCGCCGGATTCACAACCTCAAAGGTTAAGCCAGTTTGATTATGTAGATAACGCCCATCAACAAAGCTCTGGTATTTCTTCAGCGCCATCAATACTCTCCATACTGGATAATAAGGGTCGCAATGAAGTGTTTACAAAGCATCTCAGCCTCTTTGAAATCAATCGTGGCTGATTCACTGAGCGCGCTTCGTAGCCAAAATCCGTCAATCATCGCGGCCGTCATTTTCGCCGCTCGTCTCGCATTTTTTGGCGGCATCAATTTTTTATAGGAATAACGCAGATTACTCAGTAGTCGTTCACTATTTATTCTTTGTAACCTTGCCAGTTTAGGGTCATGCATCGCTTGTGCCCAAAAGCTAAGCCAGGTTCGAGTCGCCTCATCTGACTGCTGTACACTGGTAAAGTTGGCCTCAACAATCATCATTAAGCGCTGCCTTGGTGACACCTTTGCTTGCTTCATGCGCGCTAACAGAGTCTCTTTCAACTGCTCTAGAAGATACCGCACGGTGGCTTCTATCAGACCTTGCTTACCACCAAAATAATGGCTAATGATGCCCGAAGACATGCCGGCCGTGCGACTAATGGTATTGATCGTTGTACCCTGCAGTCCGTGTTCGGCTATGGAGTGTAAAGTCGCCTCGATCAACTGCTTCTTCCGTATTGGTTCGATTCCGATTTTTGGCATTTTGTTACAACTTTTATATTGATTGAACGTTCAATTAAAACTATTCTAGCCGCCAATCGAATAATTATCAATTTGAGCCGCGTTGTATTTGTGTAATCCAACGTCAGGATCTACCCTTCAATCATTATTCTAAATAGAGACTAAACAGCCCCTCTAAAGCAAGTGCTTTAGATTAATATAGCGAGGACACAACATCATGACCCATACCCCAAAAACGACTGGCGAAGCCCTGCTCCATGAAGCTCATAATCATTTGCCTCTCGGGGTTGCCGACACTTACCGCTACTGGGGTGAAGAAGACACTGTTTTTGTAAAAAGCATGAAAGGCGGCTCCATCACAGATACCGACGGCAAAGAGTTTGTAGATTTTCGCCTGGCCTATGGTCCAATCATTCTTGGCTATCGCGACACGCGCGTTGATCAAGCAGTCATTAATTGCATTACCGAACGCGGCACCATTTCAGGATTTAATACTGACCTTGAAGCAGAAGTCGTCAGTCTGGTGAAAGGCCTATGCCCTAATATCGAAAAAATGCGCTTTGCCAATTCAGGTACTGAAGCGGTTATCGGTGCGGTACGAACCGCTCGCGGCTTTACCGGCCGCAACAAAATCATTGTGGTCGAAGGCGGCTTTCATGGCTTATATGATGAAATGATGTGGAAATCTGATGTCGATAACTGGGATAGCGAAAAACAAGCCGCTCCCGAGATTATTCCGTTTGGCGCTGGTATTCCAGAAAGCACACGTGAACATCAAGAAATTATCCCACTGAATGACTTCGACGCATTGGATGAAGTATTCAACCGTGTTGGCGATGATATTGCTGCAATAGTAATCGAACCGATTATGGGCAATTGCGGCAGTATTGCATCGACTCAAGAGTACATGCAAAAGCTACGTGACATCTGTGATAGCAAAGGATCGCTACTCATTATGGACGAAGTTAAAACCGGTTTCCGAGTCGCCAAAGGCGGGGTTCAAGAATTATATGGCATTAAAGCCGACCTCACTACCTACGCCAAAGCGATCGGTAACGGCTATCCCGTCGCCGCCTTTGGTGGTCGTGCTGACGTGATGGATCAAATCAAATTTGGTGCAGACGGCGTCACGCATGGCGGCACTTATACCGCTAATTTACTGTCGCTCAGCGCTGCCAAAGCCACACTGACGGTACTGACCGAAACTGACGCCTTAGCCACGATTGATAAAGTCGGCGCGGCGATTCAAGTCGTGCTCTCTCGGGTTTTCACCAAGTTCGGCATCGAACATAAATTTGCCGGTCCAGACTCGATGTTTGGTGTACATTTCGGCCAAGAAGTCCCACTAAACTATCGTGACTGGAAAAAGACCAACAGCGATCTATACACAGTATTTGCACATAAGCTGATCAAAAATGGCGTCATGCTAGAACCTGATTCACGCGAGCCTTGGTTTATTTGTGAAGCACATCAAGCAGTGGACCTAGCTTGGTTAGAAGAAGTTGCTGAACGCTCCATGAAGGAAGCTCTGAACTCATTAAAAGACGCACCAGAAGAGGCATAGAAAGCAACTTAAGTATCTGAAAAATTGATAGGGCTCACTTAGGCATCATTGCAAGAGCCCCTATCGATTTAACTTTTTTAGGGGTTTATATTACATTGCTCGTCTTTTTGGTCTACGCCAGACTGCGATTGATAGAACTCTTTCAGCAACCGGAGGCATACGACCTCCTGAAAGTAAACGCTCCAGCATGAGCTTAACACTCGCTGATAACTATCCGCTATGTAAGACCATAGAAGCTAAACTTAAGAATAAGTAGTCGCCACTTTCACAAAAAACTTAACACATTTTGACCTTGCCCTACATTAATTTGTAAACTTGAAAGATAACTACTTCTTTCTCCAAAAAATCCGTCATAATGCCAGCCAAATTAATTTTAGCACTATAATTTTAAGGTACCTTAATGCACATATTGTTCTGTAACTATGAATATCCTCCCATTGGTGGCGGTGGAGGGCAATTTAATGCACTACTAGCAGAAAAGTTATCCCTTAAACATCAAGTCACAGTACTTACATCAGATGTGCCAGGCCTTGAGCAGGACAGTACAATGAACGGAGTAAGGGTTATTCGAGTCCCCATTTACTTCAGAGGTGATCGATCTGCCGCTAACCTTTTTTCTCTCATGGCTTACGTTATCAACGGCTACCGCTTCGGCGTTAAATTTCTGCGCGACAATCCCGTCGATATTATAAACACTCATTTTGCGCTGCCTACCGGTCCAGTAGGTGATTGGCTATCGCGTAAGTTCGATATTCCAAATGTACTGTCTCTTCATGGTGGAGACCTGTATGACCCTAGCAAGTATATGTCGCCTCACCGGCACGGAATTTTTAGGGCAATCATTCGGCGCATTCTGAAACGAGCGGACTCTCTAATAGCTCAATCAGAAAATACCAAGGAAAACGCACTCAAGTATTACCGCAAAGATATTAATATCAATATCATTCCATTGGGTATAAAAAATCCACCTACCATATCATCGACTAGTAAACGATCCGATTATGGGCTCGCAGACGATGATATCGTCTGGATAACAGTCTCCAGACTGGTGTCTCGCAAAGCTATTGATCGACTAATTCACGTATTTTCGAATCAGAATACAGGTCAGTCAAAATTGGTAATTATCGGTTCTGGCCCACAGGAAGCTCGTCTACGCTCAATATGCAATGAGCTAGGCATCGCCGACCAAGTAATTTTCAGTGGCTTTATCAGCGAAGAAGATAAGTTCATCTTGCTTTCGTTAGCAGATATCTATGTTTCTACTAGTCAACACGAAGGGTTTGGCATCTCATATCTGGAAGCAATGGCCTGCGGATTACCTGTTGTATGTTACGACTATGGTGGACAAACCGATTTTTTGCAATCAGATAAAACAGGCTATATCGTCGAGCTAAATAATGAGCAAGTCATGAGGGATTGCTGTCTCAAACTCGAGCAAACACCTAAATTGAGGCAGCAATTTGGTGATTTCAACTCAAAAATTGCGAAAAACTATTTCATTGATGCATGCGCGGCAAGCTATGAGAATACATTTGAGCAAATAATCGGAAATAACAAGTTGGAGCACAATTCCTTCGAAACATAATGAATTTTATTTAGACGAAGCACTCTGTTGCAGATTGTAGCTTGCTAATAAGACAACTACTGCTATTACCACACACTAACTCTAGCGCAACAGGGAGCTCGGTACTGCTTGCCTTAGAGCAAGACAAGCAGCCTTTTAAGTATAGTATATAGTCTCATGAAAGATGTTGGCAGCACTAAGCTTACAAACAAAAAAACCTTTGGGAAGGAACTTTACCCCCTTATTTCAATAGCAAGACTAGCTCACATCTACAGCTATGTTAAAGTGATTAAAGTTAGCAGGCATAAAGGTATTACACTTACCGCGAATCTTTATGGTAGGGAGAAAGAAACCGAATTTACTATCAGCAACTCAATATTAGGGCTGTTACTCATGAGTAGCAAAAGGATTCTCGACAACGATATCATTACCTCACGGGTAAAACTGATACAAAACACTGCTGCAGGTAGACCTAAGCAGGTTCGCACGGCTCGCCTTGACTACCCAGTTTGGACTTATTTCGCATCATGAGTGTAAAGCACCAGCCGCTTGTTCAAATGGTAGTTCGTATTGCTGGTTTCATTTTGTTGGCTGCTATAGCCTACTACACTGTAGAGTTTTCCGACTTTCTCAACGGACTCAAAAAACTGAGCCTACCGGCAATTGCAATATTATTGTTTTTGGGTACCGTAGATCGCTTTATCATGGCATATAAATGGCATCTCCTTTGCCAAGCACTTGGGATGACAACCCCATTTCACCGATATCTTTCCATCTACTACGTATCGACATTCATTGGATATACCCTCCCTACCTCAATGGGCGCAGAAGTCTACAGAGTGGCCAGACTTGGTCGCACGGAATCAGGAACAGCAGTTTTTGCATCGATGTTTATGGAGCGTCTGGTAGGAGCAATTTCCAATATATTCTTTGCCTGGGGCGGCGCATTGTATTTAAGTATATCAATCCAGTCCGAGAACATGGACACGCTGTTTACGCTTCTAATTGGAAGCACAATTCTCGTTATACTAGTAACCATAGCAAGCTTTCACCCATCCCTTCACCGCTTCACCTTAGATATTGCGAAGAGACTTAAATTTGGATTACTGCTACAGAAATTCACCACAGCCTATGCTGAGTTTGGTAATCAAAAACGCGCCCTAATCACCAATATCGGTTGGGGAATAATAGAAACAGGATTACAACTGATCATGCTTACAGGCGTCGCCGTGGCTTTACAGGTCGAATTGAGCATTACAATTTTGCTGGCCATCATAGGCATCACAGAGTTTATTCGACGCGTGGCGGTTATCCTTGACGGATGGGGGCTTGCTACAGCCCTACAATTGTTCATGTATGGATTGGTCGGATTGAATGGTGCCGAAGCGTTACTAATAGCCCTGCTAGGGCACGCACTGTTATTTTTTTCTGGTCTTCCCGGTGGATTAATTCTTCTATTAGATCGCTGGGAAGATAAACATGCCCGCCCAGAAAATTGAGTATCGCATACTGGCGTGTTGATAAGTGCCCTGCTCTGAGCGACTGTCCTTTGAATAAATAATTATTACAAGTTAAGTTTTCATGATCTAGCAAAGACTATAGCAATTACTTAGTCTTACTCGTTATTTCAAATTGAGCCGCACGTTTTGTTTTCTGTAAACTACTTGAGCTAGGAATAGAGCCCCATCACCCCAAAGCTACCGGTAACGGCTACCCTATCGCTGCCTTTGGTGGTCGTGATTTTGGTTTGCATTTCGGCCAAGAAGTCCCACTAAACTATCGTGACTGGAAAAAGACCAACAGTGATCTATACACAGTATTTGCAAACAACCTGATCAAAAATGGCATCATGCTAGAACCAGATTCACGCGAGCTTTGGTTTATTTGTGAAGCACATCAATCAGTAGATCTCGTTTGGTTAGAATAACTAGCGGAACGCTCCATGAAGGAAGCACTCGACGCATAATAAGCAGCATACCTAAACAGTTAATAGGGGGCATTAATTCAATATTGCCTGAGCCCTGTTAATTTATTCGACGATTTTCATCAAATTTTTATTGAATCATACCTCGCTCGTTACGTGCATCATTAATTCCCCCGGCGTTAGATACGTTTGTATAACCCGCTTTTTTTAGCGCAGACATCGCGATACCCGCCCTACCTCCGCTGCGACAATACAAACGAATTTCCGTACTTTTATCAGGTATTTGTTTATTTGCCTCCAGAACGATTCCTGTGTGCGAAATACGGATATCACCCTTAATATTATCGACGAGATGTTCTGCTGAGCTTCTTACATCAACCCAGACAGTCTCTGCGTAAGATAGCAAACTCAGAGTCATTGCCAACAACATAAGTACTGTTTTAATCGCATTTTCCCAATTCATAGCACAACACCTCCCCTCATTCGGTACGAAATTTTTCGACACTTGGCCTTATTAACTTTTTACGATTACTTCGTCGTTGCGGCAATACTTAATTTATTGAGTACTGCTGAAATTTTACTGATGGTTTTATCGCAGCCCTGAATATTATGGCGCTCTTTAATATATTCAGGGTTATTGTATGACAGCCAAACTCTTTGCTCTGAATCCTCCGTAATGAGTACTTTCTGAGGCAGGTCAATTGCGGCTTGTTGGGCACACTGCATTAATGGCGTTCCAACTTTCGGATTACCAAAGATCATCACTTCCGTTGATCGAAGTACCAAATTCACACCAGAGGCATTTTTTTGATGATCAATCCTAGCAAATAAAGTTAAGCCTTTACCTTTGATAATGGACTCAAATCTGTCAGCCGTTTCTTTGGCGCTGTATTGACTTTCAAGTGTGATCACGCTTTTTTCTGCGCTGGCATAAGAAGAAACGATCAAGACAAAAACTGCAAAGGAGATATTTTTAAACATAATTTTACCTATTTCTTGTTTTGGTGAATCGCATGATCAAGAATAAATACTTAACAGTTTATATACGAAATTCGTATAAGTTGGTTCTCAATATGATAAAAGAAGTATCGTTACTTGAAAATAGTAAAAAGATCACTCTGATTATAAAGGTAATGGGTTCGGGTAAATGCTAAATATCACTTTAAATATCGATCAATAATTTTCTGAACAGTCCCATCCTGTTTCATTTCATTTATCGCTGCGTTAAT